>Ga0247609_10001822_pt1 | contig 24008 bp, 23 predicted proteins | sample 172DNAGHGlowgp2_FD_193487 | JGI IMG/M metagenome (GOLD analysis project Ga0247609, IMG submission 193487) | Sheep rumen microbial communities from Palmerston North, Manawatu-Wanganui, New Zealand - 1728 DNA GHGlow gp2 | ecosystem: Host-associated > Mammals > Digestive system > Stomach > Rumen ...
CCTATTCTACCACCACACGTCCTTCGACAGAGGATTCGACGGATTTGCCCGCTTTCTGCATGGCACGGAAATAGTCAATGATATAATAACGTACATTGTTTTTCTCTTCTTGCGGTGACACAAGGTCGGTAGCCGCCTTGAAAGCCACCATTTCATCGTTACCTTGCGACAGATAGTCGAGCGTGACGATGCGGTATTTTGCCTGTGGATCTATCTCCTTGCCGTTGAGACGTGCCGACAGCAGTTTACCGTCTTTTGTAATATGCAACTGAACACCGTGACTCAATCCTTCACCACCACGATGGGCTATTTGCTGGAACAATTCCAAGACTTTCTCACCAGTTAAGGTAAGGAAGCACACCTTGTTTTCAAATGGAGCCACATCAACAATATCGCCGTAGGTCACCTTACCTTCGGCAAGAGCAGCTCGAATGCCTCCGATGTTATAAACAGCAAACTGCGGTTGCTCGTTGAAGAACTGTCCCGTCCACATCATAATGTCAGGAAGAAGGTTCGACAGTGGAGCTTCTGGTCGATCGGCATGGAGATAGGTTGCCGCCGTACCTACGACAGGACTCATCATACTGTCAACTTTCACTTTGAAGGGAGCGAGGAATGCTTCTGCCTGTGGTGATGGGGCATCATACTTCTTGTCAATCAAGATACGCGAACGGCTTACATTCGCCAACTGGTAATGCGACTGACACGATGCCATCACCAACATCGCCGCTACCAGCGTGGTTAATAGTGTCTTGCTTTTCATATCATTAAAAGATTGTTTCTGCAAAGATACGAAAAAAATCCATTCTGCGCGTTCTTAGAATGATGTTTACTGCCACACAATGTTAAATATCTTTAATTCAAAACACAAAACCACACAACCTTCAGCCCTCAACTCTCAACTTTTATTACCTTTGCATCCGCTTTCGCGTAACCGCTGGCAGTGGAAGAGTCATTGGCCATGTTGCGTTGAGCAATTCACCATTAACAATTCAAACAGAAAATGGATTTAATCAAAGTTGCTGAAGAAGCATTTGCTACCGGTAAGAAATTCCCGGAGTTTAAAGCTGGTGACACCATCACCGTAGCCTACAAGATTATTGAGGGTTCAAAAGAGCGTATCCAGCTCTATCGTGGTGTCGTTATCAAGATTAGCGGTCATGGTGACAAGAAACGTTTCACCGTACGCAAGATGTCTGGAACTGTGGGTGTTGAGCGTATCTTCCCCATCGAGTCTCCGAACATCGAATCTATCGAAGTGAACAAAGTGGGTAAGGTTCGCAGAGCTAAGCTCTACTACCTGCGCAAGCTCACCGGTAAGGCAGCGCGAATCAAGGAGAAGCGTGTTGTCAACACAGAGAAAAAGGACTAATTGCTCTGTACAGATTTGGCAATGCTTTATTGTTGAATCATCAGCACAGAAAGAAAAAAGGGAAACGATTGTTTCCCTTTTTTTATCGTTTTCCTTTGTTTCTATTGGCACGTTGCTGACGGTATTTGGCTTTCTGCATAGCAGAACCGCTGCCGTGGGCTCCAGTGATATACTTCTTCTTTTTGGCTTTCGTCTTCACCTTGCCGTCATCAGCGGTCTTAGGCTTACCTCCTCCCTTCTTGAAGGAAATGCCATTCTCCAGGATTGATTGGAAATCGTCGTTCATTATTCGTAAGCTTTTTCAGACCTTAGACCTTTGACTTTAGACCTTTGACTTTAATGGTGGAACAAGCGTACACCGGTAAACGCCATTGCAATGTCATACTTGTCACACGTTTCAATAACGTTATCGTCACGGATGCTGCCGCCAGCCTGTGCGATAAATTCCACACCACTCTTATGTGCCCGTTCGATATTGTCACCAAAGGGGAAGAAGGCATCAGAGCCAAGTGCCACTTTTGTGTTCTGGGCAATCCAAGCTTTCTTTTCTTCTGTTGTGAATACTTCAGGTTTTTCAGTGAAGAACTGTTGCCAAGTTCCATCACGGAGTACGTCTTCATATTCGTCACTGATGTAAACATCTATAGTGTTGTCTCGGTCGGCACGACGGATGTTATCCTTAAACGGCAGATTCATCACCTTCGGTGACTGGCGCAACCACCAGATGTCAGCTTTCTGTCCGGCAAGACGTGTACAGTGGATGCGGCTCTGCTGACCGGCACCGATTCCGATAGCCTGTCCATCCTTGACGTAGCAGACGGAGTTCGACTGTGTATATTTCAAGGTAATCAAGGCAATGATAAGGTCGCGGCGTGCTTCGTCTGTGAAGGTCTTGTTCCTCGTCGGAACGTTTGCGAAGAGTGCAGGGTCGTCCAATTTTATTTCATTACGTCCCTGTTCGAAAGTAATACCAAACACTTGTTTGCGCTCGATGGGGTTGGGAACGTAGTCAGGATCAATCTTAATGACATTATAAGTACCTTTGCGTTTGTCCTTCAATATCTCAATGGCTTCAGGGGTATAGTCGGGTGCTATGACACCATCGCTGACCTCGCGCTTAATGAGCGTAGCAGTAGCTGCATCGCAGGTATCGGAAAGCGCTACAAAGTCACCATAAGAACACATGCGGTCGGCACCACGGGCACGGGCGTAGGCACAAGCCAGCGGAGAGAGTTCAACCTTAACGTCATCGACAAAGTAAATCTTTTTCAGCGTATTGCTCAACGGCAGTCCTACGGCAGCACCTGCAGGGCTGACATGCTTGAAGGAAGCTGCAGCCGGCAGACCTGTGGCTGCTTTCAGTTCTTTCACCAACTGCCACGAGTTCAATGCATCAAGGAAGTTGATATAGCCAGGACGGCCGTTGATGACTTCAATAGGTAATTCACCTTCGTCCATATAGATACGCGAAGGCTTCTGATTCGGATTGCATCCGTACTTTAATGCTAATTCTTTCATATCGTCACTTTTATATTTGCCCACAGATGTTCACAACACGATACACAACTCCGCCTTTACGCGCGTTATGTTTTTTATATTTTGACTACAAAGGTACGAAAATTATGCCAAAAATACATGTTTTTCATCATTTCTTTTGGCGAAACGAAAAAAAAGGCCTAAGTTTGCAGCGTATAGTAGATAACAAACAACCAATCGTTATCATCAATAGTTGCAACTAAAAACCACACGTGTTATGAAAATCAAATGGCTCAACCCACTGATGCTCACCTGCCTCTCTACAGCATTCGTAGCACTTGGCTTCGGCTCCTGCAAGTCGCAAAGCAATATCTCAAAGCAACAGCGTGCTGAACTGAAAGGCAAAATGGCTAAAATCCAGCAAGAGATTGACGACAACCATGCGACACTGGCAAAAATGCGCTCCGACTATGAAAACATCGGGCGCGGCGAATGTGTCTATGGCGGACCTAACATGATGAAAGAAGCTGTTTCCCGTATGAAAGAACGACAAGATAATCAGCGTTCTTACGCCCGTAAAAAGATGAATGAGGTACAGCAGGCCATTGACAGTCTGAATCGGGAAAGAGACAAGGTTGCCACAGAGCTTGAACAGTTAGACAAGAAGCAATGAAATACCGCGGTCTCTCATTGAGAAAACGCCTGGGATTGGAGATACAACGGAAGATACAGCAACAACTTATTGCTGAGCATCCGTTGTATCAGTTGTTTTGGGAGTGCACACTACGATGCAATCTACATTGCCGCCATTGTGGTAGCGACTGTAAGACTGTGGCTGGGCATGAAGACATGCCACTGGAAGACTTTATCCGTGTACTCGACAGTATCGCAGCAAAAACAGATTCACGCCAAGTCTTTATTATCATCACAGGTGGAGAACCACTGGTGAGGGAAGACATCGTGGAGTGTTGTCGCGCTATCCGTGACCATGGATTTCCGTGGGGGATGGTCACCAACGGACTATATCTTACTCCGGAACTGCTTCACCAACTGGTGGATGCCGGCATGCATGCCATGACCATCAGTCTCGATGGATTAGAGGAAAACCACAATTGGATGCGTGGCAACAAAGACAGTTTCCGTGCCGTTTCGGATGCCATTGACTTGTTGCGCGAAGAACCCAACATCGTGTGGGATATTGTAACCTGTGCCACGGAACACAATTTCAGTGAACTGCCTGCCTTGCGAGACTTTCTCATTGACAAGGGCGTACCGTCATGGCGATTGCTCGATGTGTTCCCCGTTGGACGTGCTGCTACAACCCCCGAAGTGCTACTCAGCGACAAGCACTACCGCCAACTGTTAGAGTTTATCCGAGAGACTCGTCGCAAAGGAAGCATCCGCACGGCATACGGATGCGAAGGTTTTGTAGGCGAATTCGAATTGGACGTACGCGACTACGGCTTTTTCTGTAAGGCTGGCATCACCGTCGGCTCCGTTCTCATCGATGGCAGCATCTCCGCCTGCTCCAGCATACGCTCTGACTACCATCAGGGCAACATCTATGAGGACGACTTCATGGACGTGTGGGAAAACCGCTTCCTACTTTATCGAGACCGGAAATGGATGCACAAGGAGGACTGTGGTGAATGCAACATGTTCCGCTATTGTAAGGGAAGTGGCATGCATCTGCGTGACGGTGACGGAAAACTGCTGCAATGCCATGTTCAACGGCTGTTAAGGGCAGAACATCCTTAACCTTGTTATCAAAGAAACTACTCCTTAAGCAGAATGCCGGTAAAGATACGGCCACTATTAATGCCTAAACGACGTGCTGAGAAATACTCGTCACATCGGTCATACGTACAGATGTCAGATAGTTGAATCTGTTCTTTTTCCAATCCACAATCTATCAGCTGCAAACGATTGCATTCAGGAAGGTCAAGATGCCATCGCATAAGGTCATCTGACGTTTTTCTATCTTCTATGGACGCAGAAACAGGATAATGTTGCGCTATCTTGTCCATAGGAAAATCTGCCTCACGAAATGCGTTATAGACTTCATCGCCCACTTCAAAGTTTCTCAATGAAATTCCTGGTCCAATGACAGCACGCAGCTGTTGAGGATGGGTGTGATAGATTTCTTCCATCTTCCTGACAGTCTTCACCACGATGCGAGCCACAGTACCGCGCCAACCGGCATGTACCGCAGCCATGGCATGATGAGCCTCATCATAGAGCAAGACGGGGATGCAGTCGGCAGTGGAAACACCGATACAAACACCAGGCAAGTCGGTCATCACTACATCTACACCTTCCAAGAAGGAATTGCGTTCGTCGTTAGTCAATTCATAAAAGGAAGGAGTGATAGCACGAACCTCTGTCTGATGCGTTTGATGCGGATACACCAACTGCTCATCTGTAATATGCAGCAGGTTGCACAGGGCGGAACGATTGATAGAGATAGCCTTTTCGTCATCACCACAATAATGATTGATGTTAAAGGTTGCATAGTTACCTTCACTCACCCCACCTTGTCTGGTGGTAGTGAAAGCAACAACACCGTCACCTATTAGATATGAGTGCAAGACGGGAAGATTCATTCGTCCTCGTATTCAAAATCTTCGATTTCATCGACAAACTCAACGTCATCCATATCTTCGTCATCAAGGATAAGGATGTCTTCGCCTTCGTCTTCCATTTCCTTGGCAAAACGACTCATCTCCTTGTCACGGTGTACCAGCGTGTCTTCTGCAGTAATTGACTGCAACTTGTTGCTCTCGCTGTTGAGTTCCTCCCAAAGGACATCCTTCAACTCGTCCAAACCCTTTCCTGTGACAGAAGAGATAAAGACAGTTTGTACGTCATCGGGCAACGTATCGCGCAACATCTCTATGAGTTCGTCATCTAACAAGTCGCACTTCGTCACAGCAAGGACGCGATGTTTATCCAACAACTCAGGATTAAATTGCCGTAGCTCATTCAACAAGATGTTGTACTCCCGTTTGATGTCATCGGTATCGCCAGGCACCATGAACAACAACAGCGAGTTGCGTTCTATATGTCGCAAGAAACGCAAGCCAAGTCCTTTTCCTTCGCTGGCACCTTCGATGATTCCAGGAATATCGGCCATGACAAACGACTTATTGTCACGATAGCCCACAATTCCAAGACTTGGTTCCATCGTGGTGAATGGATAGTTGGCAATCTTAGGACGAGCATTAGAAAGGGAAGAAACCAAGGTAGATTTACCAGCATTAGGGAAACCAACAAGTCCGACATCGGCAAGGAGTTTCAGTTCGAGGATGACGGTCATCTCCTGCATCGGCTCTCCCGGTTGCGCATAACGCGGTGCTTGATTCGTTGCCGATCGGAATTGGAAGTTGCCGAGTCCTCCCCTTCCCCCTTTCAGCAGCAAGACAACTTGCCCGTCTTCTGCCACGTCACAGACAAACTTTCCGGTTTCTGCATTATAGACCACCGTGCCACAAGGAACGTCAATATAGATATCCTTGCCGTCAGTTCCGTGGCATTTATCCCTGCCGCCGTTACCACCATGCTCTGCAAACACATGACGTTGGTATTTCAGGTGTAACAACGTCCAATAATTATGATTTCCACGCAGATAGATGTTCCCCCCACGACCACCATCTCCCCCGTCAGGACCTCCATTGGGGTTATACTTCACGTGACGCAGGTGCATAGAGCCCTTGCCGCCCTTTCCAGAGCGGCAATGAATCTTCACATAATCTACGAAATTGGACTCTGCCATACCATTTATTTTTTACCTAGGTAATCCTAGGTTGTCCTAGGAAACCCTAGATACCCTAGATACTCTAGATACCCTAGGAATATACCCTAGGAATTTCTAAATTCTATCGATCACCTCACAAATGCGTGAGAAGATATCATCGACCGTGCCGAGACCTTCAACATGATAATGAATACCCTCGCCATCATACCACTTAATCAGCGGTTGTGTCTGATGATGATAGACATCCAGACGTTTTTTGATGGTCTCTTCATTATCATCAGAACGACCACTCAACTGACCGCGGAGCAGCAGGCGCTTCATCAGTTCGTCTTCAGGAACATACAATTCTATCATAGCAGCAATCTGATGACCGCGTTCCGATAGCATCTTCTTTAAAGCTTCAGCCTGCGGAATAGTACGAGGGAAACCATCGAAGATGACACCCTCATGATCCGTACCAAAGGAATCATAAACACTGGCAAGGATGTTAACCATCAAGTCGTCGGGGATGAGCTGACCTTGGTCGATAAATCCTTTGGCAGTTTTTCCTAACTCTGTTCCATTTTTGATTTCATTGCGTAGCACATCACCGGTGGAGATGTGTCCGAAACCATACTTCTCAATCATCTTGTCGCTCTGAGTACCTTTACCAGCACCCGGAGCTCCGAATATTACAATATTTTTCATATCCTTTTTTCGGGCTGTTCTCTTACAATGCCCTTATCCTTATAACTTAATCTTTCACCAATGTATAGATGTCACGTAAATTGCGACCCGCTTGATCATAGTCGAGTCCATAACCAACTATGAAGTCGTTGGGAATCTCCATGGCAGCATATTCTATGTTTAAATCTACTTGGAGCTTATCTGGTTTCAGCAACATCGTACAGATGTGGATGGATTCGGGATGGCGCGTTCCCAAAGTTTCTATCATGCGTTTCATCGTCAACCCCGTATCTACAATATCTTCCACGATAACCACTGTACGGTTGGAGATGTCTTCATTGATGCCCATCACCTCTGTGATTTTTCCTGATGAAGCCGTACCTTGATACGATGCCAACTTCACAAAAGAAATCTCACAAGGAATAGTAATATTGCGCATCAAATCGGCAGCAAAAATGAAGGAACCATTCAGCACAGCGATAAACAAGGGATTCTTGTCTGCCAAATCATGGTTAATACGTTCTGCCACTGCCTTAACTTTCTCCAAGATGACAGCCTCTGGAATAGAAGTCTCGAAGGTCTTGTCCTTAATAGTTACTCTACTCATAATAATGCCTCCTATTTAATTTGGGTGCAAAATTACAAAAAACTTCAAACTTTATACGCTAAACTATAAACTTTTCATTACTTTTGCAACATCTTTACACGTTGACCATGCCTACAAACGGCAATATTGACACCGGAGAAGATGAAGATATTTACAAGTACGCAGATACGAGAGCTCGATCGCTATACGATGGAACATGAACCTATCCGTTCCATCGACTTAATGGAACGTGCTGCCAAAGCATTGACGGCAGCCATCACGGAGCGGTGGACCAACCGCACTCCTATCGTTGTCTTTGCTGGTCCTGGCAATAATGGCGGTGACGCATTGGCAGTGGCAAGGATGCTGGCAGAGAAAGACTATCAGGTCAGCACGTTCTTGTTCAACATCAGCAACCACTTGTCGGAAGATTGCATCACCAACCGTCAGCGAGCAAAGGACACAAAAAAGATGAAGGACTTCACGGAGGTGACAACACAATTCGACCCTCCCATATTGGAAGCGAACATGCTGGTCATTGACGGTCTGTTCGGTTCTGGTCTGAACAAACCTTTGGCTGGCGGCTTTGCCTCATTGGTAAAATACATCAACCAATCTCCTTCTACTATCGTCAGCATCGACATGCCGTCTGGACTGATGACGGAAGACAACACTTATAACATCAGTGCCAACATCATCCGGGCCGACCTGACGCTGACTTTACAGATGAAGAAATTGGCGTTCATGATGCCCGACAACCAACAGTTTATTGGCGAGTTGCGTATCTTGGATATTCGGTTGAATCAAGATTTTATCAAACTTACGGAGTCTTCCTATAGCATTTTAGAGGAAAATGACATCCGCGCCAAATTAAAAGGACGCGACGACTTTGCTCATAAAGGGACGATGGGCAGCGCACTGTTAATAGCCGGTAGCTATGGTATGGCAGGAGCTGCCATTCTAGCTTCGCAAGCCTGTCTGCGTACAGGGGTGGGAAAGGTTACCGTTCATACTCCAAAGAAAAACTATAATGTCATGCAGATAGCTGTTCCAGAAGCTGTCATGCAGATGGACCACGAAGAAACCTATTTCTCCGAAGCTGTCGATGCTGAAGATTTCGACGCAGTAGGAATAGGACCTGGGTTAGGTCAACATGAGAATAGCGCTATAGCCCTCATTACACAACTGCGGCGCTCCCAATGTCCTATTGTTGTTGATGCTGACGGCCTGAACATTCTTGCCTCTCATCGGGCGTGGTTGCAACAGTTGCCAAAAGGGATTATCATGACCCCCCACCCCAAGGAGTTCGACCGCATTGCTGGCACATCCTGCAATGGCGACTACGAAAGATTGCACAAAGCATCAGAGTTAGCACAAAATCTACAGATATACATTCTGCTGAAAGGTCATTATTCTGCTCTTTGTACCCCGACGGGAAAAATTATCTTCAACTCAACAGGTAACAGTGGTATGGCAACAGCAGGCAGCGGCGATGTGCTGACAGGCATCATCACAGCCCTGTTGGCTCGTGGTTATCACGCCTGTGATGCCAGCGTCGTAGGAATGTACCTGCACGGATTGGCAGGCGACTTAGCCATCAAAGACCTGGGTAAGGAAAGCCTGATTGCCGGTGACATCATCAAATACCTGCCTGCAGCTTTTAAGAGACTGAATGAATAAAAAGAATACAAATGACTCTATCAAAAAAACGACCTGCCAGTGACAGGTCGTTTTTTGATAATATGTCATTGTAGCTAAGCTACCAAACATTTCTTACTGTGCCAGTTTGTTGTCAGAACCCAGCACATCAACAATCTTATGTTCATACATCTTAACCATCTCGTCGCGAGCAGGACCGCAGTATTTACGCGGGTCAAACTCACCCGGTTTCTCTGCTAAGACCTTACGTACAGCTGCCGTAAAGGCAAGACGAGAGTCTGAGTCGATGTTAATCTTGCAGACAGCACTCTTTGAGGCCTTGCGAAGCTGCTCCTCAGGAATACCTACTGCGTCAGGCAACTTGCCACCATACTGGTTGATAATGTCAACATACTCCTGCGGAACAGAAGAAGAGCCATGCAGCACAATGGGGAATCCTGGCAGTTTCTCCATGACAGCATCCAATACGTCGAATGCCAATGGAGGAGGAACGAGCTTACCCGTCTTCGGGTCGCGTGTACACTGCTCTGGAGTAAACTTGTAAGCTCCGTGAGAAGTACCGATAGAAATGGCAAGAGAGTCACAGCCTGTGCGAGTAGCAAAGTCGATAACCTCCTCAGGCTTTGTGTAGTGAGACTCAGCAGCAACGACATCGTCCTCAACACCGGCCAGCACACCTAACTCAGCCTCAACGGTAACGTCGAACTGGTGAGCATACTCTACCACTTTCTTTGTCAGGGCAATATTTTCCTCATAAGGCAGTGAAGACCCGTCGATCATCACAGAAGAGAAACCGAAATCCACACAACTCTTACAGGTCTCAAAACTGTCACCATGATCCAAGTGCAGAGCAATCTCTGGGTGTTCACAACCCAATTCTTTTGCATATTCCACTGCACCCTGTGCCATATAGCGAAGCAATGTCTGGTTAGCATAATTGCGGGCACCCTTGGAAACCTGCAGGATGACAGGTGATTTCTTTTCTGAAGACGCTTTGATAATAGCCTGCAACTGCTCCATGTTATTGAAGTTGAATGCAGGAATGGCATATCCGCCATTGATGGCTCTCTTGAACATCTCACGGGTGTTCACCAAGCCGAGTGATTTGTAATCTACCATAGTATTATAAATATTAAAATTGAATAGTTTATGATTTCTCTTATTGTTTATCTTCTTGCGGATCAATGAATTTCCAAATCAAAGCAGCAACTGCAGCACCGATAAACGGACCCACAATAAAAATCCAGAGGTTTGCCAATGCGGTGCCTCCTTGGAAAATTGCCGGAGCTATTGAACGGGCGGGATTGACAGATGTACCTGTGTAGCGGATGCAAACCAAGTGTACCAGAACAAGGCTCAAACCAATTGCCAGACCAGCAAAGTTGTTCGTTGCACCATTGGTCTTTGCTGTTGCACCGAGCACAACAAGCACGAAGACGCAGGTAAAGATGATTTCAGCCAGCAAACCGCCGATAGCCGTCACACCCAGCTGCAAGTCGTTGGCACCTGTACCGGCAATAGCACCACCGTCGGAAGATGCTGTCAATGCATACAACAATGCCGAACCGATAAATGCACCTACCACCTGAAACAGCATATACATTCCGCAATCCTTTGCACTGATACGTCCGGAAAGGAAGCATCCGAGCGTAATAGCAGGATTGATATGGCAACCAGAGATGCCACCGATAGTATAAGCCATCGCTACGACAGCCAAACCGAAGGCAAATGCCGTACCTACCACTGCTGGGATATTGTTTACTGGGTCACAACCCAAACTTACTGCTACGCCGCAGCCCATCAAAACGAGCACCATGGTGCCCACCATTTCTGCTAAATACTTTTTCATATCAGTCATTTTTTAAAGTGTTTTTTCGTTTAATCTTAAAATAAACGGAAAACAACCTCCATTTATTGCATGAAGCCCATGCTTCATGTAAGCATGGGCAAAAGTAAGCATTTTCTTTGAGCCGAGCAAGAAAATTGCTAAAAAAGACAAAAAATAACTAAAACTCCACCAGAATACGGAACACCTTTTGGGGATTTTCCGACCACCAAGCCAATGTCTCACCAGCTTGTTCCGGCTTAACTACCTTGGTAATGAGTTTGTCATACGGAACGTCAGCCGTTGCCATATATTTGGCAACAGCTCGGAAATCGCCTGGTTCTGCATTGCGCGAGCCGCGGATGTCGAGTTCCTTCTGCACAAAGAGTTTTGTCTGGAAAGAGACATCCGCCTTGGCATAGCCGATGCAGACCACACGTCCCGTAAAGCCAACTTCGTTGACTGCCATCTGGTATGTTGGGGGTGCTCCAACAGCCTCGATAACCACATCAGGCATCAGACCGTCTGTCAGTTCCACCAACCGTTCATGTACGTCCTCCGTTGCCGAGTTAATCGTATAGGCAGCACCTACAGCCTTGGCTCCTTCCAGTTTCTCGTCATCCAAGTCGCAGGCAATGACCGTAGCGCCACGAAGAGCCGATCGTACGATAGCTCCGACACCAATCATGCCACAACCGATAACCAGAACCACGTCGCTATCGGTCACCTGAGCACGGTTGACAGCATGGAAGCCAACACTCATCGGCTCAATCAAAGCACACTGCTTTGCCGTCATGTTCACCGTCTGAATCACCTTCTGCCAAGGCAGAGCGATGTATTCACACATGGCACCGTTGCGTTGTACGCCCAACGTCTCATTATGTTCACAAGCATTTACACGCTTGTTGCGACATGCAGCACAATGCTCACAATTGGTATAAGGCGTCACCGTCACAATATCACCTACATGAAGATTCTCAGGCACATTCTTTCCCTTCTCTTCAATGACAGCACCTATCTCATGACCTGGAATGACCGGCATTTTCACCATCGGATTACCTCCGCGATACGTATTCAAGTCACTGCCACAAAAGCCCACATATCGTAGGCGTAACAACACCTCATCATCACCACACTGTGGTTTAGCGAGGTCCACAACCTCCACTTTCTCAGTTTCTACAATTCTTACAGCTTTCATTACTTCTTATTTATTATTTATTATTTCTCATTCGATCGAAGCGACTAAAAAGAACTCGAAGCCCTCCGCTCTCAACTCTCGTTCGAGCTTGCTCGCTTTCACAAAGCGAAGCGACTGAAAGAACTCTAAACTCTAAACTCTCCGCTCTAAACTCTAAACTCTCCGCTCTAAACTCTAAACTCTACTCCGACATATTCTTAACGTAAGGCAAATCTACTAAATGGTCGAAACCAAAGAGACTGCGGGCATTTTCACACAAGAACAGTTCTTTTTCCTGTTGACTCAGCAAGTCTGTTTTCTGTATCCAGTCGAACGACTGCCTATAGGTAATCGCGGTGATGGTGCGCGGATAGTCCGATCCCCACATCAGTTTCTCCATCCCCACTTCATCGGCAGCCTCACGTATCGCCTTCACAGCAGAAGGGAACGGGTAATATTCATCATTGAACAGCCAAGTTATCCCACCACTTTCAATATATACGTTCGGGTGATGCGCCAGCTTAATTTGTTCCATCCAGTCTTGCCGCGTCACCATGCCAAAGTGGCCAATAATGATTTTCAGTTTGGGAAAAGCTCGGATAATATCCTCCATTTCATCGAGCTGTACCGTTCCGTCAGCCAGTTCCACGGCAAGCATCACACCCCGTTGTTCCATCAGACTGTACATCTGCATAAACTCCGGTGCATTGATATAGATGCGCGAAGGAATGGGCTGTACTTCGGAATAACCTTGCACCACATGAGGTGAAATCAACCGTGCTGCAGGAATCTTTATGCCCTTAAAGCCACGACGAATCAGATACTGTGCGTCAACAAGGAACCCTGGTTTGCGATACTCACACATACCGAAGACAAAGAAACGGTCAGCCCATCGTCTGGCTACATATTCCAAATAATCGTTTTGCAAGCCATCGATAAACTCTTGTGTAATCACAGCCGCCGACACCTGCGCATAATTCATGTTCGCCAGCATCGTCTCTGCCGAATTCCGATTATCCGTCATAAACGGAGGGAGCATCTGCACTTCGTTGCCGAAAAACATCGCCCGTCCGTCGGGCAGCTGGTAGTTATGCTGTCCATCTACCACCGTGTCTTGCCAAAGCCACAAGTGTGCGTGTGCGTCAATAATCTTCATTATTTTTCAATTGTCTTTCGAGCTTGCTCGCTTGCAGAGAGAAGCGGAGCAAGAATTATCCATTAAGTATTTGCCCACGAAACACGCTGTTGGTCACCGATGATTTCGCGTACTTTCGCCACCAGTTCCCAATCTATCGGTTCGTTGACATAGGCAATATTCTTTTTCAGGTTGTCTGCACGTGTCGTACTGAACACCGTTGAAGCGATGCGCGGGTTGCTCACGGCAAACTGCATGGCAAGTTTCTCTATCGGATAGCCCACCTCTTTACAATATGCTGCTGCCTGTTCGCAAGCATTCACCAAAGGTTTCGGTGCTGGATGCCATGCCGGTACGCCCCGCTCCGTCAGCAGTCCCATTGAGAACGGAGATGCACTCGTCACACCTACGTTGTGTTGTTCAAAGAAGTCAAAGAAATCTACCAGTTTATCATCACACAGACAATAATGACAGAAGTTCAGCAGACATTCCACCGTTCCTGGTTCCGTATGTTCTATTATCCATTGCAGGTTCTCCAACTGCAAGTCTGTGCATCCAACATGCTTCACGATTCCCTTTTGCTTCAGTTCGTGCAAGGCTGGCAACGTCTCGTCGGCTATCTGCTGCAAGTCGGCAAATTCAATGTCATGAACGTACAAGATATCCACGAAATCCACATGTAGCCGCTCCATGCTCTCATAGATGCTGCGCTTCACCCGTTCAGCCGAGTAGTCCCACGTGTTATGTCCATCCTCGCCATAGCGTCCGACCTTAGTAGAAAGGACAAACTTCTCATGCGGAATATCCTTCAGTGCCTTACCCAATACTGTCTCTGCCTTGTAATAACCATAGTAGGGTGACACATCGATATAATTGATTCCCTCATCAATTGCCGTAAACACAGCATCGATGCCACGCTTCTCGTCAAAATCATGGAAGACACCACCCAATGATGATGCTCCGAATCCCAACTTCGACACACGAAGACCTGTTTTTCCTAAATCTCTATATTCCATTTTTTTCAATTGTCAATTGTCAATTCAACACAACCACTCCTTCTTGTTTCTTTCCGTCCATCATGATGCGCAGTGGTTTCTCAAAGCGCACGTGGCGCACGAACTCCGTCTCTGCCACAGCGGGCATATTGTCGAGCAGTTGTTTTTGATAAACACCTTCATTTTTATACGGATTCACCGTAAAATAGCCAACACCAAACGAGGTCAGGTTTTGAAAAAAGTGTGTGCCCTGCGAAGGGTCAACACGATAATTTTTCAGTCCTTCTTCCACGATGACGCGCGCTCCACTGATATGTGGCCACTTCACGGGTATGCCCAGCCACGGGTCACTGCTCCCCCATCGTCCTGGTCCTATCAGCACATAGTTCTTGCCTTCAGCCAGGAACTGACGATTGATGCGCTCGATATGTTCGGCAATAGTCGGATTGTTCATGGCTGTGAAATTATCGTCGGTTTTCACATAGACCACGTCCACAACATCCTCGCTGATACCATGTCCCAACGACATGTGCGAACGCAGCAGGCAGTCCTCGTCAGCAATCGCCGAGAGGTCTTCTTCCAACACCTGCTTGGAATCAACAATCGGACGGATCTGCAACAGATACAGTTCCCCGAAGGGTTTCTCGCTGTTGTCTGTCGGCGGGGTGATGTTGCAAGCAAACTCTATCTCCACCGGACGGCGCATTGCTTCAGCCCCGAACGTCATCGACATCTGCAACAACTCCGGCAATGGAACGACGCCTTGCTGCAGAACGCCACAGAAAGAGATCACCTTCCTACCGCCTTCGTAGAGTCCTTCCCTGATTACTTGGTCATAAGCGTCAAAAGTAGAAGCGATATATTGTAACGGATGCTGCATAGCCCCTGTTGACTGTTCACTATCTTCCTTCCTGTTCGGTAACATAGGGAAATACTGGTCAGCTTCTTTCACCTTCAGCGTCTTGATGTTAAAGCCGTCATCCACCTTAAAATCCTCTCCCACATGTGTCATGTCCAACGCATAGAACTTCGTCTGCGTCTCTTTCAGTGCAATGTCCATTTCACTGGTCTGCAACACCTGGTCTGGATGATAAGGCGACACGCGCAGCGTCTGTCCGCCATCCACAATATACTTGCCGAGTCCCAATGCCAGCGAGGCAATGCCATCCTCAGCCTTCTCGTCACCGATGGGATAATAGTTCAGCGAGCGCAGCACGCCGCTGATATTGGGATAATAGTATTCCCCATATTGGTTGCCGACGACCTCCTGCAGGATTACCGCCATCTTCTCTTGGTCAATGACGTTACTTGTTGCCATCATGTATGCTTTCGAGTCCTGATAGAACACCGACGCATATACGCCCTTGATGGCACAGGCAAGCATCCGAAGCATCGCGTCTTTGTCTTCCAGATACGGAATCATATACGTGGAATAGATGCCTGCAAAGGGTTGATAGTGCGCATCTTCGAGTAACGAAGACGAGCGGATGGCTATCGGGGCATGCGTCGCCTCAAAGAAAGCATAAAAGTCATCGATGAATGCATCCGGCAACTGTGCCCGCAGGAATTGCTGCAGTATCTCCTCGTCGCTGGCATCACTGAGTGCAATCTGGTAGAGGTTGTTCTTTTCCATGAATTCATCGAAGACATCGGTACAAAGCACCACCGTCTTCGGAATCTGCACCGTTGCGTTGGGGAACTTCTTGAAGTCAGGATGAGTCTTGATGACATGGTCGAGAAATGCCAGGCCACGCCCCTTTCCACCCAACGAGCCATCACCGATGCGGGCGAAATGTGAGAAACGGTCGAACTTCTTGCGGTCGAACACTGCCACCACGCCAATATTCTTCATGTGGCGATACTGCACAATGGCATCATAGATAATCTGCTTGTGCGCATCCACGTCCTGCAGCTTGTGCCAAGTGATGTCTTTCAGGAATGCCGACACAGGGAAGATGGCTCGTGCACATAGCCAGCGGCTCATGTGGTTACGCGATATATGGCGCAACATGGCATCGTTGGGAATGCGGAAAATATTGTCCTGCAGTTCTTTCAGGTTGCTCACCCGCATAATCTCCTCGTGTGTCTTCGGATCTCTGAAGATGAAATCACCGAAGCCCATGTGCTCCTCCATGATCTTATGCAGGTCGCGGTTCATCGTCTTTGAATTCTTGTCAACGAAGCGGAACCTTTCTGCCATAGCCCGTTCGCGGTTCTCCGTCTCGGCACTCTGCAAGATGAGCGGCACGTACTCGTCGCGCCGGCGTATCTCCTCCAGCAACTTAAAGCCCGCCTCAGGGTCTTTGTCTGCCGATGATGCTTCGGCAGGAACGGCGTCGCCCATGGGGAATCGCACATCGCTGATAACACCCAGCGTATTGTCGTGGTACTTCTCGTACAGCGCCATCGCCTCCTCATAGTTACGCGCCAGCACCACCTTAGGTCTTCCGCGCATGCGCAATGTGGCAGCATGGCGGTTCAGCGCTTCGGTTGAAAAGCGCTGACTTTGCACCAACAGGTAGCTATAGAGATTGGGCAGGATAGAGGAATAGAAGCGTATGCTGTCCTCTACCAGCAGAATCATCTGCACACCAGCCTCAGCAATGTCATGTTCTATGTTCATCTTGTCCTCTATCAGTTTGATAATCGACAGGATGAGGTTCGTATTGCCCAACCAGCAGAACACATAGTCGAAGATGCTTAGGTCCTCGTGCTCCATGCGTTTTGTGATACCGTGAGAGAAAGGCGTGAGCACCACACACGGCATCTTGGGGAACTGCGCCTTCACCCCACGTGCCACATCGAAGGCATCGTTATCCGCATTACCCGGCATACAGATGACCAAATCGATATTCGTCGTCTTCAGCACACTCGCTGCCTCTTCTGTAGTCGATACCTGCGTAAAGGTAGGAGGATAACGCAGTCCCAGTTCCATGTATTCGTTGTAGATTTTCTCCTCAACCCGTCCGTCGTCTTCCAACATGAAGGCGTCATAGGGATTGGCTATAATCAGCACGTTATAGATGCGGCGCATCATCAAGTTGACAAACGACACATCTTTCAACAGGAACTTGTTCCATTGTTGGGGTATAGGATGGCTATTCATAGCTCAATATTCTTTCGTGCAAAGGTCGTAATATTTATCGGTTCTGACAAATTATCATTCCATTTTCCATTGTTTTTATTTGGATGTTCGGTAGAAAGTATATACTTTTGCGATTCGAAACAGACAATTTGTGACACTAACCTAATACATATTACCATGGAAGTAGAGAAAATCATGCAGAATCTGGAGCAGAAGCATCCAGGCGAATTGGAGTATTTGCAGGCCGTACGCGAAGTTTTGGTCTCTGTCAAGGATGTCTATAACCAGCATCCTGAGTTCGAAAAAGCCAAAATCATCGAACGCCTCGTCGAACCTGAGCGCGTCATCACCTTCCGTGTGCCGTGGGTGGACGACAAGGGAGAAGTACATGTCAACATCGGCTACCGTGTACAGTTCAACAGCGCTATCGGTCCCTATAAGGGCGGACTGCGTTTCCACTCGTCGGTCAACCTCAGCATCCTGAAGTTTCTCGGATTTGAACAGACATTCAAGAACGCACTCACCACACTGCCGATGGGTGGCGGCAAAGGCGGTTCCGACTTCTCCATCCGCGGCCGCTCCGATGCCGAGGTGATGCGTTTCTGTCAGGCATTTATGACCGAGTTATACCGCCATATCGGACCCGACGAGGATGTGCCGGCAGGCGACATCGGCGTAGGCGGACGCGAAATAGGCTATCTCTTCGGCATGTACAAGAAGCTAAAGCATCAGTTCCAAGGTGTCCTCACAGGCAAGGGACTGGAATATGGCGGTTCACGCATACGTCCGGAGGCAACAGGCTACGGTGCCATCTACTTCGTCAACCACATGCTGGCAACACGCGGCATCGACATCAAGGGCAAGACCGTCGCCCTGTCGGGCTTCGGCAATGTGGCATGGGGCGCAGCAAAGAAAGCTACGCAACTGGGCGCCAAGGTCATCACCATCAGCGGTCCCGACGGTTACATCCACGACCCTGCCGGTCTCGACGAGGAGAAGATTGCCTACATGCTCGAACTGCGTGCCAGCGGCAACGACATCTGCCAGCCCTACGAAGAGGAGTTCAGCGGTTCGGTGTTCTATGCAGACAAGAAACCATGGGAACAGCAGGCCGACATCTACCTGCCTTGTGCTACACAGAACGAGTTGAACGACGCTGATGCCGACCAGATTCTTGCCAACAACCCCATCTGCATTGCAGAGGTGTCTAACATGGGCTGCACGGCAGAGGCAGCCGAGAAGTTCGTCGCTGCCAAGGCTCTCTTCGCGCCAGGCAAGGCTGTCAATGCCGGCGGTGTCTCAACCAGCGGACTGGAGATGACGCAGAACTCCATGCGCCTGACATGGAGCGACCGTGAGGTGGACGACAAACTGCATTACATCATGCACTCCATCCACGAGCAGTGCGTCAAGTACGGAAAACAGCCCGACGGCTACATCGACTATGTCAAGGGAGCCAACATTGCCGGCTTCATGAAAGTGGCTAAAGCCATGCTGGCACAAGGGATTGTGTGATAATGGACAATTGATAATTGATAATTGATAATTGACAATTGACAATTCATAATCACAACACCCCCTTACTCTTCTCCCCCTTTAGGGGGCTGGGGGGCTTTGGGGCTGGGGGGCTTTCAATTCATAATTGAATGGAAATAACAACAGAAAGATGGCGACGGAAGCTATTGGCGAAAATCCCTTTCGCCATTTTTCTGTTGGTAGCCATACCCTCATGGGCACAGGACACGGAAGGGAAGGCTTCCTACTATCACAACTCGCTGCACGGACGCAGGATGAGCAACGGACAGCCTTACGACAAGAACAAGATGACGTGTGCCCACCGCACGCTGCCGTTCGGCACGAAGCTGCGCGTCACCAACCCTACCAACGGCCGACAGGTCATCGTCGAGGTGACCGACCGCGGACCGTTTGTCCGGGGTCGCATCATCGACCTCTCCTATGCTGCCGCACGCGAGCTGGGCACGCTGATGGCAGGCGTCGGACTGGTACAAATTGAAATCCTTCCCAACGACATCGAACTGCCTTACATGGCAACAGATAACACCCTCGACATGGAAACCTTCGAATATGGCGCTGCCGGTGTCTGCTATGAGTTCATACCGGAATGGAAGAAGGAAAAGAAAACCAACGCGCAAACTACGACAACACCTCCGGCAGAACCCAGACGCAAGCCTGTGGAAACCAAGAAAGGAGCCAGTCGCACATGGACCGACTTCTTTCGTCAGCTGCGTTCTACCCACTAATCATTTTTAGAACTCTATGCGGTCATCTCCGCTATTCGTCTCATCGACAACAGGCTGACGGTGGTTGTTGCCGCTGCTCTGGAAATCGCGGGCATTGTAGCTCGGCACATCACGAGCCGTACTCGGCGACGACGGAGCACGATAGCTGTCGTTAGAGTAGTGCACTTGGTCGGCATTCTCCCTGGCATAAGGATTGAAGCCACGCGCCTTGTTCTCCTGCACGCGCCTGTAGTGCTCGTGCACCTCGCGGCGGTCTCTGTCGTCGGCTTGCTGTCCGATGGCTGCACCGAGAATGGCACCACCAGCCATGCCGACAATCGCTCCTACATCCGAACCACGCCAGCCGCCGGCGATGCCGCCTACAGCCGAACCTAATATTGAACCGAGACCGGCACCGGCATAGGCGCCTGCTCCTGCATACGTTCCGCAACTGCTCAGAAGGAGCACGAGGGCGGTCACTGATAATACCATTGTCTTTTTCATATCTTTACCCTTTCTATTATTCTACGATGCAAAAGTATGAAGAAAAAAACAACCTGCAAAAACCTTTTTCCCTATTTTGCAGTAGGAAAATCCCTATATTTGTTTATCTTTGCACCCATGCAGACATTCAACCTCCACAAAATTATCGCAATGTTGCTGCTCCTCACGGTAGCCGCAACAGGTATGGCACAAGAGAAGATGGGCGGCTATAAGCCCATAGAGCAATGGGAACCGGGCATTCGCGTCAGCCAAGACGACGTGAAGCGCCTCGGCATGAACTTCTTCTTCCGGGCAGAACCCATCCCCGACCATGTTTTCCAACGCATGCAGGGAAAGTCCTACCCCAAGGACTGCCCCATCCCACGCAAAAACCTGCGCTACCTGCGCCTGATGCATGTTCGGGAAGACGGAAAGGCATGGACGGGAGAGATGGTGTGCAACAAATCCATTGCCAAAGACCTGGTGGACATCTTCCGCGAACTCTACCAGCAGAGCTACCCCATCGAACGCATGCTGCTCATCGACGACTTCAATGCCAACGACGAGCAGGCCATGTCCAACAACAACTCTTCCTGTTTCTGCTACCGCACCATCGCCAATAAGAAAAAACTCTCGAAGCATGCCCAAGGCTTAGCTGTGGACATCAATACCCTCTACAACCCCTATTACATCGACCGCAGCAACGGCACCCGCTTCATACAGCCCGCAACGGGTGCTCCCTACTGCGACCGCTCCAAGTCCTTCCCCTACAAAATCAACAAGGGCGACCTTTGCTACCGTCTCTTCATCAGCCACGGCTTCCGCTGGGGTGGCGAGTGGCACAGCTGCAAAGACTTCCAACATTTCGAGAAGTAACATCAGAAAACCTTCGACCTTCGACCTTTGACCTTTGACCCCAAAACAACAAGCCCTGCGGGCGATTGAAACGATTGAAAGACCCCTCCTAACCTCCCCTGTTTAGGGGAGGAACGGCCCTCGCCCCCTAAAGGGGGCATCCATCTACCAAACAATAGAACTCCTTGACTCCTTAGAATGCGAATGATTATTGCCCACAGATAGACACAAATGCCCACAGATTTTATTATGCCTACATCTGCGCTATCCGCGAAATCTGCGAGCATTCATTATCTCACGCGGATCTCGCTGATCACGCTGATATTCTTATTGAACAAAGCAAGTAGGGCTGCCCATACGGGCAGCCCTCATAACGCAGTGGGAAATACGGTTTAAGTTCCGGTTTGGTCATTTTTTCATGTTTTTTATCATTTATCAAATATCGACAGAGAGGGAAAAACCTGTCTTAACATGCTACTCAGTTCCTTTAAACCACTATGCTATAACGGTTTAAAGGAACTGAGTAGGTATTATAAAAATTGCGCTCTATCGCGGTCCCATGCCTCCGCCGCCACCTGAGTTGTAGGAGGTGATGCCGGAGATGGTCAGGGAGTTGGAGCCGAGTTTCAGCGTGTAGTTGTTCGTTCCTGTCGTCATGCCCGGTGCGCTGACGAGTATCATGCCGTTATTGTAGTTGACGGGAGCCATAGTAAGCGTGCCGAGAGTCTTGGAACTATTGGCGATGCTGATGGTGGCATTGGCAGCGACGGAGCCTGAGGTGACGGCAAATGCCTGGGTGCAACCGCTGAACTTCGTGTCGATGCGCCCGCCGATGCCGAAGATGGTACCACCGGTAATCGCCATGTGGTGCTGCTCATCGCTGTCGATACCAGCCTCTGCATTTCCACCGCCCACAGCTACGAGTGTGCCGCCGGAGACATTCAGGTTGCCGTTGGAGTCGATGCCGTCGTTGGTCTTCGAACAGCTCACCACCGTACCGCCGCTGATGGTCAGGTCGTCGGTCGAGTTGATGCCGTCATCGTAGGCATAGACGAGCACCGAACCGCCACTGATACCGAGCGTTCCCTTGCTCTCGATGCCTTCAGCATTATAGCCGCTGGTGCGCACCATGATGTCGGCACCGCTGATGGTCATGGCTCCTGCCGTGTTGCCCTCCTCGTCCTTCGTTCCGATCTTTATGCCCTTCGGCGAAGAGGTGTAGGCACTGGGCAGGTTGTCGGTGTTGCCGGTAAAGTTGTCACTCTCTGTCGTTCCGTTGCTGTAGTAAAGTCCGCCGGACGTGATGATGCGCACCTTGCCGCCGTTGAAGTAGCCTGCTACGTCGGCTTTGATGCCCTTGCCGCCGCTGCCCTTCGACCAGGCATAGACCTCACCGTCGTTCATGGTGATGCTGCCGTCGCAGCCGATGCCTGCCGCAGCCTTGGTGTCGCCGCCGTAGGTGAGTGTCTCGTCAACGTCCCACATGCCGTTACCTGTAGTGAGTATGGTGGTTCGTCCGCCGTTGATGAAGACATCAGTATCGCCGTTGATGCCCTTGCCGCCGTCTGCCGACACCTCCACATTGATGATGCCGCCGTTGATATAGATATTGTCACCGCCCTTGATGCCGTGGTTGGCTGTGGAGTTGACATAGAGGTTGACACCTTTTTCTATTACCACGTTGCTCTTGCCGTGAATACCATTCTTATAGGTACCATAGACATCGAGCGAACCCGTGCCGCTGATGAACAGTTTGCCCTTGCTGAAGATGGCTCCCTTGTGGTCTTCCGTCGTGCCGTCAGCAACCTTGTTGGTTCCTGTCAGCGTCAGGTAGGCGCTGCCCTTGCTCTCCAGGTCGATGGCGGTGCTCGCCGTATTGGTAATGGTTGCGTTGTTAAGGTTCAGCTCGAAATCGGTGTTGCCGTTGACGGTCAGCGAGCCGTCGCTGGTAGAACCCGTGACAACATAGCTGATACCCTCGGTTGTGCCGTGGTCAACGGTGACATGATTGCCGTTGACGGTAACGGTCACACCGCTGACACCCGGGTCTGCAGGGTTCGTCATGTCGATGTTCACCGTCGTGCCGAAGGACTTTCCACTCGGAGCATCGCCCTCAGCCGGATACTGTGCCGTTGCCGATGACGTGGGTTCGGCAGTCGTCTTATCGAGACTGACGGTAAATGTCAGCAGCTCGCTGTTGCTGTCAACGCTGGTTCCACCACCAGAGGCACCGCCTTCGGGCTGCTCGCCATCATAACTCAGGTCGTCGTTGGATGTGCATGCCACGGCTGTTGCCATTACAGCAAACGCCATGAAAAGGTTTCTCATTGTCTTTCTCATACCTATTTAATTTTTCAAGTTAAGAATTTGCTCCTTAAACACCTCTCAACCTGACAAAGTTGAGTTGATGATTATCCTGTCGCAAAGATACATCAACGCTCTCCAAACCGCAAAAACATTCAACGAACGCTCACTTTTCTTCAACGGAACGACAGAACAACAGACATAGAGACGGGATGCTAAGACCTAAAGATAAGTTTTAAGACATAGAGACTGATATTAAGACATCGTATATTTGAAACCACTTGATAAAACAAAAGGAATACATCCATAAAGTAAAAAGTAATGTTTTACTCGGTAAAATATAATGTTTTACTTAGTAAAAAGTAATGTTTTACTCGGTAAAAAGTAATGTTTTAC
>Ga0247609_10001823_pt1 | contig 23999 bp, 24 predicted proteins | sample 172DNAGHGlowgp2_FD_193487 | JGI IMG/M metagenome (GOLD analysis project Ga0247609, IMG submission 193487) | Sheep rumen microbial communities from Palmerston North, Manawatu-Wanganui, New Zealand - 1728 DNA GHGlow gp2 | ecosystem: Host-associated > Mammals > Digestive system > Stomach > Rumen ...
ATTGTATGGGACTTGGTCCTCAGGACCAGTTAAGATACATGAGATAACTCATGATGTTGAACAGGCAATGAGAGAACCAGATCTCATTATTCCTGTTCTGCCCTCATTCGCCCATGAAGATGTAGCAAAGACGATAGCTCCTTATATCAAGCCTGGCCACAAGATTTTTATGTCCCCAGGTAGTACAGGCGGTGCTTTGGTTTTTGCAAAAGTATTCAGGGACATGGATAAACTTGAAGGCGTTAAGTTTGCTGATGTTCACACACTGCCTTACACAGCAAGGCGTGTTGGGGCTGATGGTGTAAATATCACTTTGATTACAGATGTGATGTATTTCGCAGCATTCCCTGCTAAGTATAATCAGGAGATGTATGACCTTATCCACCCCATCTATCCTAATCTCCAGATGATGACAGATGTGCTGGAATGTGGTCTTAACAATGGTAATGGAACAACTCACCCAGCTCCAGTCGTTCTAAATGCAGGTAAGATTGAATATTACAAGAAGCACTATCATTACAAAGAGGGTATTACCCCATCTGTAGGTCGTGTAGTGCAGCTTATCGACGATGAGCGTAAGCGTATTTGCAAGGCTTTCGGCTATGCAGAGATTGATATTAAAGACAGACTGTACAAAATGGGATATTGTCCTAAAGCTGATACTGTATATGAGGCTATTCAGGGCAGTAAGGATATATTCCTCCCTCTGGAAGGTCCAAACGATTTGAATGGTAGATACCTTGTTGAGGATGGCCCTTATACATTGGTATGTATGTCAAGCGTTGCTGACGTTGCTGGTGTAGAAACGCCCCTTATGAAGTCCGTTGTAAATCTTGCAGGAGCATTAAAGGGTGAAGATTATTGGAAAATAGGAAGAACTTTGGAAAAAGTTGGCCTTGAAGGTATGACAGTTGAACAGATAAAACATTACTTGCAAACTGGCGAGTGCTAATATCATTTTGTTTTTATGGCAAACAATGATGCTGAATTCAATAGAGTATTAAATACTCTTGATGTATTAGTCGTGGCTTTCGGAGCCATGATTGGCTGGGGGTGGGTAGTAGCATCCGGCCAATGGATCGTTTCAGGAGGTGCATTGGGTACAGCGCTCGGTTTTGTTATAGGTGGTCTGATGATTTATTTCGTCGGACTCACCTATGCCGAACTGACGTCAGCAATGCCTAAATGTGGAGGAGAACACGTATTTAGCTACGCTGCTTTCGGACCCGCAGGTTCATTTATATGTACATGGGCCATTATACTTGGCTATGTTGGAGTTGTGTGTTTTGAGGCTGTCTCATTCCCAACAATCCTTCAATACTTATTCCCTGGCATATTAAAGGGTTATCTGTATACTATAGAAGGATTTGACGTCTATTTGTCGTGGGTTGTCATAGCTATGCTTATGGCTGCTTTAATTACGTTTATCAATATCAAAGGAGCTAAGACGGCAGCAATTTTCCAGACTATATTGACTGTTACTATTGCGACGGTTGGTATTATTCTTATTGCAGGTTCTGCTTTTCAGGGTGATGTTGACAACTTAGAGCAGCATGCATTTGTTGGTGATTCTACGATGGGCATTTTAGAGAATATCATAAAAGTAGCCATCATGACACCTTTCTTCCTATTTGGTTTTGATGTTATTCCGCAGGCTGCTGAAGAAATCAAGGTCCCTCTAAGAAGGTTAGGCAGGCTTATGCTTCTCTCAATTGGTTTGGCTGTCTTGTTCTACGCCTTGGTAGTCTTGGCTATTGGCTATGTGATGAATAACGAGCAAATAGCAGAGTCTATGGGAACTACTGGCCTTGTTACAGCAGATGCGATGGCAATTGCCTTCAGCAGCAAGTTTATGGCAAAGGTGCTTATCTTAGGAGGCTTGTGTGGAATTGTGACAAGCTGGAATTCATTTATGATTGGAGGTAGTCGCGCCATGTATTCTATGGCTGATTCTTATATGCTGCCGCAGACGTTCTCACGTTTACATAAAAAGTATAAGACACCAGTTGCTGCATTGTTACTGCTTGGCTTATTATCTATTTTATCTCCATTATTTGGCAGGGCTATGCTGATTTGGATTGTCGATGCAGCAAATTTTGCATGTTGCCTTGCATATTGTTTGGTTGCAATCGCCTATATCTTTATTAGAAGACGCAGACCAGATCTCAATAGGCCTTTCAAGTTAAAGCATGGTATTACCATAGGCTCTATTGCTATAGTAATGTCTGGTTTCATGGTATTGATGTATGTACTCCCGGGCACAAACTGTACACTTACATGGGAGGAGTGGATAATAGTAGGTGGATGGGCAGCATTGGGCTTTGTTTTCGCAATAAGAAGCAAATTACTCTATAAAGATAAATTCGCTTCAGGATTAGATATTTAATGATTTACAAAAAGATAATAATGGGAAAAAGAATTGTATTAGGGTTTATTATACTCTTAGTCTGTGCAATAGAAGTACATGCACAGGTGCCATATTATGGAGCAACGGTCGGAGAAGGGAAAGTATTTGGATATCATTCATTAAAAGTGCGACCTGGTATTAACAACCAAAGAACATATACCACACTGCAGTTCGGTATTAATGATTGGTTTTCCGTAGGTTCTGATCTTACCACTGGCCCTGATGAAAAGTTTATTGGATACTATCTCCGTGTTGGTAAAAAATTTAGTCAATGGTTTAGTGCAGGTATCCAATCTGCTCCTACATTTGATTTAGATAACAGTCATAAGTTTGGTTATCTCAATACTGGTTTCTTCATGAATGGTGATATTACGAAAAATGGAAAGCTGTTTTGGACAACCAACACATGGCATACTATTGATAAAGATGGTAATAACACTTTTGACCAGTACTGGTATTTAGCAGGGAATATACCCGTCGGGAAGAATTGGAGCTTCTGGCCTCATATAGGTTTGACCCACTCTTGGAAATTTAATGAAGATCCTGATTTAGCTGCTGGCTTTTTCTGGGTGTACAAAAAATATAGTTTCTATCTTTGGGGAAATGACTTCTTTAAAGATCATCCCAGAGTGACGATGGCTGTTGATTTTACATTCTGATTTGTATTTATATCGCAGAGAAGCGAAAATGATTATTGTAAATGGCTGAACAGGGATTAAAAGAAAAAACAGTAAAAGGTGTCGGTTGGAGTGCAATAGATGCTTTTGGTGGTCAAGGAATAGGTTTTATAGTACAGCTAGTATTGGCTAGATTGTTGGGTCCAGAAGCCTATGGAATAATAGGAATCTGTGGTATTTTTATAGCCATATTCGGTACACTTGTTGATAATGGTTTTTCTACCTCGTTAATACGTAAGAAAAGCGTAAGTAACGACGAATATAACACCATGTTTATTACCAATATGGTGTTTAGTTTCTTTTTCTATTTGTTGCTTTTTCTCTGTGCACCATATATATCTGTCTTTTTTAACAAAAATGACCTTACGCCTATTTTAAGGGTGATGGGTTTGTTGTTGATATTACAGGGCTTTTCGATAGTTCAAAATACAATCGTAACAAAACGTATTGATTTTAAAACCAGATCAATAGCATCATTGATTTCTGCCTTTTTGGGTGGGGCAGCAGCCATTATTTGTGCATATTTGGGTATGGGAGTATGGGCTTTGGTAGTATATCAATTATCTAAGCAGGTCGTATTCAATATTTGTTTATGGTTTTATAATAAATGGTTACCATCTATGCGCTTCAACAAAGAGAGTTTCAAATATATGTGGGGTTTTGGTTGGAAAATGACATTATCCAGCTTGTTAGAGACCATTTGGAACCAATTATATCACGCGACAGTTGGTAAGTTTTATTCACCGACCACACTAGGCCAATACACGAGAGCCCAAGATTTTGCAAATATTTTTTCAGCGAGTATCCCGGGTATTTTAACCCGTGTTAGTTTCCCTGTAATAGCAGATGTTCAAGACGATGTGCCGCGAATGATGAGCGTATATCGCAGAATAATAAAAACAACGATGTTTGTGACTGCGGTGAGTTTATTGTCAATGGCTGCAATAGCGGAGCCAATGATCTATGTGTTAATCGGCGAGCAATGGCATGAGGCCGCGACATATCTCCCCTTCATATGTATATCTTTCACGTTAGGCCCCATGAGTGCACTTAACCTTAATATGTTGAAGGTACAAGGGAGAAGCGATATTTTTTTGTATCTCGAGATAGTAAAAAAAATTATAGGTGTTATACCAATTTTTCTTGGTATTTTCATTAATATATATTGGATGCTTATTGGAAGCATAATAATAAGTGTTATATGTTTTTTCTTGAATTCATATTATACTGGGAAAAGGTTACATTACACCTCTTGGATGCAAATAAAGGATGTTGCTCCATCATACGGTGTTGGTCTGGCAATAGCTCTATCAGTGTGTTTTCTTAAGTATCTTCCGATTCCAATGTTTGCAATCCTACTTTTGCAGTTGATAATTGGGGCGGGCGTCTTCTTTGTGTTATGTGAGATAATAAAAATGGAAGAATACTATTCAATCAAAGAAGTTGCCGTGAGGTTTTTAACAAAAATCAACAGAAAAAATAGATGAATAATACATTTGTTCCTTTAGTTTGCGTAGAATGTATTACATTTAATCATTCTGCATACGTTCGCGAAACTTTAGATGGGTTTTCTAAACAAGAAACCAGTTTTCCATTTGTTTGTACTATCATAGATGATGCAAGCACAGATAACGAACAGGATGTGATAAATGGATATTTGAGTGATTTCTTTGATTTCTCAGCAGGAGGTTTGAGCTATCGCCGGGAAACAGATGACTATCAGTTTGTTTTTGCGCAGCACAAAAAAAATGTTCATTGTTTTTTTGCGGTTTATTTGTTGAAATATAACCATAATAGTATTGGGAAAAACAAGTTGCCATATACAGAAGAATGGTTGAGTAAAGCAAAATACTTGGCCTTCTGTGAAGGTGATGACTATTGGATAGACCCATTAAAGCTGCAAAAACAAGTCGATTTTCTAGAGAGAAATGAGGATTATGGTCTAGTCCACACGAACTTATATTCAAATACTGATGGTAAAATAACGAAGTCGTTTAAAAAATCAAAAACGCGAAACTATGAGGAAGTATTATTGAACACTGAAATTGGTACTTTAACAGTTTTGATGAGATCAAGCATATTTATGGATTACTTAACAGAGATTAAACCATCGGAACGAGGGTGGTTCGTTATAGGAGATGCTCCGATCTGGAAATATGCTGCATATAGGTCAAAAGTTATATTACTTGAAGATATAACCAGTATGTATAGATTCCATGCAAGTAGTATCTCGCATAGTGGTAATTTTGAGAATAAGGCAAAGATTGTAAAAACCGCTCACGATATAAAATGCTATTACAATAAGTATTATAGTCCTAAAGAAAGATTTGAATATTTACAAAAATCGATAGATAAGAGTTACTTTCAGTCTTATTTGGAAGTTTGTGCCTGTTTCGGCAAGACTAAAAATGCTATTAGCTTCATAAGAGGGTTTAAAGAGAATATCTCTTGGAAAGAAAAGCTATATTATTTTAGTTTATATATTATAGAACGATTGAAGATCTTTTATCATGTAATTTGTGATTAATCATTATGAAGAGAATATATCCTAAATTATTATTCCTTTCGCTTATAGTAATTATACTATATGATACGCTATACCAAATGGCAGGACCTGTTATGTTTGTTCTGCAAATGGTTATTTTAGCTCTTTTTGTTATCTCAATCCCTCGATACATATCAAAAAGGGGCGGTGATAGTTTTATTAACAAATTACTTCTTCTATCTCTTGTTTTTGTTATATATTACATATTTTCAGAGCAGAGTAGCCGCAGTACAGTAGTACTTAAGAGTCTTTTATACAGCTTATTGGTAGCAGTCCCATTTTATACTCAGAGATTTGAAGTGAGGCAAATTAAGATTTTCTTTTGGCTGTTGTCTTTCTTTTGTGTGGCTGCTTTTTATTTCGCTTTAACATCGATGCGCTCGGTTGATGAGAACGCCTATGGGGGTGGGTATCTTGTTTTAGTAGCCCTTCCGTTAGGTCTTTATAATTTAAGGAATAGGAAGATACATATACGCGTAACATGGATTGTCTTAATTCTTATATGTGTTGTTGTGTCATTAAAAAGAGGCGACATCTTAGCTTCAGGGCTGGGCATTCTGGCATATTATGCTTCTTTATTGAAAGCTTCAAGTACGAAAGGAAAATTCAAGAATTTCTTTTGGATTGCCGTAATGGCATTTGTTTTTATCGCATTTGCAAACTATTTCATCGGTTCATCAGAATTAGCTCAAACAAGAATGACAAAGACTCAAGAGGGCGATAGCTCTAATCGAGATATTATATATGCGTATTATTGGAATTATTTTTTAAGTAGTCCAATAGATACAAAAATTATAGGAAACGGTTTCTCGGGAACCTCGTTTATTTGGACGGGCTCATCAGCCCATAATGATTGGCTCGAGATACTTATTGATGAAGGGTTAATCGGTATTTTCTTTTATGTTCTCGTTATTATTTCAATGATTAGACTGCTGATACGCCGGACAATACCAGATGATTATAAACCAATTATAGCTATGATTGTAGCTATAGTGTTAGTGAAGAGCTTCTTTTCAATGATGGTGTTTTCATTGCCAACAGCAATATTATTCGCGTTATTGGGTTATATGCTCAATTCTCAGACAATCGATAATGAATATAGGAAGACAAATTGTTTTAATAAGAAATAATCATATTTATGAAAATTGATAATAACATAGCAATGGTATTGTCATCATGTGACAAATACGAGGATACGTGGGCACCTTTTTTTATACAGTTACATAAATACTGGCCCAACTTTTCGATGCCTGTGTATTTAAGCACCGAAACAAAATCATATTCTTTCTCGAATTTCAAGATAGAGTGCCCGTTATCAAAGAAAAAGGTTTATAAGCAGTGGTCTGAACGCTTGCTCAAGCTATTGGAAAGTGTAAACGAGGAGTATATTCTCTTTATGCTTGACGATTTTTGGTTAACAGAGACAGTGGATACTAAAAGCTTCCTCAATTGTTATACATATTTAAAAAACAATTCAGCAATTGGCTTCATTTGTTTGAAGCAAGAGATTAAAGATTATTCATCACAGGAGGACAAGAATAATGTGCATGATTGCGAATACCCAGAATTATGGGAGTGTTCAAAAGAGAAAGCTTTTAGAATAACAACTCAAGCTGGTATCTGGAGAAAGAAATACTTGATAAAACTGCTTCGCAAACATGAGTCTGCATGGTATTTCGAGACAAGAGCTTCATGGAGGAGTAAGTTCTATAAAGAGCGCGTTTTTGACACGAAGTTTAACGTTCTCACATATCCAGTTGGGGGTACGATAGGAGGAGGAAAACTCTATGAGGATTATTTGAACTTGTATCCGGAAGAGGTTTATGTTGAAGTGCTAAAAAAGCGTGGGACAATAAAGTTTGGAGCGTTAAAACAATACCCCAAAGAGCCTCAGGGAATTTGGTATTATTATTCATTGTTCAAAAGCATGTTACCAAAATGGTAGAACAACAATCAGTAAATTTTCTTGTTGCTGGCGATTTTTCCCCTTATGGGCGACTACAGAATCTAATCAATAATAAGAGTTTTGATAATCTCTTTTCTTCTGTTAAACCAGTAGTTAATTCACATGACACTTTCGTTGTCAATTTTGAAACTGTTGTCAAGGCAGATGACAATAGCCTTATAAAAAAAATAGGAGCCCATCTATCAACAAATGAAAATGCAATTGAAGCATTAAAATGGCTGGGGGTTAATGTTGTTACTTTGGCAAACAATCATTTTATGGACTATGGTCAAAGCGCAGCAGAAAATACCCAACGCAAATTGGGAAAAGCAGGAATACAGTATGTGGGAACTGGTGAAAACCTGAAAGATGCCCAGCGATTTCTTGAACTGGATATTAAAGGAAGGCGGATTACTATTATTAATGCCTGCGAACATGAGTTTTCGGTAGCCGGTAGCGACCAATTTGGATGCAATCCAATAGATTCCATAGAATTATATTATCAAGTTAAAGAGGCAAAACAAGTTTCAGATAATGTGATTTGCATTCTTCATGGGGGGAATGAGCATTACCAGTTGCCAAGTCCTAGAATGAAGCAGTTGTATCGTTTTTTGATTGATGCGGGAGCCGATGCCGTAATAAACCACCATCAGCATTGTTTTTCTGGCTATGAAGTGTATAAAGGCAAACCTATTTTTTATGGTTTGGGCAATTTCTGTTTCGACTCTGCCTCTGACAACAAATACAGGCATAAGACCTGGAATTATGGTTATATGGTATCAATACATTTGAATTCCGAAGAAGTATCGTTTGAATTAATCCCATACGAACAGTGTTGGGAAAAGCCGGGGACATTCATATATCAGGACGATGCAGACGTGATGAAATTTCAGAAATCGATTGAACATCTCAATGATGTTATCAAAGATGACAAGCAGCTAGCAGAGGAGTATAGAAAGATGGCATATAGTCGTAAGGATTTGGTATATGGAGGCTTTAAACCTTATACAAATAGAATATTAAAATCATTGAATGCCCGTGGGGTCTTTCCTTCGTTTATTGATAAACGTAGATTAACGCTTATAAAGGCATTTCTCGACTGTGAATCGCATCATGATGTATTAATGTATAATTTGTCTGCAGATGATTTATCTTCAAAACCAAAAATATAAGGAATGGGAAGAGGAAAAACACGATGACGGATGGCTTACCTTTTTTACTCCTACCTTCAATAGAGCATACTTCTTGCTCCGACTGTACGATATGTTAGTCGCACAGACAAACAACCATTTTGTGTGGTTACTTGTTAGCGATGGTTCGACTGATGATACGAAAGAAATCGCAGATAAACTCTTAGTGCGGGATGATTTTCCAATGATGTTTATCTATAAGGAGAACGGAGGGAAACACTCAGCGTTTAAGGTCGCACTAGATAATACAATTACAGAATACTTTATCTGTATGGATGATGACGACTTGTATCAATCCGATGCCGTTGAGACCTTTTTAAGTGAGTGGCGAAGGATTGAGGAAGAGGGTAAAACAGACGAAATAGGAGCTATTAGAACGCTGGCGCAAAGAAAAGATGGTAGCTATGCTTCTAATGTCCCCGTGAAATTAGGTGAACGACATGATTGTACTACCCTTGTAAGGACATATGTTGAGGACGTTTATCAAGAAAACTGGACTTGTTATAGAACAGCAGCGCTAAAGACGATAGAACTATTTCCCGAAGGCTATTGGTTGCAAGAACAACATTCTTTTTTCCTTGAAAGCATTTGGCAAGGACGGTTCGCACGAAAATATAAATGCAGGTATTATAATGTGAGTGTTAGGCAGTACACTGATGATGCAGATGTGAGTCTTATGCGTGCCACAAAATCAAGAAAGCATTATCAAAATATGTTTATCAATGAAAAGATGGTGTTGGACGAGCAGTTGGATTATATAAAGAGAGATTTTCGATTGCTTTTAACAAAAGTAGTATTGGTCGGTATTTTAAGAGCTAAACTAAATATTAAATTCAGTGATTTGTTAAAAAATACTAACAGCAAATTGCTGAAGATGCTTTATTGCATTTTGCTACCTATTTGTATGATTTCACCAAATCCAAGAATAAATTAAAAATATAATAATATGAATATCATTAAATCGAAATTCTTTCAAGCCCCTTTGATTAAAAAGCCGTTGTTGCAGTTGTTTAATCTCTATTTGATTATAATTGACAATACTTTATCCGATAGGGCATTGTTGTCGTTGAAGTTTAGAATGTACATGCACAGAAAGTTAAGGTGGGATAACCCTCAAACATTCAGTGAAAAGGTGCAATGGTTAAAACTATATGGCCGAACACCTATAAATACTATTATGTCTGATAAATACCTGGTCAAGGATTATATTACAAAAAAAATTGGTGAACAATATGTTATTCCTCTTTTAGGTGTATGGGATAATCCAGAGGAGATTGATTTTGATGCTCTACCTGACAGATTTGTTTTGAAATGTAACCATAATTCTGGTACAGGTATGTATATCTGTAAGGATAAATCAAAAATGGATATAGAAAAGGTGAAGAAAGAATTGAAAAAAGGTTTAAAAGAAGATTATTTTATTGGCAGCAGAGAGTACGCATATAAAGATATCCCTCATAAAATCATAGCAGAAGAATACATGGAGGATGAAAAGACGCAAGAGCTCAGAGATTACAAGTTTTTCTGTTTTAATGGAGAGCCAAAGGCTTTATTTATTGCTTCTGGGCGTTCAAAGGGGGAACATTCCGTAACTTTCGATTTCTTTGATATGGATTTTAACCATCTTCCTTTTACTAATGGTCACCCTAATTCAAAGACACCTATTGAGAAGCCAGTTTGCTTTGACGAAATGAAGAAATTAGCAGCGGTATTGTCAGAAGGTATGCCCCATGTAAGGATTGACTTCTATGAGGTAAACGGAAAGGTTTATTTTGGTGAATTTACTTTTTCTCACTGGGGTGGGATTATGCCCTTTGAACCTGAGGAATGGGATTACACTTTTGGAAGTTGGATTAAATTGCCAGAGGCGAAACAATGAAACGAATACTTTGTCTTATAGATTCGCTTGGTCCAGGAGGTGCTCAAAGACAGTTGGTAGGCCTTGCAGTTCTTTTGAAACAGCGAGGATATGACGTCTCGGTGTTATGCTACCATGACAACAAGTTCTATGTAGATACACTGTTGTCTCACGGTGTTCCTTACATATTATTGAATAAAGCCAAGAAAGCAGCTCTGAGAATTTGGCATATAGCAAATTACATACGAAAAAGAAAACCGGATGTGCTTGTTGCGTACCAAGAAACCCCCTCTGTATGTGCTTGTGTGGCACATATACTAAATCGCAAGTTCCGACTGATTGTTTCGGAGCGTAGTACTACACAACATACAGGAAGACAGGAAAAAATCCGTTTCTTCTTGTATCGCTGGGCAGACGTTATCGCTCCCAACTCCTATACGCAATCGAGTTATATCGCAGAAACATTTCCAAAATTAGAGGAGAAGGTAGTGACCATCTCCAATTTTGTCGATTTGGATTATTTCAAGCCTGGGTCTGTAAGATCACGCAAGGAAGTTACAGAAGTATTGGTCGTTGCGACATTATGGCCGTTGAAAAATGCACTTGGATTAATAGTAGCGACATCTTTATTAAAAAGCAAAGGTCTTATATTTCATGTTAGTTGGTACGGTAAGGATTCCACACATTTAGATTATTTCAATCAATGCCAACGGAAGATTGAAGAATTGGGAGTGAGCGATTTCATTGAGTTAAAAGAAAAAACAACTGCTATCAAGGAAAAATATCAAACGTCAGACTATTTTTGCTTACCTTCGTTTTATGAGGGGACGCCTAATGTAATCTGTGAGGCTATGTCCTGTGGACTGCCTGTGGCATGTAGCGATGTTTGTGATAATAGCCGATTTGTAAAGGAAGGAGAGAATGGCTTCTTATTTAATCCTCAAGATGCAAATGATGTTGCGAATGCTTTAGAAAGAATGATATTGCTTAATGAGGATGATTATAAGGACTATTGCAGAAATAGTCGAAAACGGGCTGAAGAGATGTTATCGAAAGATAGATTTGTACAATCGTATATAAAACTGATAGAACAATGAATGTTTCAAGAAAGATAAAAGACAACCGTTTCATTAGGGGAACATGGGCGTGTTGGCTCCGGAATTTTGGCGGGATGAGACGTAGAAAATTTGGTTATATTGCGGATAGCGTAATTCTTACCCCCCCCTGTCTGGGTATTTGGATAATGTATATATCTATGAAAATGTTGGGATTGGACCTTATGCCAACCTGTCAACACCAAATGCGAAAATAATTATTAAGGGCAATTGTGCCATTGCAGAGCACCTTACTATCCATACTGGTAATCATGCCAGAGTCTTGGGAAAATTTGTTACGGACATCACCGAGAGTAATAAACCTGTGGGATATGACAAGGATGTGATCATTGAAAAGGACGTATGGATTGGAAGCAATGTCACAATACTGGCAGGAGTTCATGTGGGACGAGGTGCAACGATAGCAGCTGGGGCAGTGGTGAACAAAGACGTACCACCATACTGCATTGTTGGAGGGATTCCAGCCAAGCCTATAAAATATTATTGGACAATTGAACAGATATTAGAACATGAATCCAAACTCTACCCCGCAGAAGAGCGATTCAGTAGAGAGAAGTTGGAGCGAATTATCAAACAATAGGGGAAATTAATGAAAGTATTATTATGTTCACCATATAACGCAGGCCCTGAATATGAGCAGGGAGGAATAGTGGTGTGGGCTAATAACATAATGAGTTATTACCGTGCACAAAATTCCGACATTTTAGTGGAGGTTGTGCCTTTTAATCGAAAAGTACGAAAAAAAGGCAACTTATTCAGCCGAATATCGGGTGGAGTGGTCGATTATAGGTTTGCAATCAAAGAAACGTCCAAACAACTAAAAGACGGTTATGATGTACTTCATCTGTGTACTAGCGCACAGTTGAGCCTTACGAAGGATTATATCGTTTTGAGAAAAGCCAAGCGTAAAGGCGTGAAGACAGTGATTCATCTTCATTTCGGTCGTGTCCCTGAATTGGTTCAGAAATGCAACTGGGAGTGGAAATTGCTAAAGAGAGTGATAAAACAGGCAGATGCCGTTGCGACGATGGATATGAGGTCATACCAAGCCCTACGAGAATTAGGATATAAACACATTCATTATCTGCCTAATCCGCTTTCACAAGATATCATGAAGCAGATAACAGATGAAGCATTCTCTGTAGAGCGAGTGGAGCGGAAGCTTTGCTTTGTAGGACACGTAATACCAACCAAGGGCGTGTATGAAATGATTCAGGCTTGCCGGCAGATAGATAACATCAAGCTACATGTTATAGGGAAGGTTGCTCCAGAGGTTCGTTCTCGAATGGAAGAAATTGCCAGTAACGACAATTGGCTGATATTTAAGGGAGAAATGAGCCATCAAGGTGTGATTCGTGAAATGCTTTCATCCGACATTTTTATATTGCCGTCATATACCGAGGGATTTCCCAATGTGATATTAGAAAGTATGGCATGTGGCTGCGCGATAGTGGCTACAACTGTAGGAGCAATTCCAGAAATGCTGGATATTTCTTCCGACCGACCTTGTGGATTATGCTCCGAGCCCAAAGATGTAAATATTTTGCGCAATAATGTTTTGTATTTCTTGGATAACCCGACAGAAGCCCGGCTGTTTGCTGAACGTGCTGAGAAACGTGTAAACGAGTATTATGCGATGCCAATTATCTGGAAACAATTAAACAGTATTTGGAGTGATACATAAAAAATGTCTATATAATAGAGAAATATGAAAAAACTACTTATGCTTGGAGGTGGTTTCCTCCAGAATTTCGTTATAAAGAAAGCACGTGAGTTGGGATACTATGTCTACTGTTTAGATCCCGCCATTAATTCAGTGGGATTTGCAGAGGCAAACGAACATGGATTAATCAATATTATTGATGAGGATTCTTGTCTTGCATACGCTTTATATAAAAAGGTTGACGGAGTGTTGACCGCCGCAACTGATTTTGCAGTCCTCTCTATGAGCCATGTGGCAAACCAGATGAATTTGCCCGGAGTAAATGAAGAAACAGCTAAACTCATAAAGAATAAGGCTGCAGTGAGGGAATGCCTATATGAGGCTAAGGCAGACGATACAGGTTACTCATACGAGATAAGCACAGAGGATGATATTGCTCGCGTTAGAGAATTGGTAGTGTACCCTATTATGATGAAGCCGGTCGATGGCTCAGGTAGTAGAGGCGCATCCAAAGTGGAAAAACCTGAAGATTTTGATAAGGCTTGTAGGTTTGCTATGAGTGGTTCTATATCACATAGAGCTGTTGCAGAACCTTTTGTGGTGGGAAAAGAATATGGCGTGGAGTCTTTTGTGGATAACGGAGAAATACACGTATTGGCCGTTATGCAGAAAGATATGACGCAACCTCCATATTATGCGGAACTAGGGCACGCAATACCTTCTGGCCTTCCTGTCGATGTAGAGAACCGAATCAAGGAGTGCGTAAGGAAAGCACTAGTCGCTATGGGAGTAAACCACGGTAGCGTAAATATGGATATTCTTGTATCGGATGACTATTCTGTTCATATTGTAGATGTGGGTGCGAGAATGGGGGGAAACCTTATTGGTTCTCATATTATACCTATCGGTACAGGTATTGATTATATGGGGAATATGTTAAAAGCGGCAGTTGGAAACAAGACCAATTGGAATCCTGTATCTAATCCCCAACCTGTCGCAACAAAACTGTTGGCATTAGCCCCAGGAGTAGTAAGGTCACTTCCTGATTTCGACGCTATAGAAAAGGAATATGGCGTTAAGATTGAACATCATCTGCATGTTGGCGATACTATTACACCTTATAGAACCAATCTTGACGGCTGTGGTTATGTAGTGGCTACTGGCAAAACTGTAGATGAGGCGATTGAGAAGGCTGCTAAAGCAAAGAACAGAATTGATAATGAAATTAATCGAGAATAGAATATGTATGTACACTTCTTCAAACGAATCATAGATCTGATTTTATCATTGATTGCGTTACCATTTTGGCTTTTGTTATTTATCCCCATTGCTATTGCCATAAAAATGGGGGATGGTGGCCCAATATTCTACAAGTCAAAACGTGTAGGAAAGGATTTTAAGCAGTTTGGAATGTATAAGTTCCGCTCTATGAAAGTGAATGCTCCTGATTTGAGAAATGCTGACGGAGGAACCTACAATGCCGCAGATGACCCACGTGTGACAAAGGTTGGAAAGTTTTTGCGAGAGACTAGTTTGGATGAGACACCACAACTATTGAATATTATAAAAGGGAATATGAGTATCATTGGCCCGAGAGCTGGTGATTGGGAAAGTGTGGATACATATGAGGAGGATGAGAAGGATAAGTGCAAAGTAAAACCAGGCCTTACAGGCTATTGCCAAGCATATTATAGAAATAGTGCAACTGTAAGGGAAAAACGTTTGAAGGACGCATGGTATGCTAATAATGTGAATCTTTGGTTGGATATTAAGATTTTCTTTAAGACTATTTTCACGGTAATTAAGCACGAAAACCTGTATACAAATTAACATGAATAATCAGACAGAATACATTTTTGTTAAGTCCACGGATAAAGAAATGATAAATCATATTTATTTGATACTTTTCAGATGTGGCGTTAACATGGCAAAGAGGTTTCTTTTTCATTGGATGCCTCCATACAGTAAATGGGCTATAAGGCGTGACTGTGACTCAAAATATGTGGTGCTTGTAAAAGATAATAACCTAAATGATTATACTAGTACCTTCCAGATGAAGATTGAAGAAAATAAGGGTTTATATGTTGGAAAGATTGCAACAGATCCAAAGTATGAGGGAAAGGGAATCGGCAAAACTAATATGTTTTTTATGGAGTCTTTTGCAAAGGAAAATGGTTGTACAAGCATAAAATTAGATGTATATGTTAAAAGCAAACATGCTGTAAAGTTTTATGAAAGGAATGGGTTTACTGTCGTGGGTGTCAAACGTTCAATAAGATTCAAAGAGTTTATAATGGAAAAAGAAGTAAAATGAGAATTTTATATTTACCTGCATATTATTGGCCGGAGAGAGCAGCCAGTGGTTATCTTAATGAGAATAGAAGTGAAGCTTTTGTTAAAGCTGGTTTTTACACAGTGGTATATACTGCTAGACCGCAACGAGGTTTGTCGGAAGAAGAATACTATGAGTATAAGCAAAAGAAATTTGAAATGATGTATGACAACGGAGTTGAAGTCCATCGTTTCGCCATGTACCGTGAAGGGAAAAATGCTTTCTTAAGAGCCTTTCGATACTTATTAATTAGTGGAATCCAGTTTTGGAAAGGAATTTGGTCAAAAAACATCGATTTGATATACGTGGCTAGTACACCGCCTACGCAAGGTGCTTTAGCTGCATTAATAAAAAAGTTTAAGAGGGTCCCCTTTATCTATAATCTTCAAGATATTTTCCCTGATTCACTCACAGGAACAGGGCTTGCCAAGAAAGGCGGTTTCTTGTGGAAGGTTGGTCGTTTAATAGAGAACTTTACCTATAGAAACGCTGATAAAATTATCGTAATTGGAGAGGACTTCAAAAAGAATATTATTAATAAGGGCGTACCAGCAGAGAAGATTGAAGTTGTATATAATTGGATTGATGAGAGTGTAGTTGTTCCGGTTAAAAAGGAAGATAACCCATTGTTTAAAGAATTCGAAATAAATCAATCAAAGTTTAATGTTGTTTATGCAGGAAATCTCGGTAATGCACAGAATATAGATGTGATTATAGACTCTGCTAAGGTATTGTCAGATACCCACAATATAAATTTTTTAATTTTTGGAACAGGTGGGTTAAAAGATAGATATATTGCGAAAGTAAAAAAAGAAGGATTAAATAATGTCCGATTCTTTCCATTACAACCTATAGAGCGCGTTTCGTATGTTTATGGTTTGGGAGATGTCTGTATTGTTAGCTGCAAGCCTGGTTTAGGAGGAGCAGCAATGCCTAGCAAGACATGGACGATTATGGCTTGCGGAAGACCTGTGATAGCCAGTTTTGATGAAGGCGAGCTGAAAGAGATTATAGAAAAGAACAACTGCGGAGTGTTCAGTCACGCAGGAAACGTGAAGGAATTTGTTGCCGCCATCAAGCTATTGGCTGCAAATAGAGAGAAATGTGAAGACATGGGCAAGAACGGCCGACAGTTCATCTTGGATAATCTCACGAGAGAGGTAGGTACAAAAAAAATCGTGGATATAATCAAATCTGTAGTAAAGAAATAATTATTATTGTAATATGAACATGAAATTAAAGAACATTCCTTTCTCTCCGCCAGATATGACGGAGGAGGAGGTGAGATTGGCAGCAGAGGCCATCTTGAGTGGTTGGATAACTACTGGTCCTAAGACCAAAGAGTTTGAAAACAAAATAGCGGCATACGTGGGCACGCGTAAGGCGGTGTGTCTTAATAGTGCAACGGCAGCTATGGAGATGGCGCTACGCATGATTGGCGTAGAGCCAGAGGATGAAGTCATTGTGCCTGCTTACACCTACACGGCAACGGCTTCTGTCACTCAGCACGTTGGCTGTAAGGTGGTGATGGTAGATAGCCAGAAGGACAATGTGGAGATGGACTATGACAAGCTGTCCGAGGCGATCACCGAACACACCAAGGTAATCTGCCCTGTGGATTTGGGTGGCGTGATGTGCGACTTCGACAAGATTTTTGAGATTGTTGAAGCTAAGAAACATCTGTTCCGCCCGACCAATGAGTTGCAGAAACGAATAGGGAGAGTTGTCATTGCTGCCGATGATGCCCATGCTTTTGGCGCTCAATGGCATGGGAAAATGGCGGGTAGCATCGCTGACTTCTCATCATTTAGTTTCCATGCTGTAAAAAATCTGACGACTGCTGAAGGAGGAGCGCTGGTATGGCACCTTCCCTTCGGGAATGAGCCGGTTCAAGGTTCTTGGACAAGCCAAGCGGCAAAGCCGAGCGCAAGTTTCAAGGTTCAAGATTATTTCCCGACATTACGAAGGAAGGAGGGTGAGACGTGGGATGAAATGCTTTATCGTATCTCTCAGCTGTTATCACTTCATGGGCAGAATAAGGATGCTCTGGCCAAGACTCAGTTAGGGGCTTGGGAATATGATGTGATCGGTCCTTGGTATAAGTGCAATATGACGGACATCATGGCCGGTATTGGCCTGGCTCAACTGAGTCGCTATCAGGGGATGTTGGAGCGTCGCCGCCAGATCATTGGTGTGTACGACAATGCCCTCAAAGACATACCAGTTGCCGTATTGAAACATTATGGTGAAGACTTCGCAGGAAGTGGTCATTTGTACATCACCCGTCTGCTTGGACGTACCGATGAAGAGCGTCGCGCTGTGATTGTAAAGATGGCAGAGAGAGGAATTGCATGCAACGTACATTACAAGCCACTGCCTATGATGACTGCATATAAGGCTCTGGGATTTGACATTGCAAACTACCCCAATGCGTATCATTTGTTTGAGAATGAGGTAACACTGCCTCTGCATACCCGTTTGTCAGACGAGGATGTTGATTACGTGATATCCAACTTCTGCGAAATTGTCAAATCTCTTTAGTTGAGAGTTGGGTATATAATGTTGAGGGACCGTATGGAACGTTCAAAACTGAATAGATCTTTTCTCACACTTTTGCGTTTAGGGATTGGAATATCGAAAGATGCCAATATTCCTAAAGATGTGGACTGGAATGAACTGAAAGCCCTTGCTGACCGGCATGGGCTTTCTGCTGTTGTACTTGACGGGATAGAGGTGCTGCGCACTAATGATAACCATAACCTTAACCTGCCAGATAAAATAGTTCTGACGCAGTGGATAGGGGAGGTGCTGCGAAGTGAGAGAGTCTATGCGAGCCAGCAGAAAGATGCGGAGCGAATGGCAGGAATGTTTCATAAAAATGGCATTTGTACATATGTGTTGAAAGGAACCGTCATAGCAGAGTGCTACCCCAAGCCGCAACACCGAGTAAGCGTTGATATGGACTGCAATCTGCAAAGCAGCAGTTTAGAGTTTACAGATGAGAGTTTAGAGTCCGTTGAACGTTCAAAGTCTGTTAGTGAAAATAGTATTCCTGGTGATGTATGGGAGAAGGGAAATAGGTTGATAGAGGAGCAGGGGTTCGAGGTGAAGAGGGATTTCTATAAGAATAGCACGTTTTTCCTCCCTGGCTTGACTGTAGAGAATCACAGATACTTCACTCCATTCAGAGGGAATGGGAGATTGAAAAAACTCGAAAGGTTTCTTCAGGCTCAGTTGAGAGTTCTTGAAGGATCAAGCGTCCCAATAGGCCGAGCGGAGAGTGTAGAGTTTAGAGATAGTTCAAATAGTTCAAAGTGCTTAAGTGGCTCAAGGATAGGGGATACTTGGTTGTATCGACCTCCTGTGATGGTGACAGCATTGTTCCTGATAGAGCATGCATATTCTCATTTCTTACATGAAGGTCTTACATGGCGGCATGTGCTGGACTGGATGATGTTCAGCCGTATGCATAAGGATGAAATAGACTGGGCGCTTTTGGATGCAAAGATTGATGAATTTGGATTCCGTAAGTTCTATGATACTTATTACCGATTAGGAAGGTTTGCTATAGGAGAGTTGAAAGAATCCGAATTGACAAAGAATGATAAGCGTATGTTGGAAGATGTGTGGGCTGAATTGGATTTACACGATACAACAGAAGGCTTTAAGGGTAAACTGAATCTAGTAGGTAATACCCTTAGAGCCTGGTGGAAGTATCACTTTTTCGCTGAAATATCCATGATACATGCATTGTGGATACAGGCACACGGAGTGTTGTTTGACAATAACCCAGAATTAAGATAAAGCGAACAGAATTGTCACAACGTTAATGACAACCATAATGATAACTTTGTTAAACGTTAAACAGAACCTTAACGATAACGGATATGATAATAGATAAGAAGATATTGGATGAGTTGACGGCTAAGGCCAAGGAGAATCCGAGGCTTCGTTGTAATCTGGATATGCGCAATTCCGCTGATGACCAGTCGCAACGGATGCTGAATGCCTTGGAGCCAGGAACGGTGATGCCAATTCACAGGCATAAGGGCACTTCAGAGACGTGTATCTGCATCTGTGGGCATTTTGAGGAGTATCTGTATGGATATACGGAAACACGGAGCGACGGAACTCCGGATCCGAAGAGCTTCGGAATCATTGAAACGATAGATATGTATCCAGGAGGACCAATCCTGAATATAGAAAAAGGGCAGTGGCATAGTTTGAAGTGCCTTGAATCAGGGACAATACTATTCGAAGCCAAGGATGGGCCCTATCAGCCATTATCTCCCGAAGATATAATGGAGGTATAAGGCGTTTAAGAAGTTGCTGGACGCTATACGGCTAACCGCAAATGGATAAACTATGAAATAAAACATGAATGGGAGGAAGGAAAAGGAATAGTTGTAGTTTATATACATGGTTTGAAAGACCAATATGGGAAACAGGATACAAAGGGGAGCAATCCGCATGACAACTTCTGTATTGACAAAACTTTCAATTATATTGCGAATCATGCGAAGCCTGCAGATGGTAATGAGATAAACCTTGCAAGCGTTTGTAAAGCGTATAATCCCCCTTATTCTACCAGTACCTATGTCTATGATTATATCAAAGAGAATATTGATAAATGGTGTGAGGAGGCTATAAAGATAAGGAATCAATATCCGAAGTGATTTAGCATATATTTAAAGACTCTTATGACACAGGATAAGAGATGGATTGTTAAGTATAACGATGTGGTTGAATTCATTAAAAACAACCATAGGAATCCGTCACGTTATAAACCTGAGGAGAGATATAAGTATTGTAATTGGCTGAAGCATACCAAGAAACAATTTAATGCAGGTGAATTGAAATCAGAGAGGTTAGGAAGTTGCTTGTACTGATGGAACAGTACAAGAGGAAAAACCAGTACGCATAAAAAAGCGAGAGCCTTTCTGCCAAAAGACTCTCGCCGAAACTTAAGAGAACCATTTCGTAAAACGCGAAATCAAAGCAACACATACAACTGTTGCTTAAGTGAAATCGAAGGTGACGTGACCTGGATTCTTGCTTGCGATACCCTTACAGTCTAGCGCAGAGAATTTAGCAGCACCCTTGATGATTAGGGCTGCTCCAGATTCTTTACCAGCTTCTGCAATGCCTTTAAGGTCTAATGCGCTGAAGTTCTGAGCATTCAGGACAATTGAGCCTCCGGCTTTTGCAATTCCTTTTAAATCTAAACCTGTCATTATTTGAATGTATTAGGTCTATTGACTTTGCGGTTACCTGCCCGTCCCGCATAGGGCCCTTCACTAAGCGGAGAGAATGCTAGAGGTGATTAGCCTCTTGGGGGGAAGGGATCGTGACCATGAGAGTCGCGCTCTCTAAATCTACCGTCAGTTCCATGAATGAATAGCTCGGATTGCTGATTTCTGGAAATCTGTCGGGCGGCGCTGATTGCGTCAGATTGTCTGTCAAAAAGAGCTGTGAGTCTCGTGTTTCCCTCTCCTCTAATCCCCCATCTACCATCGACGGGGACTACGTGTTGGTTCTTTCCCACTTGGTTACACCTCCTTTCTGTGCCAGGATTAAGGTTAAGAAACCTTAGCACGGTTTAAGAAGTGCAAAATGTGTGCCAAATTGAGAAGAGTTATTATACCATGATTGGAATGCCATTTTGTCAGAGACGAGTTAAGGTAATATGATACAGTTAAGTCTTTTAGGGCGGTGGGGCTGGCCTCTTGGTTCTGGATATACAGATACAAGATATTATGTCAGAAAGAAAGGGTGACCAGAACCTTAACGATTGCTCGACCGAAGGACGCTTGGCTTGACCAAGAACCATAACGATAACAAGGTTCAACGATAACCATAACGCTAACTTGAATCAACGATAACCATAACCATAACGATAACAGGTCGCTGCGCTCAAGATCATTCAAGTAAGAAGTATGAAGTCTGATAAGAGAATAAGGATTCTTGTCGTGTTATTCCTTGCTTTTGCGTCACAGGTATGTGCGCAAGAGTATCATGGCATAACCGGTCTTATTCAAGCCCCGAGTGCCGAGATAGATTCTGCGGGAACGTTTCGGGGGAATATCTCATGGGTGGATAAGGCAATGTTACCGAATTTGACCTACTATAGTGATGGCATCCCGTTCAGTGCACCATGCTATACGATAGGATTGTCTGTATTCAAATGGTTGCAATTGTCATATACCGGAACAATCGTGAAGATGCATCCTAAGGGTAAAAAATCAGAGCCATTAGGGTATTATAATGAAGACCGACACATTAATTTGAAACTGATACCGCTGTACGAGGGGAAATGGTGGCCGTCTGTTTCGCTGGGATGGGATGACATCGGTGATTTGAGCGTTTTCAAGGTTGGCAAGTCATGGACGACTAATAGCTTCTTCGGAAACCTGTATATAGCAGTCAGTAAGCATATTGATATTAAAGGGTATGAGTTAGGTGCTCATATATCGTATCGCTATTATACCTATTCTGGAAATAAGAATCGACGTGGTTTCGCGGGAGGATTGACATTTGTGCCTCGTTTGGGAAAATCGCTACAAAGCCCACGTGCATGGCTGCAGCGCCCACGTGTCATCGTGGAGTGGGATGGGGTAGGAGTAAACGTCGGTGCAGATGTGCTACTCTGGCGCCACCTCTTTGTACAGGCTTCCCTCATCCACGGCACCGGCTTCTCCGCCACCATCGGCTATCATTATACCATTAGGTTTTAGTTCAAATTCAGATTCCTAAATAGGCGAAAGATACGAAAAATTTGGTGGAGTGCAATAAAAGAGCTATTTTTGCAGCCAATATAACGAATAAGATAAATTAAATTAGAAAACAATGAGTATTTTTAAAGACAAGACGCTGCTGATAACGGGCGGCACAGGTAGTTTTGGTAATGCGGTGTTGAACCGTTTCCTTCGTACTGACATCGGGGAGATACGTATCTTCTCACGTGATGAGAAGAAGCAGGACGATATGCGTCATGACTTCCAGGCTCGTATGCCGGAGGTAGCTAACAAGATTAAGTTCTACATCGGTGACGTGCGCAACAAGAGCACGCTGCACTATGCCATGCAGGGGGTGGATTATGTGTTCCATGCTGCAGCGCTGAAGCAGGTGCCATCTTGTGAGTTCTTCCCCATGGAGGCCGTGAAGACGAACGTGATTGGTACGGACAACACCCTTGATGCGGCCATCGATGCTGGTGTGAAATGTGTCATCTGCCTCTCCACCGATAAGGCGGCTTACCCCATCAATGCGATGGGTATCACCAAGGCCATTGAGGAGAAGATTGCTGTGGCTAAGAGCCGTCTCTCTGGTGACACGAAGATCTGCTGCACCCGTTATGGAAATGTGATGTGCAGCCGTGGTTCTGTCATTCCTCTCTGGATTGACCAGATTCGCAAGGGTAATCCTATAACTTTGACAGAGCCCAAGATGACGCGTTTCATCATGTCGCTCGAAGAGGCCGTAGATCTCGTGCTCTTCGCCTTCGAGAATGGTAAGAATGGTGACATCCTCGTTCAGAAAGCTCCCGCCTGCACGATTCAGACTCAGGCAGAGGCGGTCGTTGAACTCTTCAAGCACCAGTATGGTGAAGCCTTAAACTCCTTAAACTCTGAAACTCTTAAACCCTCAGGCTCGCCTGAGATTCGTGTTATTGGTATTCGCCACGGAGAAAAGATGTATGAGACGCTGCTGACCAAGGAAGAGGCTGCCAAGGCTATCGACATGGGCAACTTCTATGCAGTGCCTGCTGACAACCGTGACCTGAACTACGATAAGTATTTCAAGGAGGGGGATGTGAAGCGTGCAACCATTGAAGAGTTCAACAGTGATAACACCTATCGTTTGAACCTCGAAGAGACCAAGGCTAAGATTGCCGATTTGGAATACATCAAGAACGAACTTGCAGGTATTCCGAATCTTGTGTAACGAACACCGAAATCAATTTTAAACGAACACGGATTTAACGGATAACACGGATATGTTGCTATACAGTGACCTTACATACGCAATCAATGGAGCCGCATTCCATGTTTATAACAAATTGGGGCATGGCTTCTTGGAGGCTGTATATCAGGAGGCGCTGGAAATTGAGTTTCAGAGACGTGGAATCCCGTATGAACTTGAAAAAGAAAGAATAGTAGTTTAGCGAACACAGATCTTACGGATATACACAGATGTTTTTATATTGATGATAAGTTTTATTTGGTTGAAGACTTTATGAAAGCTAGCTTTCAATCAATCTTCCAACA
>Ga0247609_10001824_pt1 | contig 23989 bp, 20 predicted proteins | sample 172DNAGHGlowgp2_FD_193487 | JGI IMG/M metagenome (GOLD analysis project Ga0247609, IMG submission 193487) | Sheep rumen microbial communities from Palmerston North, Manawatu-Wanganui, New Zealand - 1728 DNA GHGlow gp2 | ecosystem: Host-associated > Mammals > Digestive system > Stomach > Rumen ...
GACTGCTGCCAGGAAACTGGACAGGAAGTTACGCAGCCAAGTGGTGGTTTCTTTCTTCATATCTCTGAAAATTGTTCTGTCGTGTTCTGAATTTAATAAAATCAGTGGGCAAAGTTACTGATTATTGGTGGATTTCCGAAACTTTTGCTTCGACATTTATGATAGTTTATGTCTTTCAGTAAACCAGAATTAGATAGAATTGATATGTTCAAACCACCGACAGCGTGTTCCCTACGTGTTCCGTATGAAAAGAAAAAGGAGTTGCGATTTCTCGTAACTCCTTGATTTCTAAGGCGCTTCAGGATGGGCTTGAACCAACGACCCCCTGATTAACAGTCAGGTGCTCTAACCAACTGAGCTACTGAAGCAGGTTGCTTTCTTTCGATTGCGGGTGCAAAGGTAAGGAGTTTTTTCGAATTGCGCAAACTTTTTGGCAAAAAATTTCACGATAAGCGTATTTTTTTGTACTTTTGCCCCGTAAAACTAGTAGAACGAGTACAAAAACAGATATGAAGAAGACATTTTTAGTGATATTGCTGTGTGCAGCGACTGTTGTTGGCGCATGGGCACAGGAGCAGAAAAATGCAGCCTCTGGTTCAAAGAATCACAATCTGGAGGTAGCGAAGAACCTGGACATCTTCAATGCCCTCTATAAAAATCTGGATCTGATGTATGTCGATACCCTCGATGCTAACAAGGTATTGAAGACGGGTATTGATGCCATGTTGCAGTCACTAGACCCCTATACGGAGTTTTATCCTGAGGAGAAGCAGAAGGAGTTGAAGCAGATGCTGACAGGTAAGTATGCCGGTATCGGAGCCTTGGTGCGCTACCACCAGAAACGTAAGCAAGTGGTCATCGAAGAGCCGTATGAAGGTATGCCATCGTCGGAAGTGGGTCTGAAGAAGGGTGATGTCATCCTGCAGATTGACGATACGGTGATGACGGACAAGAATGTGAGCTATGTTAGCAGTCACCTGCGTGGCGAGCCTGGTACAACGTTCAAACTGAAGATTCTGCGTCCTTCGACGGGCAAGAAGATGGAATTCAAGATTACGCGTCGCAGTATCAAAATGCCTGAGATTACTTATTATGGTATGCGCGCTAATAAGATAGGATATATCAGTCTGAGCACATTTACGGGCGAGCCCTCCAAGGCCATGCGCCGTGCTTTCCTCGACCTGAAGAAGCAGGGTGCTGAGAAACTGGTGCTTGACCTGCGTGGTAATGGTGGCGGTTCGTTGTCAGAGTGTGTGGAGATCCTGAACATGTGGATACCGAAGGGTGTGAAGATTGTGGAGACCAAAGGTAAGATGAAGCGTGCCGGTGCGGAGTATAGGACTCGCCTGGAACCCATCGATACCGTGATGCCGCTGGTAGTCTTAGTAAATGGTGAGACGGCTTCGGCCTCGGAGATCACCTCTGGTGCCCTGCAGGACCTGAAGCGTGGCGTCATCATCGGTACTAGGACCTATGGCAAGGGACTGGTACAGGTACCGAACGTTGACCTGCCCTACAACGCCAATCTGAAGCTCACCACCTCGCGCTACTACCTGCCCAGTGGTCGTGGCATCAAGATGAAGGAGGGTATCACGCCCGATGTGGAGGTGAAGCCGGACACATTGGCGAATATCACGCTCTATCTCGACCGTCTGGACTCTACGGAGGTGATGCTAGACTACGTGGTCGACTATATTGCCAAGCACCCGACGATAGTGCCTGCTTCCGTCTTCCATCTGACAGACGCCGACTATCAGGACTTCAAGCAGCGTGTTATCAAGGCTGGCTTTACCTATGATCAGGTCAGCAAGAAACAATTTGAGGAACTCATCAAGACGGCTAAGTTTGAAGGGTACTATGACGATGCCAAGGAGGAGTTCGAGGCGTTGAAGAAAAAGATAGACCATCACGACCTGAGTCGTGATTTGGATGCTCATCGTGAAGAGATCCAGCAGATGATAGAACAGGACATCGTATCGGCTTATTATTTCCAGGCCGGTCAGATGCAGGTGGGACTGAGAACGGACAAAGCGTTGCGTGAAGCGGAGCGTATTCTGACTACTGACGGCGAGTATGAGAAGCTGTTAGGACATGCACAAAAAGTGGCAAGTGGGCAACCTGTCGATAAAAACGACCCAACGAGCGTTAAATAATCCAAAAACAGAAAAATTTCCCTGCGGATATTTGCAAAAGTCAGAAAATTGTTCGTAACTTTGCAGTGCACACAACTAGTAATTTTAATCTATATTTATCATTTTCCTCGGTAGGGAAGCTGTCTGTGAAGATTGCTTCCCCTTTTTTTGTGTGCTTCTAATCCTTCATGAGCAACTCGCTGAGTTCGCGCATGCCTGCCGATGCACCCTTCTGGATCTGGGTGATGTTTCTACTGCCCGCACTGATGGGATTCGGGTCAATGATGTAGACGGGAACACCTGGACGGACGTAATGGATGAGGCCCGCAGCAGGATAGACAGCCAGCGAAGTACCGATGATGATGAAGATGTCGGCAGTTTGTGCCTCCTCGGCAGCAACAGTAATCATAGGCACTGCCTCGCCGAAGAAGACAATGAACGGACGCAATAGCGAGCCGTCGCCAGCCTTTGTGCCTGGTACGACCTCACAGTTCTCTGGGGTTAGCAGCTGCTGATAGCGTGGGTCGTCAGGGTCGTTGCTCGAACAGACCTTCATCAGTTCACCATGCAGATGGATGACCTTCGACGAGCCTGCCTGCTCGTGCAGGTTGTCTACGTTCTGTGTGACTACCGTTACGTCGTACTTCTCTTCCAACTTTGCTACCAGCTGGTGTCCTTCGTTAGGTTTCACGCCCCAGCATTTCTTACGAAGCATGTTGTAGAAGTTAGTCACAAGGGTAGGGTCGTTGAGCCAGCCCTCATGGGTGGCTACCTGCTGTACGGGATACTCTTCCCACAAACCGTCGGCATCGCGGAAAGTCTTCAGTCCGCTCTCCACAGACATGCCTGCACCTGTTAATACGACAATCTTTTTCATAAGCTGCAAAAATATTGTTAAATATGATGCAAAGATAGAAAATAATTATGAATTATGAATTATGAATTATGAATTATTTGTACCTTTGCAGCCGATTTTATTATAATAAGGTATAAATAGACATGGATAAAGTAAGTTATGCTTTAGGTATTGGTATTGGTCACCAGTTGGCAAACATGGGTGGTCAGGAGTTGAATATCGACGATTTTGCACAGGCTGTCAAGGATGTTCTTGGTGGCAATGAACTGAAGATAAAGAGCAGCGAGGCCCAGAAGATTGTACAGGAGTTCTTCGCCGCACAGGAAGAGAAGATCAATAAGCAGCGCCAGGAGGCTGGCAAGATGGCTAAGGAGGCTGGTGAGAAGTATCTGGCCGAGAATGCCAAGAAAGACGGCATCATCACCCTGCCCAGCGGTCTGCAGTATCAGGTACTGAAGGAAGGTAACGGTAAGAAGCCCAGCGCCAAGGACTCTGTGAAGTGCCACTACGAGGGCTTTCTCATCGATGGTACAGTCTTTGACAGCAGCGTACAGCGTGGTGAGCCCGCCGTCTTCGGCTTGCAGCAGGTTATCGCTGGTTGGACAGAAGGTCTGCAGCTGATGCAGGAGGGTGCCAAGTATCGTTTCTTCATCCCTTATCGTCTGGCTTATGGCGAGGGTGGTGCTGGATCATCTATTCCTCCTTATGCAGCACTCATCTTCGACGTGGAGCTGATCAAAGTCATGTAAGACGTCGAAGCATCGAGTCATCGAAACGTCGAAGCATCGAGTCATCGAAACGTCGAGTCATCGAAACGTCGAAGCATCGAAATATCGAAACATCGAAATATCGAAATAAAATAAAAGAAAAAAAACAATGAAAAAGTTTACTTTTGCTGCTATTGCAGCAGTTGCAGCCATCATGATTTCCTCATGTGGCAACGGCACTCCCAAGGCTAACCTGAAGAGTGACATCGACACAGTCAGCTATGCTATCGGTATGGCTCAGACTCAGGGTTTGAAGGATTATCTCGTAGGTCGTCTGGGCGTTGATACCGCTTACATAGACGAGTTCATCAAAGGTTTGAACGAAGGCGCCAACGCTGGTGACGACAAGAAGAAGGCCGCTTACTATGCTGGTATCCAGATTGGTCAGCAGATCTCTGGTCAGATGGTGAAGGGCATCAACCACGAGCTGTTTGGTGACGATTCTACCAAGACCATCTCTCTGAAAAACTTCATGGCAGGTTTCGTTGCCGGTACTACTGGCAAGGGCGGTCTGATGACTGTTGACTCTGCTTCTGTTGTTGCTCAGAACATGATGCGTAGCATCAAGGCTAAGATGCTGGAGAAGGAGTTTGGTCCTAACAAGAAGGCCGGTGAGGACTTCCTGAAGGAGAATGCCAAGAAGGAAGGTATTGTAACCCTGCCCAGCGGTGTACAGTACAAGGTCATCAAGGAAGGTACTGGTGCTATTCCCGCTGACACCTCTCGCGTAAAGGTTCACTACGAGGGTCGTACTCTGGATGGTAAGGTCTTCGATAGCAGCTACAAGCGTGGCAATGCTACCGACTTCCGTGCTAACCAGGTTATCAAGGGTTGGACAGAGGCTTTGACTCACATGCCTGCTGGTTCTACTTGGGAGGTTTACATCCCTCAGGAGCTGGCTTACGGTGAGCGTCAGCAGGGTGCTGACATCAAGCCCTTCTCTATGCTGATCTTCAAGATTGAATTGCTGGAAGTAGATCCTAAGAAGTAATGAAAAAGCTATTCATAGTGGCACTCGCTCTCGTGGCGGGTGCCTCTTTGTCTACTATTCAGGCAGGCAAAAAGAACAAAAAGGCTCCAAAACCTAGTGTTCAACTGGTGACGGGTAGCGATTCGCTGAGCTATACTGCTGGTTATGTGCTGGCAGACATCGTACGCGACCGTTTCCTGGCTGGTCTGGGCAAGGAGGTAGAGGGTTCTGACGACTCTCTGCAGATGCGTATAGCCTATCAGGGTTTGATAGATGCCTTGAAGGGTGACACGGCGCTCTTTAAGAACCGTCGTGCCGAGGAGTTCCTGAACGGTCGTGTTGTTGCCATCCGTAAGGCTAAGGAAGAGAAGCTGAAGAAGGCCGGTAAGGACTTCCTGGAAGAGAATGCCAAGAAGGAGGGTGTCATCACATTGCCCAGTGGTCTGCAGTACAAGGTGTTAAAGCAAGGTAACGGTGCTGTTGCCAAGGCTAACGACAAGGTAAAGGTGCTCTATGAGGGGCGTTTGATTGACGGTAAGGTCTTCGACTCTACCGACAAGCATGGCGGTGAGCCTGCAACCTTCTCGCCTAACCAGGTCATCAAGGGTTGGACAGAAGCTCTGTGCATGATGCCTGTAGGTTCTAAGTGGCAGCTGTACATTCCGCAGGAGTTGGCCTATGGTCCTCGTGGCGCTGGTGCAGATATTCCTCCCTATAGCACATTGGTTTTCGACGTAGAGGTCCTGTCTATTGAGGAAGAGAAAATAGAAGAAAAGAAATAAGACATGCAAGAAACAAGACAAAACAAGATAGCCCGTCTGCTCCAGAAAGAACTCTCGTTGATCTTTCAGGAGCAGACGCGTGCCATGCATGGTGTGATGGTGAGCGTGACGCGTACGAAGATATCGCCTGACCTGAGCATCTGTACGGCCTATCTGAGTATCTTCCCCTCTGAGCGTGGTGAAGAGCTCCTGCAGAACATTACCCGTAATGAGAAGCAGATTCGCTATGAGTTGGGCACGCGCATTCGTTATCAGATGCGTATCGTCCCTGAGCTTCGCTTCTTCATCGACGACAGTCTGGACTATATCGAGCGCATTGACGAACTCTTGAAGAAGTGAACTTTCCGTTTTACATCGCCAAGCGTTACCTCTTTTCCAAGAAGTCGACGAACGCCATCAACATCATCAGCGGCATCTCTGTGGTAGGTGTCGCCGTTGCTGCTATGGCACTGGTCGTCACGCTGTCGGTGTTCAACGGGTTCCACGACCTGGTAGCATCGTTCTTCACACAGATGGATCCCCAGTTGAAGGTGACACCCATCAAGGGCAAGACCGCCTTGGCCACAGATCCTATTTTGACCAAGATCCGTCAGTTGCCGGAGGTAGAGGTAGCTACCGAGTGCTTAGAGGACCAGGCGCTGGCTGTCTATGGCAATCGTCAGATGATGGTCAAACTGAAAGGAGTACAAGACAATTTCGACTCGCTGACGCATGTCCGTGAGGTGCTGGAGGGCGATGGTGAGTTCGAACTGCATGCAGCCGACATGCACTATGGCATTCCTGGCCTGGGTATCGCCTACCAGTTAGGCTTGGGCTATACCTATCAGGAACCGCTGAAGATCTATGCACCTCGCCGTGAAGGCCAGCTGAATATGGCCAATCCTACCGACGGTTTTGTGGAGGATGAACTCTATTCACCTGGTGTTATCTTCTGTATCAAACAGACAAAATACGACAAACAGTATATCCTGACATCGTTAGACTTTGCCCGCAATATCTTTGACCAACCCAATCGTCTGACTTCCTTGGAACTGCGCTTGCGTCCTGGTAGTGACTTTGAGGCGGTGAAAGAGAAGATGGTGCAGTTGGCTGACGGTCGTTTCCTTGTTCAGGACCGCTATGAACAGCAGGATGACACCTTCCGCATCATGAAGGTTGAGAAGCTCATGGCGTATATCTTCCTGACATTCATCCTCGTTATTGCCTGCTTTAATATTATTGGCTCGCTGTCGATGCTGATTATCGACAAACGCAACGATGTCGTTACGCTGTGTAATCTCGGCGCCAGTGACCACCAGATTACACGTATCTTCCTCTTTGAGGGACGTATGATATCGTTGATGGGTGCTGTTATCGGCATCTTGTTAGGCCTCCTCCTTTGCTGGCTGCAACAGCAGTACGGACTGGTACGTCTGGGCGACAGCGAGGGCTCCTTTGTCATTGATGCCTATCCCGTGAGTGTTCATCCCTGGGATGTGGTTGTCGTCTTCCTTACGGTCATTGCCGTAGGATTCCTCAGCGTATGGTATCCCGTACGCTACTTCTCTCGCAGATTGCTGCGATAACCAATAACCATTAACCAATAACCGTTAACCAAGGACTACGTTCTCCACTTCAATGTCCTCGTGGAGGAAGATTTGGGCCTGTTCCTTAAACCTTTCTGGATTTTCGGTGGTCAGATAACGGGTCTGACCGTTCTTTGTACAACGCTGCTCCATATCTGGATGGCGCTGGAAATAGCTTTGTAGCGAAGTCGCTACATACTCTCCCTGTGCGATGATACGGATGCCACGAGGCATGTATTTGTGAATCTTAGGCAGTAGGAGCGGGTAGTGTGTGCAACCTAAGATGACGGTGTCTATCTGTGGGTCGAGGCGTAGCAGCTGGTCGATGCGCTTCTTGACGAAATAGTCGGCACCAGGTGAGTCAGCCTCGTTATACTCCACCAGAGGAACCCAGAACGGACAGGCGACACCGCTGACCTGTATGTCGGGAAAGAGCTTGTGAATCTCTAGGTTATACGACTCACTCTTGATGGTTCCCTCAGTGGCGAAGATGCCGACATGACGGTTGTGGGTCAGGGAACCAATGACCTCAGCCGTAGGACGAATGACGCCCAAGACTCGACGGTTGGGGTCGAGCTTGGGCAGGTCATTTTGTTGTATCGAGCGCAGTGCTTTTGCTGAGGCTGTATTACAACCCAGAATGACGAGGTGACACCCCATCTCAAAGAGTTTCTCTACAGCCTGACGCGTGAACTCATAGACTACTTCAAACGAGCGTGTACCGTACGGTGTGCGAGCGTTGTCGCCTAAGTACAAGTAATCATACTCAGGAAGCAGCTGACGGATGCCATGCAGAATGGTCAGACCGCCATATCCGCTGTCGAAGATGCCGATGGGTCCCGGTGTTTTGCTAAGCATTATTTCTGCAGCTGTTCTATAACGGTGGCAGTGATATCTTCACCCAGTGAAGGGTTCAACCAGAGGGTGGCCTTCTCGTCGGTGTTGACGATGAAAGCGAAGCCACGCTCCTTGCCGATGGTGTCCAGTGCTGTTGCCAGACGAGCCTGTATGGGTGCCATGGCATCCTCCTCTGCCTGTTTCAGCAGACGCTGGCTCTCCTTCTTGAAGGCCACGTTCTTGTCGAGCATCTCCTGCAACTCGCTCTGGCGCTTCTGCAGGATGGTCTTCGGGAAGCTCTTCTGACCGTCGAGGAACTCTTCGTACTTCTTGTTGAAGTCGTTCTCTACGCGTTTCTGCTCAGCCTCATACTTCTCGCGCAGCTCAGCCATGCTGTTCTGCATAGCTGCATACTCTGGCATGGCTTGCATGACAATGTTGTAGCTCAGAAAGCCGAACTTTAGCTCGCCCTGTGCCATTGCGGGCATAGTAGCCAGCAGAAGGAGGAAAAGGATGAGTTTCTTCATACCTGATTAGATGCCGAGTTTCTTCTTGACTTCTGCGGTAACGTCGGTAGACAGGGTTGTAGAGATATAGGGAACACCACCTGCGATGTCCATGATATAAACGTAACCCCCGGCCTGACCGACAGCCTTGATAGCGTCCAGTACCTTGGTCTGAATGGCCTGCATCTTCTCCTGCTGAGCCTTACCCAATGCCTGCTGGTTGTCCTGGTAGCTCTGCTGGATCTTCTGGTACATATCCTGCAGTTCCGTCTGACGACGCTGCTTGATGTTATCAGGAAGGGTAGCCTGCTCCTTGTCAAAAGCATCGGCCTTCTTCTGCAGTTCGTCCTGCATGCTCTTCAGGTCAGCCTCATACTGCTTGGTGAGTGCTTCAATCTCGGTACGTGCCTTAGCGAACTCTGGCATAGCCTGAATTACCTCCTGGGCGTTGACGTGTCCGAACTTCTGTTGTGCGTTGGCGGTGGTGAAACCGCAGAGTGCGCAAATAGCGCAGATAATCAATTTCTTCATAGTTTTTTTCTTTATTATTTTTAATTTTCGATGTTTCGATGTTTCGATGTTTCGATGTTTCGATATTTCGATGTTTCGATGTTTCGATATTTCGATGTTTAGTTGCTGTAGCCCAGCTTCGAGAGCACCTCGTTGCTGATGTCCACCTTGGGTGATCCGAAGATGATACCCGTGTCGCTGGCACGGTCCAGGATGAGCTGGTAGCCACGCAGGTCAGCAATGTCCTTGACGGCATTGTACACCTCTTCCTGAATGGGTGTCATCAGGGCCGTACGCTTCTTGAAGAGTTCACCCTCAGGTCCGAAGTATTTCTTCTTCAGGTCGGCAGCCTCTTTCTCCTTGGCGACGATGGCGTCCTGCTTGGCTTTCTTCTGTTCCTGCGACAGGAATACCACCTCGTTTTGGTAGTTTTTATACAGCGTCTGCGCCTCTATCTGGATAGCCTCTACCTCAGCCTGCCACTTCTTGGAGATCTGGTTCAGCTGCTCGTTGGCACGTTCGTACGCTGGTATGTTCTTAAAGATATAGTCCATGTCCACAAGGGCGAACTTCTGCGCCCTTACAGGGCTAAATGATAATTGACAAATGATAAATGATAAACCTATCACCATCAACCATCTGTTTTTTATTACTTTAGTTAAATTTTTTTTCATATTCGTTTTTTCTTTATCAATTATCAATTAGGGCAAAGCCCGCATCAGAACTCCTGTCCCAGGATGAAGTGGAACTGGCTGCCACCCTTGTTGGTTGTAGAGTAGTAGGGTCTGTCGAAACCGTAGGCCCAGTCGATACCCATCAGACCCACCATTGGCAGGAAGATACGCACACCGATACCGGCAGAACGCTTGATGTCGAAGGGGTTGAAGTTGCCTGTTTCAGTCCATGCATTACCACCCTCTAGGAAGCCCAGACCATAGATGGTCGTGTTGCCCAACAGGAGAGGATAGCGCAACTCCAGTGTGAAGCGGTCGTAGGCGTAGCCTTCTGCACGATACGGTGTCAGTGAACCATTATCGTAACCACGCAGACCAATAGTCTCCTCTGCATAGCTGGAGCTGTAGCCGCTCATACCGTCACCACCTACGTAGAAGGTCTCGAACGGTGACTTGTTGTACTTATTGTAAGAGCCCAGAAGTCCCATCTCTACGCGGGTCATGAGCACCAGACACTTCTGACCTTCCGTCAGGGCGGTGAAAGTTCTGGTCTTGAACTTCCACTTGTGGTATTCTATCCAGCGGTATTTCTCCTGCAACTCTGCATTATACTGGTCGACATTCTTCGCATAGGTTTCTGCCGTGGCCAGGTTAGCATAGTCCTTGTCATTGAAGAGTGACCAGGGGGGCGTCAGGGTTACTGAAAGCATGAATTCTGAACCGCGGCGTGGGAATAGCTGGTTGTCCGTTGAGGTACGTGACAACGTAATACCCAGGTTGATGTTGTTACAGTTACCATTAGAAATCAGGAAGTAGCTCCAGTCACGCAGCATATAGCGGGTGTATGACAACTGTGTTGACAACTGGAAGTAGTCGTCAGGCCAGCGCAGACGCTTACCCCAGCCGAGACTTACACCAAACAGTTTGATGTACTTGTCCTCATCCATATAGGATGTGTAGTCGTAGTAGCCGCTATTGTATGAACCATAACCTCCATAATAGTTGTAGTAGTTGTTCATCCATGCCGAGTTGCGGTAGGTGCTGGAGATATCACTCTGCTTCGAGTAGAAGGCGCTGATGCTTAGTGAATTAGGACGCTTTCCGCCAAACCATCCCGTAGAGTAGCCTGCTGATACGGAGCTGTAGTAGCTACCGTTCGACTGGAACGACAATGACACCTGTTCGCCATCACCGATAGGCATGATGCCACGGTGCATCTTGTTCTTACCGAAGAGGTTACGCATGGAGAAGTTGTTCAGCTTCACACCGATACGTCCGATGATACCCGTCTGTCCCCAACCCAGCGAGAACTCCAGCTGGTCGTTAGATTTCTGTTCCAATTCCCAGTTGATATCCACGGTACCGTCGTCGTAGTTAGGCTTGATATCGGGGTTTACCTTCTCAGGGTCGAAATGTCCTATAGAGGCCAGTTCGCGTGCTGAACGCTGGATGGCATCCTTGGAGAACAAGTCGCCAGGCTTGGTGCGCAACTCACGGCGTACCACCTCTTCGTATAGGCGGTCATTACCAAAGATGCGGACGTGACTGATATGGGCCTGTGTACCCTCTTGGATACGCATTTCCAGGTCGATGCTGTCGCCTACGATGTTCACCTCGGTAGGCTCTAGCTGGTAGAACAGATAACCGTTGTTCCAATAGTAGTTACCTACGGCATCGTCGTCCTCCTTTAGTCGTTTGTTCATCAACTTCTGGTTATAGACATCACCCTTCTGCATACCCAACGCCCTGTTCAGGTAGTCGGTGGTGACCACGGTGTTACCCACCCATGTGATGTTACGGATAAAGTATTTCTCGCCCTCATCAATCTTTACATAGACGTTGACGTGCTTCTCGTCCACCGTCCATACGGAGTCTTCCAAGATGGTGGCGTCGCGATAGCCCAGCTCGTTATACTTGTCGATAAGCATTGACTTGGCTTCCTCGTAACGCTCCGGAGTGAATTTCTTGGGCCAGAACATGTTCTTGAACTTGTTGACCTCGTGGATCTTGCCGAAAGATCCCTTCTTGAACAACGAACCCGTAATCTTTTTCTTCGACAGCTTGTTGTTACCGTCGAAAATAATCTCCTTGACCTTCATCTTCGACTTCTTGTCGACAGAGACGTCGAGGATGACCTCGTTCTTGCCCGTCACGTCGTCGCGCTGGGAAATCTCTATCTCGGCATTGTTATAGCCCTTCTCGTCGAAGTATTTCTTAGCCAGAATCTTAGCACGGTCAATCATATTGGGCGTAATCTGACTGCCCCTCATGATACCCAGCTTAGCCTCCATGTCTTCCTTCTCGCTCTTCTTCAGACCATAGTAGTTGATGGTGCTGACACGTGGACGAGTGGCCAGATGGATGCAGAGGTACACCTTGTTGTCTACGATGGAATCGGCAGAAATGGCCACCTTCGAGAACAAACCATGTTTCCAATAACGCTTGATAGCTTCTGTAATCTCTTGGCCAGGCACTTCGATGACCTGTCCGATAGCCAGTCCTGACAGTCCTGTCAGCACGTAGTCCTCATAGCCTTCCACACCTTTGACGGCCAGTCCGCCAATCTCCAGTTGGCGTGGCGTACCGGCATAGGAGATGTCGGGATTGATGATGACATCCTGAGCGCTCGCGGAAATGAAGAATGAAGAATGAAGAATGAAGAATGCTGCGCATAACAACACTCTGTACATTCTACTCTTCTTATCTCTTACATTTCCGCTTAGTATATAAGCGGTAGCCAATTCTTCATTCTTCATTCTTCATTCTTCATTTTGGTTTTCAGCCTCTACTTGTTCTTCCGTCTTGCCATAGCGACGCTGGCGCTTCTGGTAGCTCTCAATGGCCTTGTGCAGGTCTGCTTCGTTGAAGTCAGGCCAGTAGGTGTCGCAGAAGTACAGCTCCGAATAGGCTATCTGCCATAGCAGGTAGTTCGATATGCGCAACTCGCCGCCAGTACGAATCAGTAGGTCGGGGTCGGGCATGAAGTTGGTGGTCAGGTGCTGGCTGATGGTCTCTTCAGTAATGTCCTGAACACCTTCCTTGATTATCTGACGAACGGCTTCGGTAATCTCCCAGCGGCTACTGTAGCTCAGCGCTACAACCATCGTCATGGCGTCGTTCTTGGCGGTGTGCTCCTCCGTCTCGCGCAACTTCTGCTGTACGGCGTCGGGCAGACGCTTCATGTCACCGATGACACGGAAGCGTACATTGTTCTTCATGAATATCTCGTCTTCCAGCGAACTGAGTACCAATCCCATCAGGGCAGCAATCTCATCGGCAGGGCGTCCCCAGTTTTCAGTAGAGAACGTGTAGAGTGTCAGGTATTTGACCCCTAGACGGGTACACTCTGCCGTAATCCTGCGCACAGCCTCTACACCAGCCTGATGTCCGTAGCTGCGCTCTTTGCCTCGTTCGTTGGCCCAGCGTCCGTTGCCGTCCATGATGATGGCAATATGCTGGGGAATGTTGTTAATCTCTATCATTGTGACAAACTTTACATTTAGCCCATAAGTCGTAAGTGACCGACAGCCGCAATTGACTGTAACAGTCTGTATTCTTGAAGAGCCCGGAGCTCTTGATGCCGTAGGGGTCAGACACACCGTCCAGACGGTCGCTATTGGAGAAGTGCATAGCCCATTCCAACGCCATATTCACACGGTCGGCAGCTTTGTACTTCACGCCAATGCCTATCGGCATGTTCATGGTCAGTTGTGCCTTGTCAGTCTCGTAGACGGTTGTTCCTAATCCTAAGAATATATATGGTGTGAGCCGTTGGGCTCCACGATATTCCATTCCTGTTCCGAAGGGCCAGAAATTCCATTCCAGCCGGAGTCCTACATCGCCTATCTTCTGAGTGAAGTCGTAGTTGGCCCATTTATCTGGCACATATGACGAAACGTCCTTTGCCGACCCCTTCAGCTTTCCGTAGCTGATGTTCATGGCCAATGCCATGCGTGGGTTGAACCTATATTTGGCCAAGAGCGAGAACATAGGCTGTGGATTCTTGAAGATGTTACTGTTGAAGTCACCCTCATAGGACACCATACCGATGCCTCCACCGATTTCCAGTCGGTATTCCGGCTCTGTTTGCGCCACTGCGTGGCTAACGAATAGTGAACAGTGAATAGTGAATAGTATCGCTACTACGTATAACCGTTTCTTCATGACACTCTTCATCTTTCACTCTTCGTTATTCACTCTTCACTATTCACTCTTCACTCTTCACTAGCGAAGCGCTACTCCTCCCACGCCACTCTGTTCAGTCTGCCGCGCCATACTTCGCCAGTGCCTGCGCTGACAATCCATATGTTTCCTTCGTTGTCGGCAGCTGCCGAGAAACTGGTCGCCGAGTTGTCGAACTGGGTCGTTCCGTCTATCGGCGGCATGGTGTAGTTGACGTCTTGCTTCCAAGTGATACCGTTGTCGCGACTGCGCCAGAAGGCTATCAGCGGTGTTATCTCGTTATCATACGACTGTCCGCCAAAGGCCAGCAGTTCCTCACCATAGTAAACCAGCTGCAGGTTCTTCAGTGCCGGCAGTTCGTAGAGTTTATTTCCTGTGCGTTCCATGTAGGTCCACTGGCGTATCCAGGTGGAGCTGATGGTCTCGCTGCCTGATGCAGCCTCTTCAATGAGCTTCTTCAGTTCGCTGAGGATACCCACTCCGCTATAGTCCACGATACGGCGCCAAACACGTCCTTGCCATTTGTCGCCGATCTTCTTAGTGCCACCCATCACGACGTAGTCGGTGCTGTCGGCATATGCCATCGGATAGCAGGTGAAGGCATAGTCGTCGGTGGGCAGGTCTTCAGCATTGACATCGCTCTCGAAGTCTGCCGGTATCCACATACCCAAGTTGAGGTTGCCGCTGTATTTCGACATCAGCATACCGCTGGTAGACAGTGCATATACTTCCTGACTGCTGGCGCCAATCAGTTGCTTGATGCTGGCCTCATCCAATACTTCGCTGTTATCCTCGTCCCAGGTGGTAAAGTCCTGGGTGCGATATACCTTTGTGCCGCACATGATATAGAGTGAGTCGATGGTGGCTACGGCGTTCTGCCAGGTGTTGGCATCTGCCATGGCAGGCAGTGTGACGGGGGTCCATGCACTACCATCATCTGTGGTGTAGGCCGTTGTCGTACCACCCTCGTTGCCAAAGACGTAGAGTTGGTCGTTGAACATGATGGTGCGAAGATCGTTCATCACGGGGATGTCGGCCATCTTCTTCCAAACGAAAGAATCGGGGTTCTCCTTGTGTACGTTGACCTTCACGGTATAGTCGGTATAGCCGGCGCCGCTGCTGGCAATGACACGGAAGGTGCGGGGCGTGCTGAAGTCGATACTGTCACTGCTTGAGTGATAGGTCATGTACGTACCGTCGGTACTGATGATGTAGGGCTGACTATTGTTGTAGGTAGTCAGTCCGCAGACGATATGGGCAGCGTCAGTGCCCATGGGTAGTGAGTCGCTGTTATAGATCGTACGGGTGACCTGATCGATGTGGAAGAGGTAATCGCTACCGCGAAAGGTGCTCTTCTTACCGTTGACATAACGGTTTACCGTACCCAGCGTAAAGGAGGTAATGGCGGCATCGTCATAGAGTGTCACCTGTGTATCGTCCATCTTGCTACATGCTGCCAGACTCCCTAAGAGTATGGCTATGAGCAGGTATGTTGTCTTTATCTGTTTCATCTAAATGAGTCTTTTTTGCAAAATTCCGTGCAAAGTTACGCACAATTCCCGAATTTTGAGCATTTTTCTACCTTTTATTAAGTAAAATATATTATAAAAGGATATTTTTTATGTTTTGTAAACAAAAAGCACGGTATGAATTACTCACTCCGTGCTTTGTTGTTCCGATGCTCTACCCAGATGTCGGGACGGTTGGTGATAATACCGTCAACAGAGAGGGCAGGGGCGTTGAGGTCTTCCAGCGTCCATAGTTTCACTTCCTTGCCGTGGCTATGGAGATCGTCTAGCAGGGAGTGCCAGATGCCATGATACTGGAAGTTGAAGGAGCGGACATAACTGTATTTCTCATAAGAGAAACGGCTGATGTGATAACCGTCAATGATCAATGGCAGCAGGGGCAGCTTGCAGAAGAGCAATTTCTCCAGACGTATGGAAGAGTCGAGCTCGTGGATGTGCTCCAGGGCAAAGTCGTTGAACGACTGCACGGTAACCCAATTGCGGGCTTTGTTCTGGTATATTTGCTCCAACAGTTTCTCCTCCAGCCCTTGATAGATATTGCGTGTGCGCTTAATCTCGATGAGCAACTGACAGGGATTGCCATTGCTGCGCACCTCTTGGAACAGTTGAAAAACCTCCTCCAAGGTGGGTATGCGCTCATTGGTCTGGTTGCCGTTGCGGTCGACAATGTGTAACTGGCGTATCTCGTTGAGTGTCAGTTCCCGGATGAGTCCTTTGCCATTTGTCGTACGGTCTACGCTTTGGTCGTGACACACCACGACGTGTCCGTCGCGAGTCAGATGGATGTCAATCTCTATCATGTCTGCTCCAGCCTCGATGCCTTTACGATAGCAGGCGAGCGTGTTCTCGGGTGCTAGTGCAGCACCTCCTCGATGTCCAATGATAATCATGTGGTCTGTATTTGTTGTTGCATATTGTTCAGAATAGAAAAACGCAGGGATGAAGGGACTCAGCAGATAGAGTATGACGGTCACCAGTGCGCAAACAGTGTATATGAGTATTTTTTTCTTCATAGCTTTTTGTTGAAGAGATGTTTGACAAGTACCCTGACGCACTGCTCATACCATGCAAACGAGTTGTTGGCGCTGGTAGATGCCTCAATAGCCTCGACGGCGAAGTCGTCAATGGCTTCCACGTTGAGCAGTGTGTATATCAGGAAGTTGCCGAACTTATGGGTGAGCACATCTTGCAGCGATTCGCCGCTGGGGTGGTAGTTCAGCACATCCTCACGATAGGTCTTGGCACCAGGGAAACTGAGTCCGACGACCTCCTTCTGGATGAAGGTGTCTATCTCTGTGGGGAAATAGTGCTTGGCAGTACTCAGCACATTACCTATCAGTTTGACGATGTCGTACTGATAGACACCGCCACGTTCCAGACTGATGGCGTCGATGGCATCGATGGTTTCCTGCGTATCCAGCCGTTCAAGGATATTTTTCAGCAGGGGCAGAGCGGTCTGTATGTAGCCCATGTCGGCTATCAGCTCTTGAATGTTCTCAATGAGGTGGATGAGCAGTTCCTTGTCTCGGTCGGCAAACGCTTTCTCAATGAGTTGGTAGAACACGGGAACGGCGCACTCGTCGCCTTCCAATGCCTGTCCATCGCCGGCATAGGCAACATAGACGGCAGCATACCAACTCATGATGTTACGCTTGTACTTGCCAGTGGCATTGGCTTCCTTGCTGCGACGCCCTACGAAGAGTCCGCGACATGTCTGTGTCCACTCTTCGGCCTCACGGGCATAGATGTCGAGGAGTTGCCTGTTGACAACTCGTTTCTGCGAGGCCAGCTGGTAGAGCACGTAGAGCATCGACATGCGACAGTAGTCGAACCATGGTGTCTGGCGGAACTCGTCCGAGAAGAACGTGGTGACGATGGGTTCTATGTTCTTCCAGTCGGACACACCCATGATAATCATCATGCGCTCAAGGACGAAGAGACTGAACGAGTCGCCGGTCTTGTAGGCTGACAGCACGTAGGGCTGCAGCTGGCGCCAGCGCTCTTCCTCTGCCTTGCATGCTGCTGACGAGTTGTCGCTGCCGTAGCGTGCATGGTGGTGGCAGAAACTCATGGCCTCTTTGACCATTGCTGGCTGCCACTTGCAACCTTGATATTCGTGGTTGCTGAACGTGTCTGGTTGCCAGAATGTCTGGTATTCCATAGCGTTGTTGACATAGTCCGACTGGAAAGTGACCTGTCGGCGCATGGCTATCTGGAACAGCGGCATGAACAGACGTATCAGCAGGAGGTTGGCTGTCAGGTAGTTGAAGATGGAACGTATCTCTGCCATCATGTCGCTGACGATGCCGTCGTCACCTTCTTTCTTGCGGCGTAGTGTGCTGTCGATAATCATCAGTACGGCCAGACGCGATGCCGTCTCCACATTGAATAGCGCCAGTGTGCGAGCTTTCTTCGACACCATGTTGTAGATGAGGTTGTGGCGCTTGATATTGGCATACATCTCCTTGACAATACGAACGGTGAGGTTCTCGCGAAGAGGGGTGTAGTCCAGCGTGTGGTGGTTGTTCGACAGGTAGTATGAATACATGCAGGCATCGTTGCGCACGTCGTAGATGGGGTCTGCCATAATCTTCCACAGCAGTGCCAGTGCATCGTGGCGGTAGAGCTGTTCGTTGAAGTAGTCGGTCAGCAGGATGCCGTTCACAATGCTTACCGCTGCCAGTTTGCGCAAACGTAGGATACAGGCTTCGTTGTCGTCCTGAATCTCCATGATTTGGTTCATGAAGGCAAACAACTCGTCTTCGTAGTTCTCTTTAATCAGCGTGTTGATGGTCTCGTTCACCAGCGACATCACGCCATAGTCTTCGCCCCATTGTGCCTCCAGCTCTATGATGATGTCAAACGCTCCTGTTTTCAGACAGTGTTGTAGCAGGGCATTGCGCATGCAGCCGATGAAGACCACATTGCTCTTTCCATGGTGCAGGGCGTCGACGAATGTCTGGGCGTTGATGGTGCTGTCCTGCTGACGGCGCAGGAAGGCGCAGCTGAGCACATATTCCAGGTAGCGCTCATAGATGAACTGTATGTAACGCTCCTCGCCACGGATGGTCCGGCGTGTGACCTCCTTCAGGATGGGTCGCTCGGCTTTGTTGAGCAATTCGGCATAGGCAATGCTGATACCGTCTTTCTTATAGATGAGTGAGGCTAGCGGATACAGTGCCGATGAGGGGTCATCGAGAGCACCTTTCAGCTCTGCCACGGCTATGCCGTCGATGGCCTCGCCTTGCAGGTAGCTGTCCAGCAGGTAGTCGCCCACCATCCCGATGATGTCGTTCTGGCGATTTCCTGCGTAGGAGTTGCTGATGCCTTCGGCAATCTGTTGGTAAAGGGCCAGCGATGTATAGCTGTTGGGACTGCTGTCCAGGTCGCGTCCGAGGAAGATACCTGCGGTGAACTTGAGGGTCAGTGGGTCTTTCAGACGCAATGTTACGCGACGGTCCAGTTCGCTGAACGGCGTATGCATCTGATAGAGCTGTTGGTAGATTTCGTAGGCGCGTTGGGTCTCTTCCTGGTTGAAACCTCGCACCTTGGCGTCTTCTGAATCGGTATTGAAAGACAATATGCGCTCTTCGCCAACCATGGGCAGCACGACATTCTTCCAGGTGAAGACGCGACAAGTAAACAGTACCTTGAAACGTGGGTAGCGCTCGTTGATAAATAGGCGGCAGATGGCTTGGTAGAGGGCCAATGGACCCTCTGCCGAAGCTTCTTCATCGGCATATTTCAGACACTCGTTCAGTGCGTCGAAGAAGATATAGACATCGTGTCCAGCCTCTTCGGCCTTGGCGTGGATGTTGTCTGTCAGCCTGCTGATGTCCTTGCGCAGGTTAAAGCCGAAAAGCTGTTTCAGGGTATTGTCAAGGGTGGCAGCTACGAAGTCAGACGCATTGAAGATAAGTACTGGCTCGTCAGCAGCGATGAGTTGCTCGGTCCAATAGGAGAGCTGATTGGTCTTGCCCTGACCTGCCTCACCGACAAGGGGGAATAGGGTAGTCTCGCTGTCCCAGAAGCGATGGAGCACGTCGGTTAACTGCTGACGCTCGACAAACAGCTCTTGGTTATATTTCTTTTCAGCGTAGACACGTTGCAGGTAGACGGCCGACTGGCGTTGCATATATTGGCGTATCTCGTTCCAGTTCAAGTCTTTAGCGATGTCGAACGAGGGTACGATGTGCTGCAGGTCGTGGTCGATGGCGCTGTTCATGTCGTACGAGATGTAGGTCAGCGCATTCTCGTTAGACGAGAGGTAGCAGGCCTGCTCATCCTTGAGGGTATGGAAGACGTAGCGATAATCCTTGTCGTTGACGAAGACCAGCGGATAGAGGTCGATGTCGATATGGTCGCCTAGAATGCCGTAGCGCCCCTTGCGAATGTCGTACTGGCAATGGAACAACGGCTCCAGCGCTTGCAGCATGTGGAGCATACGAGGCTCTAGCGAGCGTACCACTTCGGCATAGATTTCCTCCGACAGTGTGGTGCTGTGGCCTCTATATTCGTTGCGTATCTGTACGATGCTGGGTTCCGACTTGCTACCCAGCAGTATGTTCTTGCGTTTGACGTAGATATGTGCTGAGAAACTCTGGGTCAGCGGATGCTCTTCTAACGACTTCTGTGCAGCAGCCAGCAAGGGTGTCAGCAGGTCGTTCTGCCAGTCGCCAAACGACAAGGGACGCTTCTGGTCAATACGGTTGACGAAGGTCTCCAGCACGGGTCGTACGGCAGGTTTCGTGTCCATCTCTCCCTGCAGCAGTCGCAGGAAGAGGAAAGAACAGAACGGTGTTGATATCTCGAAGAAATCGAGCAGGTGGTTCATGGCCTGCCCATAGCGCTGGTTCTTTACTGCTTGCTGTTGCTGACGGATGGGGTACGACAGGGTGAAAGGCAGATGCTCGATGGCATTGGCAATGACCGCTTCGTAACACTCGGCGTCTTGGACGTTATAGTCGTTGAGTAGCATGGCTTACTTTTTCTTGCGGTGAAACAGCAGGTATAATACACCACCCAGCAGGAGCAGTACCAGTAAGGTTACTGTGCGGTAGCCGAGAATGGTGCTTCCCAGATAGTCGGAGTAGGGATACATCTGGTCTAACAGACAGGTGAGATCCCAGATGGCAGAAGCCAGCGTGAGTATGGACAGACAGAATAGTAACGTATTGACCATCTTGTCGTTAGCAGCATCACGACGGTTCTTCTCCTTTTCGAGAACACCAGCCAACTGCTCTTGTTCCTCGCCAATCTCCAGTCCCTTGTCTATTGCCTCGTTGAGTTCCAACGGCAGGAAGTTATAGGAGATTTTATGGAAGCAGCACCAGCGCTCAAACTGCTCATACTCTTCTGTCAACTCGCCAATCTCAGAATTGCTGACGTTGAGGAGTCCGCGCAGACGGGCAAAGGGAGACAATGACTTGCGAAGTGACTGACGGAAGCGGGCGTTGAGGTTGAAGAGGTAACACTTCTGGAACAGAGCATGCAGGTAGATCATGCGAAAATAGGTGCCCTGCCAGTTGTCGATAATGCCTGGGGAGAGGCCATAGGCATGCATCGTGAAGGTGTCCATCAGGGCCAGCGCATCCCAGTTGCGGAAGACAGTAATCCGGTTTTCGTCCATGATACGTTTCAGATAGTCTTCTGCTACGCTGTATTCGTCGGTCTCACCATCCTTGGTAACCTTCGAAAGTGTTCCCAATTGATAGAGCAGCATCGAACGTGCTTCATCGTCTTCTGGACGAAGGGTGGCGTCGGCAGTGTTGATGACTTGGTAGACACGCAACTTGTTGCCGTTCTCCACGAGGGCAGACAGACTGTCTGGCATGCTACCCGTCAGCTGTTGGTACGCCGTTTTCAGGGGATTGATGGCAGTATCGATGAATGACTGATGTACGTCTGGGGTGTAGTAGTCAATGGCTCGCAATGAGAACAGGGTTGCCGTAAAAGCATTCAGGTCGTCAGCCTCTTGACTGATCTTCACAGAGAAGAGTACCATCTGTTGGGGCATGAGGTAGAGTGCCAGTTCCAGCAGTTGATAATCATAGTGCTGACCACGGAATTCAAGGGCTAACTGCTTGTTGAGGGGTAGGGTATAGGCAGTACATCCAACCTCGCCACCATAGCAGAAGTCCACGAATTCAGGATAGAACACGCGCTTGCTGCCTTCAATCTTGTCCGTGTCCAGCTGCTCTCGTTGCCAACCTTGTCTCGACAGTTGTTCATCACATATATCATTGCATCGGGTAAAATATCCGCAAAGATAGGCTATTTGTTGGTGATTCATAGGTTATATAGGGTTTTCTGGGAGCAAAACTACAAAATATTCTCGACATACACAAGGATTCTTGTGTGAAATGAGAAGATATTATATAATATTTTTGTGTTGTTATAAACAAAAAGCACGGTATGAATCACTCACCCCGTGCTTTTTTCTTAACGTATGTCGGTATTGACCAGCGTGATAACGCTCAATGCAGTAGCAATAGCCACCAAGGCCAATAACATCGTCGTTTGAAAATCTAATAACATAATCTTTACCTTAAAACCAATTAACTACTAACCTAATGAAAACAACTACAATCATCACGATTGCGAGTGCAAAGGTACGGAATAATTCAGCATTCATCATTCATCATGCATAATAATCTGCAAATTATGCGCTTTTTATTGACCTGCATCAAAAAAGCAGATCATTTTAGGGTTGTTCCGACGTCATCTCTTATTGAACCACATCCTAAATACGGGGTCTTCCAAATAGACACCATCCAGGTCTGTTTCTATCAGTTCTCTGTCAAGCAAAGCCTCCTTGATGCGAGCGATGTTTGATTTACTTCCAAGATTATATTCCTCCATAACGGCTTTGCTCCCAAAGTCAGAATGAACTCCATTACATACGGCACGCAGGAAATTCAGTTGATAGGAGGTCAGCCCCTGAAGTTGCTCCTGGAAAAGTCCTGAACATTGAGCCATCAGAGCCTCCATGCCATTCTTGAAATCTTGTTCTGTTGCCTCATTCTCAGTTTCTGCCAATACGTTCCAAGCCAATTGCTGAACGTATGAGGAGTAATTCTCTACCGTCTCGCAGATGCGTTTTGCCAGGTCTGTAGATATTGTCTTTCCCTGATGCTCAAAGCGGGATTGAATGAATGGTACCCAGTCTTCAGTAGAAATCTTATCCAGATACATCATCTCACCAAACTGATAGAATGGCATTTTCCTGTTTTGGAACAATTTGGTCATCAAGTGTTTCTTGCTGCCAAACAAACAATATGAAACGTGCTGCTGATGCTGCCATACGCTGCGAAGACGCTTTTGGACTGTGACAGAATCAGGGAACTCGCCTATCTGCTGAAATTCATCGATACATACTACGATATGCTTGTCCTGTTCTTGAGCTATCAATTCGGGCAGTTGCAGTATTTCTTCCGGCTGATAGTTCTGAGGCGTGATACCAAGCGAGAGAGAAAAGTCTGACGTTGGCTCTGGTGAAAAAGAAATCTTCGGGGTGAGTCTCACCAGAAATCGCTTGATGTTTTCAATAATTTGTTCTGACTTCGAAGCGGTCTCCTTCATGAGGACGGTTGCAAACCGATTATAGAAATCATACTCGCTCCTGCAATCATAGATGTCCATAAACACCACCTTGATCTCTGGATTGGTGATTTCCGACTTGACTTTTTTCACTATCGAGCTTTTACCCATTCTGCGAGGTGAAATCAGAATGACGTTGATGCCATTCTCAAAGTTCAGTTTCAGACGTTTGACCTCCTTTACTCTGTCGGTAAAATTCGCGCCCTCTACAGACATTCCATATACAAATGCTCTTTCCATCGTACAGTTTTTTAATGCTTTCGCGTGCAAATGTACGCATTATTTTTGAAGTACACAAGTTTGTGGTCCACAAACTTGTGTACCAAGGGGAATTTTAACTTATCAAAAAAAGCTGCGCCAAATGACGCAGCTTTCATTATTAATCGTGAATTGTCAATATTTTAGAGCTTTGGACCAGCAGCTACAAGAGCCTTACCAGCCTCGTTACCCTCATACTTCTTGAAGTTCTTGATGAAGCGGCCAGCCAGATCCTCAGCCTTCTTGTTCCACTCAGCTGCATCAGCGTAAGTGTCACGAGGATCGAGGATGTTGGTGTCTACGCCCTCAAGCTCTGTGGGAACCTCGAAGTCGAAGTAAGGAATCTTCTTCGTAGGAGCCTTCAGGATGGCACCGCCCAGGATAGCGTCGATGATACCACGAGTATCGCGGATAGAGATACGCTTACCAGTACCGTTCCAACCAGTGTTTACGAGGTATGCCTTAGCACCGCTCTTCTCCATCTTCTTAACCAGCTCCTCAGCGTACTTTGTGGGGTGCAGCTCCAGGAATGCCTGGCCGAAGCAAGCAGAGAATGTAGGAGTAGGCTCAGTGATACCACGCTCTGTACCAGCCAGCTTAGCGGTGAAACCAGAGAGGAAGTAGTACTTGGTCTGCTCAGGAGTCAGGATAGATACTGGAGGCAGTACACCGAATGCGTCAGCAGACAGGAAGATTACGTTCTTAGCGTCAGGACCAGCACTCTTGCCGTTTACCTTCTTGGCAATCTTCTCGATGTGGTCGATAGGATATGATACACGAGTGTTCTCGGTTACGCTCTTATCAGCGAAGTCGATCTTACCA
>Ga0247609_10001825_pt1 | contig 23982 bp, 20 predicted proteins | sample 172DNAGHGlowgp2_FD_193487 | JGI IMG/M metagenome (GOLD analysis project Ga0247609, IMG submission 193487) | Sheep rumen microbial communities from Palmerston North, Manawatu-Wanganui, New Zealand - 1728 DNA GHGlow gp2 | ecosystem: Host-associated > Mammals > Digestive system > Stomach > Rumen ...
TCATATTATTTACACTTCAATTATTAATGCTTTCGATGTCTTTTTATTAGGCGTTTTATATTTTGATAGTAATGGTACGGTTTTATTAGTTAACAATACCATGGTTGATATCTTTTCTTATTTAGGCATTAAAGATAACTTCAACACCGAAACATTTAAAGAATTTGTTAACAATAAAATTATTACTTTGAATAATGGTGAAACATATCATTTCTCGATTTCTCAAATATCAATTGAAAGGAAAAAGAACTATTTTTCCAATAAGAAATACGCCGCTTCTATTTATGAAGTTACCGCTAAAAATGTTACCGAAATAAATAATAAAACCACGCTTTTAAAAGAAGAAAATGAACGCATTTTAGCTAATAACAAATTATTAGTGGCATATCACGAACAAATACCAGATATTATTCGTCACCAAGAAATATTAAAAGCTAAAATCAATATTCATGAAGAAATGAATGAACTACTTCTTTCCACTGTTTATTTATTAGATAATGATGACCAAGAATTAAGAAAAGAAATATTAAATAAATGGAAAAATAACGCCTTACTTTTATCAAAAGAAAATGAAGATAACGTTAACCAAGACATGGTTAATGATTTAAAAACTCTTTCTAAAACATTAGGCATCAATATTGATTTCCATCATCTTGATGATATTAAAGAACTAAATATTAGAAAATTATTTATGATTGTTGGTAAAGAAACGCTATTAAATGTCGCTAAACACACGAGTGATAAGAAATTAATTATTGATGTCATCAAAAACGATAATCATTACGTCATGACTTTTGCTAATGAAGAAGGAAATAAAAATAAAATTATTACATATGGTAGTGGTTTAACTAATATTAAAAGACATGTTGAAGAATTAAATGGTAAAATGGAAGTCATTAACGAAGATAATTTTATTGTTAAGGTGGAGGTATAAAAATGGCTTATAACGTTTTAATTGTTGAAGATCAATCCATGCCTAGACAATTATTTGAAATATTTGTTAATTCCTCTAATGAATTTAATCATGTCGCCTCTTTAGCTGATGCCTCTTTAGCGTTAACCATCTGCCAAAATCAAAAAGTAGATTTAATATTAATGGATGTTTTTACCGCACAAGAAAGCAATGGCTTAAACGCCGCAAAAGAAATAAAAAAATTATTCCCTAATATCAAAATTATTATCGTTACTTCTATGCCTGAATATTCTTGGATTGAAGAAGCTAAAAATATCGGTGTTGATTCTTTCTGGTATAAGGAAACTAATAAAGAAAGCATCTTAGAAATCATGCTAAAAACCATGCACGGGGAGCATATTTATCCTCAAGATACCTTTGTTGTAAAATTTGGTAATATCACTAATCACGATTTAACTAAAAGAGAATTACAAATCTTAAAAGAGATGCTCGCTGGCGATTCAAATGCCGAAATCGCTAAGCGTTTATATATTTCTAGTGGGACAGTTAAAAGGCATATTGAAAACATGCTTTTAAAAACTGGTTTCCATACGCGTACTGAATTAGCAGCGGAAGCCGGACGCTTAGGAATTGTGATCAAAAATAGTGGCATATAGTCTCTTTTTATTAAAAAAGACAATAAAAATGTGCCAATCGGCACAATAAAAGACATTTCATAAATGAAATAATAAACTAGTAAGGTAAAGGAAAGCCAACTAGATGATTTTTTATCTTCTTTTTGTTTAAGGCTTTCATCCTACTCATCAAATTATCCTTTCTAGCATGTGATAATTAGATGGTTGCTAATTTCTATTTTCCAATTTTATGAAAGGAGAGAAAAAATGAAAAAAGGCAAACTATTCGTTCTTCCATTCTTAGCAATGGCAATAGGCACCCTTTCTTCTTGTACAAAAGACGACATTAAAGCTCTTCAAGAAAAAGATAACGATTTACAATCTCAAATCGATGGTCTTAAAGAAGAAGTGGCTGGTTTGAAAAATCAAATTACTGATTTAAAGACTGAACTCGCTACAAAAGTCCAAGAAGTTAAAGATGATTATGGTGCTAAAATCAAAGCCGCCAATGATGAAATTACTGCCGATAAAGCAGCATTAGCGACATTAACATCAACTTATAACACTGAAAAAGCTGCTCTCGAAGCCGCTTTAAGAGCTGAAATCAAAGCTGTTGATGACAAATATGCTCCACTTGTTAAAGCTCTTCAAGATGATGTTGCTGATTTAAAAGCAGAAGACACTCGTTTAGCAGGTTTAATTTCTGACTTAGAATCAGCTTTAGGCGGTGATACTTCTGATTTAGAAGCAAAGATTAACAACGTTAATACCGCTCTCGAGGCTTTAAAAACAGCTTTAAAAGATTATGATTTATCCAATCCATCCGTTAAGGGTGTTGCTGATAAAGTCGCTGCTGTTGACGCTAGAGTTGATGCTCTTTCTTCTCAAGCCACAGCGGATAAAGCCGAACTTTCTTCTGATTACAACGCTAAAATCAATGCTTTATCAAGCACAGTTAGCGCCAATTATAGTCACTTCGAAAATGAAATCGATAATTTACAAGATCAAATTGATGATTTAAACGATGAATTAGCGGCAAAAGTTTTAGAATTACAAAACGATTACAATGCCAAAATCAATGCTTTAACAGAACGTGTCGCGGCATTAGAAGATGTTCCAGTTTATACTGTCACATTTGATCCTAACTATGACTTCTTCAATGGTGATGTTGCTCAACCAATCGAAGTCTCAGTTTTAAAAGGTGATAAAGTTGAAGTTCCTGATTCCGATACATACACTCAACTTAATAGACCAGGTAACGAATTAGTGAAATGGAACTATGGAGAATCAGATAAAGAATGGTTACCGTTTGCTTATCCAGTCTCCGAAGACATGGTTTTAAAAGCCCAGTGGGCTCCAGATTCATCTGAACACCAATTCGATTTCGCTAACGGCTTTACTTTTGCTAGAGAAACACTCGATAAAAATGGTCACGTGAGATATAGATGTTCTAAACACGGTGACGCATGTTACTTTGAAACACAAGAAAAAGCCGGCCTACTCTATATTGAAGATTTGTTTACCTTAACACGTGGTGGTGCTAAATATACCGCTATTACTGCTAAGGTTGTTCAAGGTAGATTCTATAAAGGTCAAGAAGTTACAATTCAACTTGCTAATGGTCTTCTTAAAAACTATGAAATCTATGGCATAGAGATGATCGGACATGCAGTCGATGTTGCTATTGCTGGTGATAATGTTGGCTTACTCTTTAAGGAAGCTGATTTGAAAAAAGCTGAATTAGCTAGAGGCTGTTTAGTTTGTAAAGCTGATGAAGCTAAACTCTATGGTAGAGGCAACGAATGTTTATTCCACTTATATAGTGAAGAAGAACAAGCTATGTATCCAGATCTCGGTATTGGTGCTAGACATACACCTATTGCCAATAACTATCGCCCAGTTCTTAAACATAATAATGCTAGTAGAAAAATTCAAATTAACATTATTGATTCTGATACAGATGGACTTGTTAAGCCTGGTGAAGACGCTATTGTTAGATTCGAAATTCAATCTGTCTCAGCATTAACATTCTTTGAAAAATATGATGATTACTTTGCTAAGGTCAATGTCTACGAAGGTTCCAACCTCGTTGGTTACCTTGATATTGATATGAGAGAAGCTGATATGGCTTTACTCGCTTGTGGTAATACAGAAAATACTTTCGTTAAGCCTTTATATCCAGATCATAGTGGTGACTATGCTGGTTCATATTATTTACCAGATGATGATCAATTCTTCGATGACATCGATGGTTGGAATGAACTTGGTGGTTATCCACCATTCCAATGGGTCATTGGTTATTCTAAAGATCCAAATTCCACAAATCCTGAATACGAATTCGGCGGTTACGCTGATAGTGATGTTTCCTTAAACGTTTACTTTATTTGGGAATACCAAGCCACTTTAATCTTTGATGGCGTCACTAAACCTTTCAATTATGTAGATAAAGGCACTTCTGGTATGGCACTCACTGCCGAATTAGTGCAAGATGCTTACTTCAAGACTGGTAACGCTGGCACAAAAGTTACTGTTTACTACTCTGAAAATGTTGGCGATTCCTATTACGATGGTTACTATACTACAGGTACATTCATCGATATTATTGAAGTTAATGGTGCTCAATACCTTGAAGAATACGAAGCCAAAGCCGGTCAAGAAGTCACCTTATACTTAAGAAATATTGATGACAATATTATGGAAAGATTCTTAGGCTTAGCTTTTGATACCACAATTACCGCTTACGTTAGCCCTAATAAAGATCACGGTGGTGTCAATCCTGATGGTCAAGTTTTAAGAAGCTTCACAGTTAGACAATATAATTACTTACCAACAGCCGACCAATATGTTGCTCCAACAAGAAAATTATTAGGCTTCTCCGCTGATCCAGCCGCTACAGTAGCGACATATGCTCCAGGCGAATATTATAGAGGCACAGATACACAACTCTACGCCGTTTGGGGTGAAAAGATTGTTTCTTTCGCTGCTTCTAGAGCGTTTGCTGTTACAGGCCGTGGCACAATCTTAGTTTGCGATGAAATGCCAGCAAATATTACCGTCGGCATGCAATTCTACATCCAATTAGTTGACGGTACTATTTCAACTACTATTTGTACTGGTTTATATAATCCTGATACAGGTAGAAATATTGCTGATAGTAGTAATACTGTCGCTGCTGGTACTACTAACGTTGGTGTCTTGATTAGAGGCATTGACTTATCTAAAGTTGATGTTGGCACATTTATGTGGGTCAAATAACAATTATTAACTCTCAACAGTTATAATCAAAACTAATAAAGGCGCATCTAGGTGCGCCTTTTAAGATGCCATTAAGACGTGAATTCTTAAACTAAAATCAACTTTTTGAGGCTAAGAACTAACATATAGCTATAGTTTTCAATAATAAAAGTTGCCTTTATAATTTAATTACAATTGGCCAAAATCGAATTGAAATCGGAAAAAGTCAGAAAGGATTATTTGTTTAGTTTTTGATAGCACAAGAAATCTATTTTAAAAGCAGCTGATATAATAAAACTTGCAAAAATATAAATAAAACAAAAGGCAAAATTTGCAGAAACGCTAAATAAATTATTTCTGAACCACACTAGTCAAAGAGAAAAGCCTCTTAAAGCAAGAAGTTATCGTTCATTAAAGGGGATATGTTATCGCTAGATTTCCCCTCTTCTAACATGGGAATCATATTTTTTACGCTCCGCTGTATTGAGGATCTTTTTTCTCATTCTATAAGTAGTGGGTGTAATTTCCACTAATTCATCACTGTTAATATAGTCTAAACAGGCTTCTAAAGACATTTTGCGGGGCGTTTTTAAGACAACAGTATTATCTTTCGTCGCGCTTCTAACATTTGTTAGATTCTTCTTTAAAACGCAGTTAACCGCTAAATCAATATCATAACGGTTTTCACCAATAATCATTCCTTCATAAACCATTGTTCCTGGTTCAATAAACATGGTGCCTCTTTCTTCAACGTGTTCAATCGCGTAAGGGGTAGCTTGACCTTGTTCTGTAGCTACTAAAACACCGATTTGTCTTTCACCTAAATTCATAGATGAAATTGGACGATATTCTTTATATGTATGAGAGATAATGCCATATCCCTTGGTAAGTGTCATGAAATTAGTCATAAAGCCTAATAAACCACGAGAAGGAATAACATATTGAAGAATAGTGACTGTTTCTCTAGCGTCCATATTAATTAATTCTGCGGATCTATTACCTAAAGACATCATGATATCGCCGACGAATTCATTTGGGACGTCGATTAATAAATCTTCATATGGTTCACATCTTTCCCCGTCAATTTCTTTAATAATGACTTGTGGTTTACTGACTTCAAGTTCAAAGCCTTCTCTTCTCATATTTTCAATGAGAATGGATAAATGGAGCTCGCCTCTACCAGAAACAACCCAAGATTCTTTATTTGGAATTCTTTCAACGCGCAAAGCGACATCCTTTTGCATTTCTCTAAATAATCTTTCTTCAATCTTTCGAGCGGTTAAGAGTTTACCGTCTTGACCAGATAAAGGAGAAGAATTAGTACCAAATGTCATTTGTAATGTTGGTTCATCTAAATGGATTGGTGGTAATGGTTCAACTTGGTTATAAGCACAGATTGTTTCACCGACGTTAATATCGGTTAAACCTGCAACAGCGACGATTTCTCCAGCGCTTGCTTCATTAATTTCTAATCTTTTTAAACCTTGATAACCAAAGAGCTTCATAACTCTAAAGTTAACGACGTTACCATCAAGTCTAGCGACTGAAACGTTATCATTGACGTGGATAGTACCTCTTTTAATGGTGCCTAAACCAATACGACCAACGAAATCGTTATAGTCGAGTAAGGCAACTTGTAATTGAAGTGGAGCATTAACGTCAACATTTGGTGCTGGGATTTCTTTAATAATAGTGTCTAAAACAGCTTCCATACCTGGTTTTTGCGTGGCAACATTAGCTTCTAGAGAAGATGTGCCTTTTAAGCCAGATGTATAGATGACTGGGAATTCTAAGAATTCATCTGGAGCGCCTAATTCGATAAAGAGTTCTAAGACTTCGTCTAAACATCTTTCGATATCGATATTGTTTCTATCAACTTTATTAATAACAACGATTGGTTTGATATGGGCTTGAAGAGCTTTCTTTAAAACGAATCTTGTTTGAGGCATAGTGCCTTCAAAAGCATCAACGAGTAGTAAGCAGCCATCAACCATGTTCATAATTCTTTCAACTTCGCCACCAAAATCAGCGTGTCCAGGAGTATCAAGAATATTAATTTTTGTATCTTTATAAATAATTGAAGTTGTTTTAGCTAAGATAGTGATACCTCTTTCTCTTTCGATATCATTACTATCCATCGCTCTTTCATTGACTTCTTCATTATCTCTAAATGTTCCAGAAGTTTTTAAAAGTTGGTCGACTAATGTTGTCTTACCATGGTCAACGTGGGCAATAATAGCAATGTTACGAATATCCATAAAATCGGCCTCCTTTAGAAAAAAACCTCTAATATAATAGAGGTCTATTAGTTTTAATTGCAAGAAAAATGATTCTATTGACCTCTAAAAATCTTATCTAGATGAATGCCTTTTTTCTTTTCTTGATATAAATGATAGGCAAATAATGAGACAAAGAAGCCTGTTGTCGCCAAAGCACTTAAGATATATGAACCAGTTAGATATGGTGTTTGATAAGTCATGGTGTATGAGATATTTCCGACTGGCGCAATAAAGGAAATAAAGCCACCATTACCCTTATATACCTTAATATTTACTGGTTTACCGTTTTCATCTTTAGCTTTAATTGACCAACCCTTATCATAGGCCACTCTTGAGACAACAAAACGTGGTTCGCTGTAATTAGTGGTGAAAGTGAATTTATCTTTTTTATAAGTGACATTTTCAATTGGATCTTCGTTTAATATATCTCTTCTTACTTCATAACTTGCTTTATCTTCGCTATACATGGCTAAAGTCGTGTCATACAAATAACTTTGATAATATTTACCACACACCGCCAATGAATAGACATCTTTTCTTATGTAGAAAGCACGGATATACGAAACGTTATCTGTACTATCATCATCATGAGAATCAAACATGAATACTTTGCCGTTTTGATCCATGAAATAGAAGTTATATTTTTGTGAACCAGAGAATGGTCCTCTAATATAAAGAATGGTGTCTTTTTTAAACAAAGGATTACCCACTGTTCTTGGTTCATATGTGACAAAATAATTCATTGTCTTATCAGAATCAAAGTTAGGAGTAGGATCATATCTATCTTTGAGCTTACTTACTTCTTCTAAAGTTAAGTATTTAGCGGTTTTACCGATATCATAATAGGTCCTAACATAGTTAGTGCCTTGAACAAGCCTATCTAATGCTGGTTCAGGTTTTTCTTCGCTAATATTTAAAGATGGATACTGTTCTTTTATTTCTACTGCGTCTTCAGGATAAACATAAGCGTTTTTAGCGAGTAAGATGGTATTTTCCATAGATTCAATATTAAATCTAACGCCATCGTCTGCGCCTCGGATTGTTCCATCATATAGATTCTTATAAGAATAACCGAATTGGCTCAAGTTTTGATTATCAAAGATAAAGTAACTATTGCTCTTATCTAATTCCTCGTATTTTGTGTTTTCTACAAAATCAAAAGGCACATTAGCGACATATTGACCTGGATTATGCGCTTCAATGGCGGCATATCTAGATTTTTCTTTGCTAATAAAGTAGTATTTGACACCTAACAAGTTGTCCATGTCTTGATATTTGCCACGATAATAACCAGACACTGATTTAGTGCCATTTCTTAAACCAGTCCATAAAGTAAAATCATCAATTTCAAAGTTATAAAGAGAATGGAAGAATGAAACAGTATTGTAATTATTAACAAAGCCGTTCATCACACTATAAGCATCATTAATAGATGAATAGACACGATAATATGATTGATCGTCTTTTTGAATCTGTTTTAAGACTGTTCTAAACTGTTCGTTTTTAGCGTAGCCATTATTATAACGAGTATCATAGCCATGACCCATAGTGACAAAATTACCTACTGCAATAGCTTCCGCACTTATAAAGAGTGTCGCTAATAAGTTAAAGGCCTTTTTCTTGTTGTATAAAAAGAATAAAGTCAAATAAACAGCGGTGACGTATATTAATTCTCCACCATAGGCTAAGTTAGTAAAATCAAAACCATCTTCCACAAATCGGTGGATTAATTGACCGCTTTTCTCAGCATTTGGTACATATAATTTCCAAGTTAAAATCCAACAAGTTACGATACCGATAATGGCAAAAGTATAACCAACATGGATATGCCATCTAGCAACATTAGGAATCTTATCGATATAGATACCAACATAGGCAATTAAAGAAGAGACAATAAATAATGTCCATCTTGCGTAGCCATTAGTGAACATCATCGTCACAAAGTACATAAATGGTGTGAATAATGATAAAACTAATAAACCAAAACCAATGTAATGCGACCATTTCTTTTCTTTACCAGATTGAATTAAAGCAGGTACTAAGAAGAGCATAAATGGAACATAGCTCCATAAAGAAACAGCGATATCATCAAAGTCCCAATTATTTAATTCTAAAGTTGGTAATGAACGGCACGTTGTCGCTGGGAAGAAAAATTCCAAAATCGGATACCAATGGCGAGTAACAAACACACGGCCGTGTTGATCTTTAGCTTTTCCCCAAGAGAATAGTAATTCTAAGAATTCTTTAATTTTTCCGCTGAAGAGATAATCTTTTAACATCGCCCCATAGGAGTTTGTTTCAAGTTTTGGAGAGGCCATTGTCGCCATTAAAGCAGGACCAAAAACGAATAAGGCCATAAATAGACCACCCGCAAAACCTGCAACTCCCAAACCTAATATAGTGAAGTTTTCTTTGACACTTTTAGCTCTTATTTGTTGAAAGAAACGGAACATGGCATAAAAGAAGGCACATAGGATATATGAAACCATTAAAACGTAGTTACTAATTGCTAATAAAAATACACCAATCGCTAATAACCATGGTTTTTGTTCTTTGATAGTTTTTTCAATGCCCAATAAAACTAACGGGAAGAAAACTAAAATATCTTGATAGTTGTTATACCAAAGATAGAAAGCCCCCCATCCACAGAAAGCATAAGCAATACCACATATTCTAGAAACGCTATCTTTAACATTGAAAGCGTGTTTCATATACATGCTAAAAAACATGCCAGCGCATGCTAATTTGATAATTGAACTAATGGCGACAGCGTGAGGCACAAATGTTCTTGGGAAAATACAAATAATAATATTAAATGGGGAGAATAAACCATAATAGGCGTTTGAACCAAATGAGTTAGCGCCTAGATATAAAGTTGAATCAAATAAAGTAAAATGTCCTGTTTTAATCCATTCATGATAATAGTCCCAAATATGGAATCCCATCGGGATATATTGAGCGCTATAATCCCCGCCATAAGCAAGAGTGAAATTGTTTTCAATAAGCATGGCGATATAAAAGCCAAGACCAATAAAAAGAAGTATTAAAAAATAATAAAAAGAATTAGGCAATTTGAAATTTTTAACTTTGTTAACTACTAAATCCCAAATGCCTTTAAATGGATTACTCTTTTTACTATCTTTCTTAAATACTACATCCATATTAGAACACTAATTTCTTTACGTAATTTTTGTTTATTTTAAATTCTTCACTAGTCACTTGAATGGCGTCTTTTTGGCTCAAACCTAAATTAACAAAATAAGCGACACGTGACTTAATTTGTTCGTCATCAATAGTGGCTTCGTTTTTATTTCCTTCAATTATTAAGACGATTTCACCTTTAATAGTTGCTTCATCAATTGCTAAAAGTTCATCTAATGTTCCACGGATATATTCTTCGTTTAATTTTGTTAATTCTCTAGCTAAACAAACGTAGCGGTTTCCTAGGCTATCTCTTAATAACTTAAGAGTCTTCATAATCCTATGAGGAGCTTCATAAAGGATAATGGTTTCTTTTTTATCTTTGAAACTAGATATTTCTTCTTTTGCTTCATTTTCTTTAGCAGGTAAGAAGCCATAAAAATAGAAATGTTTAGTTTCTAAACCTGAGGCCACTAAAGCGTTGATAAAAGCAGAGCTACCTGAAATAGTGGACACCGCAATATCGTTTTTAATCATTTCTTGAACAAGTAAATAACCTGGATCAGAAATGCATGGATAACCAGCATCTGACATATAGGCAACTTTTTTACCTTCTTTGATTTTATTTAATAAGTGTTTACTTGCTTCAACTTCGTTATGTTCTCTTAAAGAGAATAATTCTTTTTTAATGCCGTAATTAGCAAGTAAAGAAAAAGCATTACGGGTATCTTCCGCGGCAATAATATCCATCCCATTAATCACTTCTAATGCCCTGGGGGACATTTCTTTCAAATTACCAATTGGAGTAGCAATTAAATAGAGAATTTCTTTATTGTTTACGAACGCCTTTTTCCTTGTCATTTTTATGGTCCCTGTCTCTACGTTTATTAAAACCAGTTTGTTTATTGAATTCATCTAATGGTAAGAACTTAATATCATCTGGATTTTCGACTTTGACAACATTAGAAATGATATTGATGCTAGTTACAGCATATTCAACTTTATCAATAAATACTTTGGTGCCTAATTCTGGGAAGCGTTTTCTTTCTTCTGTATAAGCATCGTCTTCGTATTTTAAGCAGCAGATTAATTTGCCACATTGTCCACTTAACTTAGGAATGTTAATAGCGAGCATTTGGTTTTTCGCTCTATTAATGGAAATACCATCAAATTCATTTAAGAATGTGGAACAGCAGAGTGGTAAGCCACACACACCTAAACCACCAATCATTTTGGCTTTATCACGGCTTCCGATTTGTCTTAACTCGATACGTGTATGTAATTTTGAGGCTAAAACCTTGAGAAGTTCTCTAAAGTCAACGCGGTCATCCGCTAAATAAGAGAATAAAACTTTGGACTTATCTAAGGTGTATTCACAAGAAATTAAGTTCATGTCTAAGTTAAGTTTTTTAACTTCCGCTTCGCATATCTCTAAAGCAAAACCGGCATCTTTTTGATTAATCTCCGCTAACTTGATATCGGTATCAGTAGCTTTTCTAAGAATTGGTTTTAATAGTAAGCCATTGCTATAGCGGTCAATTGGAATTGCTTCAATAGCGATGGTACCTAGTTCGGTACCTCTGACTGTTTCAACAACAACTTTATCACCGATTTCTAAAGGAATACCTTTCACACCAAAGAAATACGCTCTTGGAGTATTTAAAAATTTAACTCCCACAAAGTGGGTATATTCGTTTTTAACTTCTACTGGTTGTTCGTTATTAATCATAATTTATTCCTCTTTGGTGATGATATTAAATATGTGGTCGATAAGTAGGGCAATATTCACATTAGTGTTCACGACGCCACTACATTTAAGAAGCTCAATCAAACTTTCATCTAAATGAGAAAGTTTATTAGCTAAGTTGTCTAATATTGTAGCATAACTTTCTAAAAATGCCTCTTTTTGGTTTTTGATATTAATCATGTCTTCAAACGCCATGACTAGCATATTGATAAAATAACGACATGATTCTTTACTTTTAACCTTGTTAATGATGTTTGATTGAGCACGATAGATGATATCGCTTTTATCTCCATCATTCATTACTTGTAATATGTCTTCAAAGCATTCTTTAGCGCTAAAGAAAGCAGCATTACTTGCTTTATCGTCTGAGATTTCTTTAATTAATTCCCCGTTATTATAGAAATAAGAAAGTAATTCAGCATCCTTTCTATCAACCCCGTTATCAACGGCGTCTTGGATGACGATTTGCTTATCAATAAGTCTTAATCTAAGAACTTGGCAACGCGAAATAATGGTTGGCAAAATGCTATTTTCGTTATTTGTGGTTAAGAATGCATAGACCTTTTGTCCTGGTTCTTCTAAAAACTTAAGAATGCTATTAATGGCTTGCACTGTCATGTTTTCAATAAGGTGTAAAACATAGACACGTATTCCCTTATTTTCAAATGCTTTCTTTTCAAACGCTGTCTCAATAGCGTCGACATCATCTTTCTTGATTGTCGCTTTTGAACCATCAAATATAAAGAAGTCTGGATAATTGCCATCATCCACTCGTAAGCAAGTAATACAAGAATTACATGCCATTGGAGAAGGGTCATCACAGAGTATTGATTTAGCAAAGAAGGTTGCTACATCTATTAAAGGCGCTCCATTATTGCCTGAAATCAAATAGGCATGAGAAAGTTGATCCTTTTTAAGTGCATTAAGGAATGTTTGATATATGACAGGTTGATATTTCTTAAGATAGTTTTCTACTTGCATAAGCGAGAAAGTATCACCTCTAAAGTTTTATTAGCGACTTCCTCTTGGCTTTTGCTCGCATCTATAACGACAAAGCGTTCAGGATAACGCTCCGCTAATTGTAAAAATGTATTTCTAACTTTTTTATGGAAATCGAGTTTCTCTAAATCTAATCTATTCACTTCGCGGCTACTATTAGCTGCTATTCTAGCTAGACCGATTTCAGGGTTGATATCAAATAATAATGTTAAATCTGGGAAGGTGCCTTCTGTAGCAAACATGTTGACATTTAAGATGTTATCAACACCTAGTCCTCTAGCGCCACCTTGATAGGCTAAAGAAGAATCTAAATAGCGATCGCAAATAACAATCTTGCCTTCTTTTAAAGCAGGCCAAACTTTTTCAACGAGGTGTTGTCTTCTACTGGCGGCATATAAAAGAGCTTCGGTTCTAACATCCATCGCTGTATTGTTTTTATCTAAAATAACATTTCTAATTTGTTCGGCAATTGGTGTGCCACCTGGTTCTCTAGTACGAACGATTTGGTAACCCATTTCTTCTAATTTATTAACTGCGAAATTGACCGCTGTTGTTTTACCTGAACCTTCAGGTCCTTCAAGTGTAATAAACATATTATTCACCTCGCCTTATAGTTTTCTTCTTCCTTCGACTGCTTTTGACAAAGTCAAAGAATCGGTGTAATCGAGATTTCCACCCATTTGTAAGCCATAAGCTAATCTAGTTACTGTTTCAACTTTATCCGCTAATAATCTAGCGAGATATAAAGCAGTTGTTTCACCTTCAATTGTTGGATTAGTGGCAATGATAACTTCTTTGAAACTACCTTGTTCAACGCGTTCTAATAAAGAAGCGATGTTAAGATCTTCTATTGAGGCTCCTTTAGAAACCGAAATAGCGCCATTAAGAACATGATATAAACCACGATATGATTCAGCATTTTCAAAGGCGATAACATCTTTTGGATATGAGACAACCATCAAGACATCTTGTTCGCGCTCGTTATCGCTACATATCTCGCATTTTTCTTCTTCGGTTAAGAAACCACAAATAGGACAGACGTGTATTGATTGTTTCAGGTTTTTAATCGCATCAGAAAACTCTGCTAAATCATCGTCTTCCATGTTGAGCATCGCGTACGCCATTCTTTCAGCGCTACGCTTACCAACACTAGGTAATTTAGCTAAAGATTCTTCTAAGCGAATAAGAGCCTTTAGTTTTTCCATTAGAAGCCAAATCCTCCGGCTTGACCAGTAATGCGTTCGTTGATTTCTTCGTTTTCTTTATCAATTTGGGCTAAAGCCTCATTTAATGCTAATGGAATTAATTCTTCAATCATTTCTTTATTATCTGGATCAAAGGCATCTTTATCGATACTGACTTCGACGATTTCTTTGTTTCCAAGAACTTTAACTGTGACTGCGCCACCTTTAGAAACGATAAATTCTTTTTTGGCGAGTTCAGCTTGTGCTTTTCTTAATTCTCTTTGCATTTTTTGGGCTTGCGCCATCATTTGCTGCATATTCATATTAGTTTTCTCCTTCAAATTCAATGTTGATAGTATCTATTTTTGGTAATGTACCCAATTGACGTTTATTCATAAAGTTTTGCTGGCATCTCACCGATTCGTTTCTTGAAACACCAAAGACAAACATTTTTCTTCCAAATGTTGATTGAATAACATTTTGAATGGCTTCTTGATTTTCAATCAAATTGGCTCTTTCAGCAGTATTTGGGAATTGGTATTCAATAACTAAAACTTTATTAGAGGCGACTAGTGGTCTACCATCCACTAATAAGGTGGCGGCTTTGCCGAGTTTTGGATGAGCAATTAATCTCTTTAAATCTGACCAATGTTCTAAAAGATTGTTTTTAATTTCTTTTTTAGCGGTCACGATGATATCAATCATTAAATCATCATTGATGAAGAAAGATTCTTCTTTCCTAGTGCCTTTAAGAATTAAAACATCTTTAGATAAAACGACTTCTGGCTGTTTGACTGGTTCTGGTTCATTATTTTGATTAAGCAAAGAGATAAGCTCCTCTTGTTTAACTTCTTTTTTCTGCACTGGTTCAACTGGTTTTTGTTGAACGACTTCTGGTTTAGGAAGAGGTTTATTGATGACAGGTGTCGGTCTTTTTACTTCTTCTTTAGCTTCAGTCATACCATCTTTTTTAGCGGTAATGAGCTTTAAGATTGTGACTTGGAATAAAGGAATAATGGAACTGACATTCTTATAATCCTTTTGAGCAGCCATAATGATATCAATCATCTTTAAAGTTTCATCAATATCGAGATATTTAAAGAACGATTGTGCTTCTTGTTCATTTAAAACTTCTAAACAAGATGTATTACGGGAAGATTGATAAATCAATATATCCTTTAATATTAATAATAAATCATCGGTTAATCTCTTGATGTCTGTGCCTAAAGAAACGTAGCGGTTAATTCTGCCTAAAACATCGGAGACATCTTTTTGAATAATTGCGTTTAATAAAGCAATTTTCTCTTCTTTTGACTCAAGTGCGAAAATATCTAAGATGTCTTGCACATCAAGCTTATTTCCAGAATAGGCTAAGACTTGATCTAAGATTGATAAAGCATCACGCATACCACCATCCGCTAAAGAGATGATAATATCAACTGCTTCATCGTTATATGTAACACCTTCATGTTCAAGGACGGATTTGATTCTATTTTTAATGTCTTTATCACTTAATTTAGTGAAGTCATATCTTTGACAACGTGAAAGAATAGTTGGCAAAATTTTATGAGGTTCTGTTGTCGCTAAAATAAAGATAACGTGTTCTGGTGGTTCTTCTAATGTTTTTAAAAGAGCGTTAAATGCACCAGTAGAAAGCATATGGACTTCGTCGATGATGTAGACTTTATATCTGCCTAAGATAGTGCCATATTTCACTTTATCGATGAGTTCTCTAATTTCATCAACCCCGTTATTACTAGCGGCGTCAAGTTCTAAAACATCTGGATGAGTGCCTTCAATGATTGCTTTGCAGTTTTTGCATTCATTACATTGATGACCAATACCTTCATCACAGTTTAAAGCTTTAGCAAGAAGCTTTGCCATTGTGGTTTTACCTGTGCCACGTGGGCCCGCGAATAAATAAGCATGCGCTAGTTTACCTGTTGCAAGCGCATTTTTTAAAGTTTTAACAATATGTTCTTGTCCTGCTACTTCTTCGAAAGTGCTAGGACGATACGTACGATAAAGAGCTTTATAAGCCATAAAAAATCACCTGGATTAAGTATACAACAAACTTCATTCTTATTAAACTTTTAATATATTATTAATGTGATTATTTCTTCTTTTAGTGATTAGTGAGGTATGCTACAATACTTTACGGTCAGAGGAAAGCATTATGGAAGAAAGTATGTTTCAACGCCTTCTCACTGCTGAAAAACGTCTAAAAGAAATCGATGACGAACTCATCAGTGAAGATATTATGAAAAACATGGCTCACTTTAAGGAAATCTCTAAGGAAAGAGCCTACCTTGATCCTCAAGTCGAGGCTTTTAATCGTTATAGAAAAAATGAAGAAGACATTGAAGCCGCTAAAGAGATGGCTCATGATTCCGATCCCGAACTTTCTGAAATGGGAAAAGAAGAAGTCAAACGTCTTGAAGCAGAACAAGAAACACTTATCGAACAACTTAGAGAAATGCTCCTTCCAAGAGACCCAAACGATGATAAAGACATCATTGTTGAAATCAGAGGCGCAGTCGGTGGAGATGAAGCAAATATCTTCGCTGGAGACCTTTTTAGAATGTATACAAGATACGCTGAATCACAAGGTTGGAAAATTCAAATTTTAGATGAAAATCCATCAGAATCTGGGGGTTTTGCAATGATTTCGTTCAAAATCTCTGGCGATCGCGTCTATTCTAAACTTAAATTTGAAAGCGGAGCTCACCGCGTTCAAAGAGTTCCAAAGACGGAAGCTTCTGGTCGTATTCATACTTCTACTGCCACAGTGCTTGTTATGCCTGAAGCGGAAGAAATTGATATCCAAATTAATCCTAACGATTTACAAGTCGATACATACCATAGCCAAGGTGCTGGTGGTCAAAACGTTAACAAAACCGAATCTGCTGTTAGAATTACTCACATTCCAACAGGCACAGTTGTTGCTTGCCAAACTGAAAAATCTCAAATTCAAAATAGAGAAATCGCTATGCAAATGTTACGTACTAAAATGTACGCCAATATGCTAGCGGAACAACAAGAGAAAATTGGTAATGAAAGACGTTTAAAGATTGGTACAGGTGAAAGATCTGAAAAGATTAGAACCTATAACTATCCACAAAACCGTGTTACCGATCACCGCATTGGTTTTACTATTCAAAAATTAGACCGTGTCATCGAAGGCGAACTCGATGAGGTCATTGAAGCATTAATCCATTACGATCAACAATCTAAATTAGCGGGTGAATAATATGCCTTCTAATCGTGAAGCTTATTTTGCTGCACTTAAAAAAGGTGTTTCAAAAAACATTACTATTTTTGCTCTACAAGAAATTAATGGTTATACCTATTCTGAACTAACTACACATTTAGATGATGAGATTAAAGATAATGATAAATTTATAAGCACGATTGATAGATATATTAACGGCGAGATGATTGAATATATTTTTAATAAGTCATATTTTCTTTCCTATCCTTTTTACGTTAATAAAGATGTTTTGATCCCTCGTCAAGAAACAGAACAGCTTGTTATAAGAACAAAAGAACTAATTAAAGATTTATTTGGCAATGATCATATTGCTATTGCTGATGTTTGTACAGGTAGTGGCGCTATTGGTTTAACGCTTAAAAAAGAACTAAATAATGCCACCGTGTATTTGTCTGACATATCAAAAGACGCTCTTAAAGTGGCCAATAGAAACGCTAAGTTATTAGGTTTAGAAGCAAATATTTTGTTAGGCGATATGCTTGTTCCTTTTATAGAAAAAGGGATTAAATGCGATGTGATTGTTTGTAACCCTCCATATATTAGCAATGTTTCAACTATCGATAAAAAGACATGGGAACAAGAGCCGCATTTAGCTCTTTTAGCTAATCCAGATACCTTGTTCTATGAAAGAGTTTTAAGTGACTATCAAAAAATAATAAACAATAGATTTATATTAGCTTTCGAAATCGGTGAAGATATGGAACAATCTTTAACAAAACTAGTGCATAAATATTGTCCAAATACAAATTACTTTTTTGAAAAAGATATATATAGCAAAACTAGATTCTTGTTTATTAAAAAAGATATATAATATCTAAGGTGGTAAAAAGATATGAAAATTGCAATTGGTTCAGATCACGGTGGTTACGATCTAAAAGAACAACTCAAATATTATTTAACAAAGAATGGTTATGAGGTGATTGATGTCGGTACTTATTCAAAAGATTCATGCCATTATCCTGAATTCGCTATTAAATGCGCGAGACAAGTTAGCGATGGCGTGTGTCAATTTGGCGTCATCGTTTGCACAACTGGTGAAGGTGTTACAATGGTCGCTAACAAAATCAAGGGCGTACGTGCTGGCTTAGCATATAATACTGATGTAGCGCGCTTAATGAGAGAACATAACGACGCTAATGTAATGACTTTAGGCGCTAAATATACAACCTTTAAAGAGGCGAGTGAAAGATTGGATACATTCTTAAATGCGAAATTCCTTGAAGGAAGACACGCTGTTAGAGTGCAAATGATAAATAATTTAGACAAATAACAAAATTCCGTACTTTTTTTGAAAAATCCCCCTATAGGTAATAGTAGAGGGATTTTTTTATTAACTTGTGAAAGACACATATAGGATTTTCGACAAACAAAAGATTTCCATATGCAAATTAAAACATAAGAAAGGAGATATTAATGATAGATACCTTTAGATATAACAAAAAAGAAAGCACTGCTCATATACTTTTAAAACAAAAATGGTTATTGCTTAAATTTATTGTTAACAACAGAATCAGAATCTAGTCAGAAAAACAAAAAAATAAATAAGAGGCATTTATATGAGTAAAAGAAGGCGAAAACACAAAATAGTACTAGAAATAGGCAAATTTTACAGAGTGCTTGATGGAAGTCCTGGTGGCCACCCTGGACAAATATTTAGAATCGATAAAGAAGATAAGGCTTTTTATGCGATTGTTACCGGATCTATGAGCGAAGAAGAATTTAAGAGACTAGGCGTGAGAAAAGGCTATATTAAATTAAAGCATCCTACAGATCAAAGCGTCGATATTTCTTTGATAAAAAAGCGTCCGTTTATTGGTGATAGAAACGACTACGGAGAAAAAGAATACAAGGATATGTTGTTTAACGATGAGGATTTATATTTAATCATTGAAATTCAAAATAACAATCCAATTTATGGGAAGTACTACAAGAAACGTAAAAAAATAAAAAAGCCCCGTTAATGGAGCTGCACAGTTTCCTGTGGGTCGGCATCAAACTGGTGATGACCACGACTATGAGTATATTAAATCAAATGAAAGAAGATAAAGCAATATGGAAAACTATAAATGTCCTATTTGTGGCAATACAGATATTCACTCCATTGGAATACTAAACGGCAAACCATATTGCCGTAAATGTATCTCTTTTCGTGGTGAAAAAGTTCAATCAATATTTCTTCATCCAAAGGAAGCAAATATAAATCTAGGCTATTCATTATCAAATGAGCAAACTGATTTGTCTAATAGATTAATTGAGAATTACAAATTAGGAATAGATTGTTTGGTTAATGCGGTTTGCGGTTCGGGCAAAACAGAAATATGCCTAGGCCTCATACAATATTGCATACAGGCCGGCCTAAAAGTAGGATTTGCCGTTCCAAGAAGGAGTGTTTGTTACGAATTATATGCTCGCTTTAAAAACATATTTAAAAACAACTGTGTAGTTGCTGTATTTGGTGGTCATCATAACAAATTAATAGGGGATATTGTATGCTTAACCACGCATCAATTGTTCCGTTACAATGGATATTTCGATTTATTAATAATGGATGAAATCGATGCTTTCCCTTTTAAGGGTAATCAAGTCTTACAAAAGATGTTTGAAAATTCGGTACGTGGACATTACGTTTTATTAAGCGCTACACCGAGTAAAGAATTAATCCAAGAATTTCAAAAGCCAGGCAAAGAAGTTTTATCCTTATTTGCAAGATTTCATCATCACGAATTACCAGTCCCAACTGTTAAAGTAGGTAATTATTTAAAATTATACTACATTCTTATAAAACAAGTACGCCAATTTATCAAACAAAATAAACAGATTTTTATCTTTGTACCCACGATTGATGAATCTATAAAAACTGCAAAGCTATTAAACGTGTTTTTCCATAAAGGAACATATATAAATTCTAAGAGCCCAAATAGAGAAGAATTAATTGATTATTTTAGAGACAAAAAGATGATGTATTTAGTAACAACTGCTGTATTAGAAAGAGGAATAACAGTCAAAGATTTACAGGTGATTGTATTTAAAGCCGATCATCCAATTTACGATGATGCTTCATTAATCCAAATAGCGGGTAGAGCGGGTAGGAAAAAAGACGCTCCTGAAGGTGAGGTGATTTTCATTGGAGAAACAAAAACTGAGTATATGGAAAGAGCGATTAGCGAGATTAATGCCGCCAACGAAAAACTGCAAAATATGCTTCAAGGAAATCAAAATATCTGACTTTTGCAGACTTTTTGACTGCAGAACTGCCATTTGTCCATCTTGTCAGAGGCAATTAGAACCAAAATTTGTTTCTTTTGAAATCGATGGATATAAGTCTTTAGCTATATACGATTATAACGATTTCATTAAAAATCTTATTTACTTATATAAAGGCTGTTTTGATTATGAAATGCGAGAAGTATTTCTTAACTTATTTTTAAAAGAATTATCTATTAAATATAAAGGATATATAGTAGTGCCTGTTCCTTCTTATATTGCTGATGATGAAAGACGTGGTTTTAATCATGTTGAAGAAGTGTTCTCTTTGTTAGGTTTGACTATGAAAAAAGCATTAATTAAAACATCACATTTTAAACAAGCTGAAAAAGGGGCAAAAAAGAGGCGACAAATTAGAAAACATTTAACTTTAATGCCTAATATTTCACTTAAAAATGAAGATGTTTTAATTGTCGATGATATTTACACTACAGGAGCCACTTTAAAAACTGCAATTAATCTTATAGAAAAACTAAATCCTAGATCAATTAAGATACTTGTTTTAGCCAAAACAATTGATTTGAACAAAAGGAAATCTAATACAAATTAATATAAGTATTAGACAAGTTTGCTTTGCGTTGTTATTATATTTAAGCGAATGCACGAAATTCTTTTATAAAGAAAGGCACACCATTTGTGTGATTGGTATTAAATCATGGGATTTTTTGACAAGAGAATGTTGAAAAAATATATGAAAGAGGCAGACAAGGTTATCGCTTATGAAAGCAAAATGGCTGCTTTATCTAATGAAGAACTACAAGCCAAGACCCCATATTTCAAGGAATTATTGGCGAATGGTAAAACGTTAGACGATATCAAATACGAAGCTTTTGCGGTTGCTAGAGAAGCTGCTAAGCGTTGTATTGGCGAATTCCCTTATAAGGTTCAAATCATTGGTTCATTAGTTTTACATGCTGGCGACGTTGCTGAAATGAAAACTGGTGAAGGTAAAACTTTAACATGTACAATGGCTGTTTACCTTAATGCTCTAGCGGGTAAAGGCTTACACGTTATTACAGTTAACGAATACTTATCCGGCCGTGACGCTGAATGGATGGGCCAAATCTATCGTTTTTTAGGTTTAACTGTTGGTGTTAATGCCAGAGCTAAAACAACAAGTGAAAAGAAAGCCGCTTATTTATGCGACATTACATACACGACTAACTCCGAATTAGGTTTTGACTATTTAAGAGATAATATGGCCACTGACTTAGAACACCGTGTTTTAAGAGGCCTTAATTACTGTATCGTTGACGAAGCTGACTCCATCTTAATCGATGAAAGTAGAACACCATTAATTATTTCTGGTGGCGCTAAAACAAGTGCTTCACAATATACAGTTGCCGATAGATTCTGCAAAACATTAAGAAAAGAAAGAGACTTCTCTGTTGATGTTAAAGACAAAACAGTCCACTTAACTGAAGAAGGTCAACAAAAAGCAGAACGTATGTTCGGCATAAAGAACTTATATGATCCTGAATATGCTGATTTGGTACATAGAATCCATAATGCTTTAAAAGCTAACTTCATTATGGCTAGAGACGTCGACTATTTAGTGGACGCCGAAGGTGAAGTTCAAATTATTGACCCATTTACAGGTCGTGTTCTTCCAGGTCGTGAATGGTCTGATGGTTTGCACCAAGCTGTTCAAGCTAAAGAAAATGTTCAAATCAAACAAGAAACAGTCACCATGGCGACTATTACATATCAAAACTTCTTCCGTTTATATAAAAAGCTTGCCGGTATGACTGGTACTGCTAAAACCGAAGAAGAAGAATTCCGTAAAATCTATAACATGCGTGTCGTATGCATTCCTACAAACAGACCTGTTATCCGTGTGGATGCACTCGATTACGTTTATGCACATAAAGGTCCAAAACTCGCAGCTTTAATCAAAGAAGTTCAAGCTAGACACGCTAAAGGACAACCTATCTTAATCGGTACCGTGTCCGTTGAATCATCCGAAGAAATCTCTGCTTTATTAACTCAAGCGGGTCTTCCTCACGAAATGTTAAACGCGAAAAACCATGCACGTGAAGCGGAAATCATCTCACACGCTGGCGAAAAAGGTTCCATTACACTTGCCACCAACATGGCGGGCCGTGGTACCGATATTAAGATTAAAGATGATGTCCGTAACCTTGAAAAAGATATTCCTGAAGAAGAACTCAAAGAATTAGCCGCTCAAGGCATTACACATCTTAACGGTCTTTGTGTTTTCGGTACAGAAAGACATGAATCTAGACGTATTGATAACCAATTACGTGGTCGTTCTGGCCGTCAAGGTGACCCAGGTTTCTCCAGATTCTATGTTTCTTTTGATGATACATTATTAGTGAGATTCGCTGCTGATTCTATCAGAAATTACATTGAAAAGAACTTTGGTGATGAAGCTCTTGAAGCTAAGATGATCACTAATGTTATTACTTCCGCTCAAAAGAAGATTGAAGGTCAAAACTTTGATACACGTAAGAGCTTGCTTGAATACGATGATGTCTTAGCTAAACAAAGACAAATCGTTTACGATAAGAGAGATAGAATCATCGAAGGTAGAAATATCGATGACATCATGGATGATATCTTTAAAACAACCGGGGAATTCCTTGCTAAAAAAGGTATTCCAGCCGATAGTAATGATCAATTAATCTCTGGTGATCAATTGGTTAAAGTTGTTGAACCAAGATTCTTACCAGTTGGCACAATTAAACCAAATTTATATGATGATGCCCCTGTTGAAGACATTGCCCCAGACTTAGCCGTTGTTATCCGTGCTAGATTTGATGAACTCCTCAAAGAATGGGATGTCGATGAAGCTGATAAAGACAAAATTAAACGTTCAGTCGTTTTACATTGTATCGACCAAAACTGGACAAAACATATCGACTCTATGGCTAGATTAAGAGAAGCTATCTTCTTAAGAAGTTATGCTAACGTTAACCCATTACAAGATTACGTTAATGAAGGCTACGCCATGTTTAGAGAATGCTTAGAAATCGCATCCGTGGATGCTGTTTTGAATCTTGTTAATATCAAACCACAAAGAAGAGTGGTTGCCGAACCTGCTCCTGCACCTGAAGCTCCAGCAGAAAATAAATCAGAAGAAAAACCTGCTGACGAAAAGAGTGAATAATTATGAAAGACTTAGTTTCTTTAAAGCAAGAACTTAGTGCTGTTGGCGAGAGAATCCGCCAACTCGGGTCTTCTCTTTGACCTCGTTTCATTAGATTCCGAAATTGAAACATTATCTAAGCAAAGCGAAGAACCTGATTTTTGGAACAATCGTTCAGCAGCTTTAGAAGTCATATCTCGCTTAAATCATTGTAGGGAAATCGTTGA
>Ga0247609_10001826_pt1 | contig 23979 bp, 21 predicted proteins | sample 172DNAGHGlowgp2_FD_193487 | JGI IMG/M metagenome (GOLD analysis project Ga0247609, IMG submission 193487) | Sheep rumen microbial communities from Palmerston North, Manawatu-Wanganui, New Zealand - 1728 DNA GHGlow gp2 | ecosystem: Host-associated > Mammals > Digestive system > Stomach > Rumen ...
CCTGCTGGCCATGACCGCCTCTGTCGCGTATTTAGCAACCACTAATAATAAGTAGTAATAACCATTTAACAAAATCATCAGAGGACAGGCCGCAAGCGGCGACCATCCTAAAACAATTTGACATATTGAGACAACGATGTGGAACAGGTTGTACTTCCTGAACACACATAAACCAATAAGCATCTTTGCCGAGGAAGAGTTGAATAGTTCGAGATTCTTCTACAGCTTTCTTGGAGAACAAAGGTGTAGGGACGGAGTGATTGGTGGTTCTCCACCGAGAATTTCATCCCGAAAAGGCAATAAATCGTGGAGCTGCTGAACGTCGGGGGTAACGCGAATAACGGTGCGCAATGCGGTCTTTCGTATGCGAACTCGAATAACGCTTTCTCGAACTCGAACACGAACATCGGTGCTCGTCTGAAATTTTACACTAATTATCCACTGTTTATCTCTACCGGCCTCGTGTAGGTCAACGGGGATGAGCACACGATTGAGCCTGACTCGATGGAAGGATATAGGGTATGCAAAGCGGTTTTCCCGCTTTGACCTCCTATCCTGACAGAGCGAACACATAAAGGCGTAGGGTGTTATGAGTCCCCTCGCGCAAGTAAGCAAGGCAGTTGTACGCCTATACCGAAAGCCCGTGAGCCGAGAAGTGTAGAAGGCATAACCGTTTCCGTAATCAATTTGTCTCGTAAAAGAAGAACAATGGCTGAAGAGTTGGCATACAAAAGAAAGGCAAGCCGTCGCGGTAAGAACCGCAAGGTGCGCATCGCCCAAGTCTATGACATGGGCAACCTACGTATGGCAGACCGTGAGGCACGAAAAGGTAAGGATGCACATAAGGGTGTTCGCATCTTTGACCGTAATTCGGAAAAGAACCTTCAGACCTTGCAGGACCAACTTCGCACAGCCACATACCATACTTCGCCAGGACATGAATGTGTACGCCATTGTCCCTGTGGAAAAGACAGACTGCTGCATAAGCTGCCGTACTATCCAGACCACATAGAGAACCATGCGCTCATGCAGATCATCATGCCGATAATGATGCGGGCATATTACTATGACTCGTCGGCATCTATAAAAGGTAAAGGTATGCACTTCGCGGCACAGCGCACGGAGCGTTATATCGATGCACATAAGTATGCCGGTCGTATCTATTATGCCAAACTGGACTTCGTGAAGTTCTATCACAACATCAATCAGAAGAAGATTAACCATGTCCTGAGTCGAAAGTTCGGCGATAAAGGCATACGTTATCTGATTTGGGAGATTGTTTCAGCCTGTGAGGAGGGATTAGGCATAGGATTGTTCCCGATTCAACCGATGGCGAATTTCTACACTTGTGCGCTGTGCCGTCTGCTGATGGCTCTCTTCGATGTATGGGTGGAGATTTATTGTGATGATATGGTCATCATGGGTCTTGATAAGAAAGAAGTATGGCGTGCAGTGAATTTCGTCAGGAAGTATGCTGAAGAGGTGATGGAACAGCCGTTGCATGACAATATCGGTGTGCAGATTATCGACGAACATCACGGACTCGATTTTGTCGGGTATCAGTTCTTCTTTAATCATACGTTGCTCAGAAAACGTATGAAAGCCAAGTTCAAACAGAAGATGCACCGCTTGAAAGACCCTATGCGTCGCTATCAGGCTGCTACTTCATATAAGGGATGGCTTATGCACTGCAACGGATTCAATCTCTGGTGTAAGGTGATGCACATGAAATCGTTTAAGGATCTCCAAGTTCCGAAGTTTGAGAAGAAGGATGCCGATGGTAAGCGTATGCTTGAAGGTACGAAGGTTTCCGCCTCTATGCTCTGCGGACGTGAAGTTGTCTTTACGGATGTGGAGTTGGGCGTGAAGTCTAAGTATAAGAAGAACGCGGCCATCGTACAGGTGGAGGATAACGGACAAAAGTTCAAGTTCTTCACATGTAACCAGAAACTCATTCAGACGCTCGAATATATCAACACCCATGACGGCTTCCCGTTCAGGGGCACCATCGTTCGTGCCAACAACGCGGGATTGCCTGACTACGAGATTACATAATCTCTGTGCCAAACGGTTCTCCCGTTTGGAAAGAAAGGACTAAATATAAACCCTAAAATATCAGTAAAAATGAAGAAATCTGAATTTTACGAGAATCCCGCTGCTGTTACTCTCGAAGGTAACGTGCTGCGTATCTGCTTCGAGAAAGAAGAAGCAGATGAAGTGATCAACAACGAAGTGGAAGGACAAGAGCCTGAGACGCGCAAGGTCTATAAGGCGTTTGTGGTCCGTGTTAGCGAACCTTTCACCCTCGACAATGTGGCTCAGGCTGTACTGAAGGAGGGATTCGATGAGTTCAAAGCCGTGGCCGTGGCCGCCGAAGCTCTGCTTTTGGCTACACAGCAGGGTATCGTCTCTGGTAATGCGCTGGAACTGGCTCGTCAGATGGTCATCGCACGCATCAATGCCTACGATGCTTCTGAAAATATCAATCAGTTCTCCTACAACGATGTCCCCATGTGGCTTGACAAAGACACACGCAATGGTCTCATCGCTCGTCTGAATGCTGAGAAGGCCGTTGGTAAAGAGACATCTACGCTTTGGCTCGGTACACAGTCATTCACTATAACTCCCGATGCCGGCCTTCAGATGTTGTCCGCGCTCGAAGTGTATGCGTCTGAGTGCTACGATAAGACTGCCGAACATAAGGCTGCTGTCGTTGCAATGAATGACGTAGAGACTATCGTCACCTACGACTTCACCGCCGGTTATCCCAATCAACTCGCATTTTAAGTAGTGCGCCCGCTGGTTCTTCCAGCGGGTTCACCACTGGTGCTCGGTGGTTGCACGCTGAGGAGTTCTAAACCCGTAATAACGTATCAAAAATGACTGTATTACTCCTTATCTCTATTGCCCTGGCTCTCCTCTATACAGGAGTGACCATCTGCTTGAACCGTAAACTGCCAAACTCTATATCGCACATGGTGTTCTCGCTCAAGAGACCCTATCAGTTTGTGTGGACGCTGTTCATCTGGTCGATGGCTTTCGGTATTTGCCCTTCGTTGCTTGAGGTGATGGATGGTTCACCATTCCAGTTCCTCGGTTTCCTGACAATAGCATCCCTCGCTTTTGTAGGAGCCATGCCGCTGATTAAACACGACCCGAACACAGCACACAACATCCTTGCGATTGCTGCTGGCATAGGTTCTCAATTTTGTGTGCTGATAATCAGTCCGTGGTGGCTGCTGCTATGGCTGCTTTTCCTGCCGATTCTGCTGATCCCCATGCGCTGTTTTGAGGGTAAGGGCATCTTTGTCCTCGAATTGTTCTGTTATATCACGTTAATAACTTCTGTCCTATGCCAAATACTATAAGTAATCATTTTGCCATCACAGCCCTTCAAGAGGGCGTGACGGTGCAAGGATCGTTGCGAATCGACGGCACGCTCTCACAGGCTTGGAACAACAACACGCAGAAGGCTATTCCGAACTGGAAGGCGACACAAGCCGACCCGAACCCAAGCCAGCCGCGTGTATATCCTGTTGTCCGTAAAGGTGTGCAGTACATGAACAACGCTCAGTTGGTCAATACGCATTGGCTCTACAATGATGTGGTTATCACTTTTGATAATAATGGTGATTCTACCAACTGTGTGGATGCAAACAATGATCCGTTGTTCCATGTCGGTACAACCACGGTATCGCTCGGTGGCTCCAGCTATCTTGTGCCATGTCTCACGGTCATCGCCAACCTCGCAACGGCGACGAATATCGACCTCGACACCATCGGTTATGAGGGTAGCATTGAACTGTTGGGTAAGCAGCAGCCGTTCCAGTGTGCTGTAGATGTCAAAATCTCACAGATGAGCGCACAGGGCTACCTCGGTCTGCTCTCTCCTGAATCTGCCATTATCACGGAGAAAAATCAGTCCGTGAGCATCGCGGCCTCTCTCTATGCGGAGGATGGCCAGTCGCCCGCAAGTTGGTACACAAAATGGTACAACGCTGGTACGGGTGATGAATATGTTGCAGCTCGCAATGCTCGTTCGTTCACTGTCAATGAGGCTGATGTGACGGATAACCTGATTATCCGTTGTGACTTCTTCACGGACAGCAACTATGCGAACCGCGTGACAACGGCCTTCGCTTCCATTGATGATACTCAGGATCCAGAATTTCTGTATATATCGCTCAATGGTTCTAACAGCGATTTCAGTGGTCAACTGTCGCCTGGTGAGTCTTGCACCGTTACAGCGTGGGTGGCCGCTATGGAGGATTCTACCGACATCAATACGGGATATACCAATTTCTCGTGCAGATTGTATGACGGTCAGCAAAACGAAATCTCCAGTGGTCCGACAATGACCACATCGAACAATCGTGGCACAATGACCATACCTTATGACTTCGTGGCGCAGAATGGCTACAAGGTCAACGGTATCGTCACAGCGTCTTAGTCTGTTCCGTCTAAGCCACGGTGCTCGATGTGTAAGCGTCGGTGCCATCCTTCTCTCTTATGCAGCGCGGCTCATCCGCGCTGTATCTTTTTGTTCCGCTCCCATACTCCACTATTACTATCTTTGCCCTATAAAAATAACGTGTTCACATGCAGAATCTTATATCACAGACTTTCGCAGTAACAGCTCAGAAGCCTACTGTATCGGTGGATCACATTGATAATTACTACATCACCGAGGCTTCTGGCATCATGCCGTCGGTCAATGACTCACGATGGACGTTGGTGCCTGATGGTCAGCAAGTGCCTGTACCTACAGCATCGGCTCCATATCTGTGGCATAAATATATCACATTCCTTACGGATGGCACCGCACTGGATCCTATCGTGGAGTTTGCGGGGTCTCTCGGACAAAATGGTTTTGACTATGACCTCGTGCCGTCTAATTCGGCCATCATCAAAGATACATCCGATAACCTCACTCCTGCAAACGTAACATGCTCACTCATCAAGCGCAATGCCGATGGTTCTGCTGAGACACAAACCACCGTACCTTCTGGCTACTCGGTGGTGGTCTATCGCGACAATACCCCTTCTCCCTATACGCTTGGTGCCAACGTCTCAACGTCGGGTATTACTTCGGTTATCACTTTTGTGCTGAAGTATGGTTCTATCGAGGTAGAACGCCACGATATTCGTGTCATCGCAGAAGGTGCAGAAGGTCTTACTGGTCGTGGCATTCAGTCGCAAGATACAAGATTCAAGGCGACGGCAACCAATTCGCAGCCAGCAACACCCACCAATGATACGACGTGGAACACATGGTCTGCTCTTTCTTCTGCCGGCTACTCTCAGGACACACCTTATCTCTGGAAGTGCATCAGAACGGTGTACCGCAATGGTAATGGCACAACTGATACAGAATACCTCGTGGAAGGCCCTACTGTATGGGGACAGAATGGTGCTGATGCTATATTTATCGATCTCGACAATGAAATGGATGCCATACCATGTGACAGCACGGGTAAGGTTACATCGAGAATGGTGCTCACTTCTTATGCCCGTTTATATCGAGGCTCTGCTATCATTAACACCGACCTTACGGCTCCCGTCGCAGCTAATTGTAAACTCGGATCTGTAACGCCAACGGTTACTCCTCAGACTGATGGCTCCTACAAATTGGAATGGGTCTTTGCTGTAAATACACAGTTAAGTGTTGACCGTCTCACGGCCAATGTCGCTATTGGTTATGGAGGAAAATCTTATGCAGAACTCTTCACGGCCAATGTCGTGAAGTCTGGTTCTCCTGGCGTTTCTCCTGCTATCTACCAACTCTTGCTCTCTCAAAACGAGGCTTCTTTTGCCCGTAACAGCAGCAATCAACTTACGCCCGCCTCTATCTCTATCCGTTGTGGTTATACCAAAAACTACAATGGCACCATCGATAAGCATGTAGGAAGTCAGGCTTCAGATCTCCAAAACATTGACTCGAAGTATAACATCTTCTACCGTCCTATCGCTTCTAATGGAAATCCTGGCTCATGGGCATGGATGAAAGATTTATCTTCAGCAAACTTTTATTTGGTCATCCCAAACTCAACTACCAATATCGCCTATGAGTTTGTCTTGAGTACGGCTTCTGGCACTGCATCAATCGCAGAATCAAACATCTTTGACCGCGAGACACTACCTATCAACAAGGATGGCCTCAATGGTGCCCCTGGAGAGTCTGCTCTGATTATCGACCTAACCAATGAGAGCGATGCTTTCGGTACGAAGGCTGACGGAAAAATTACCGCGTCTGTGTCTCGTGAAACAAGAGCCTCGATGTTCTATGGCATTACGCCATTGACGGCAACATACCAATCCACGAAAACCTATGAGGATGGCACGAATTGTGGAAACGAGGTAGATGTGGTGATAGATTCTGAAACGGGTCTCGTTACCGTGACGATGAATAACACCAACTTCGTCTATAACAAGACCATCTTCATCGATATAACAGGAACCGCAAGCGGTTACACGGATAAGCCTAAGACGGCTCGGTTCACTATACAACCACAAGCAGCCGGTAGTGATGGTAAGACTCCAATCATCTATCAACTGATGCCGTCTCCGTCCCAACTCTCGTTCGCTCGAAATTCTGATGGTACGCTGAACATGGCTAATAATGTGATAACTGGTTATGTCAAAAAGATAGAGGATGAAGATACAACGATTCTATCCTCTCTCTCTGGTTATCGCATTTATTACGGCTATGGTAATCCTACAACACCTTCCAATTATATCAGTGTTGGTGGCACGATTACCGTTTCTGCATCCAATGCGGCTTCTTATGCTTCATTGGTGTTGGAACTCTGGAAGATGAATGGCACGACGAAGCAGAAACGACTTGACCGCGAGACTATCCCAATCAATAAAGAAGGCCAGAAGGGTGATTCAGGTGATCCAGGCGATGATGGTATAACACCGTTTATTATCGACATCGATAATGAAATGACCTCTGTGCCTGTCTCTCAGGAGGGCGCGGTAATTGCAGCAACTACTTTGGAGTTTAATCTTGCTGCATATTATGGTCAAACTAATGTCATCAATGATTGTACGGTTGCATGTGTTTCTGGATCTGATCAACAGGTTACAGTGGACGTGACAACAAATAAGGCAAAACCTAAGATCGTCATCGCGCAAGGTTTTACTCCTCCGACGATGATTGAATTGTGCTTCCGCGTTACACATGCCAACTATGGCTCGCGTGATGCTATTTTCTCTATTGCTTTCGTGAAAGCGGGTGGTCAAGGTTTGAATGCTATTCTCTATGAGTTGCTGCCCTCTCTTTCGCAGATTGCTGTGGGACGTACAGATAATGGTGCTTATAATCCCGCTAATGTGGCTCTGACATGCGGATATACTAAGACAGACGGACCTAATACTACGTCTGTGGCAGATTGCACCTCTTCTTTTGACGGATATGAAATATATTTCCGTCGCTTTTCGCGTTCGTCTAACGCATGGCAAACAACATATTACAAATATCGTACTTATAAGTCATTTTTGGCTTCTATTGTTGTTGCTACATATTCCAAGGTTCAATTTATCATTTGCACGAATACATCAGGAACAATTACCAATACTAATCTTGATGATGTCAATGTTACTGGTCTCATCGATCGTGAGACCGTTTCCATTGTGGCAGATGGGCAAAAAGGAGATAAAGGCGATAATGCGTTCATTCTTGACCTCGACAACGAAATGGCGGCTATTCCCGTCAATCAGTCTGGTGCTGTAGAAGCGCAGAAACAGTTTACTTTCGGTCTTAATGCGTATTATGGCACAACAGCTGTGCTTAATGATTGTACTGTTACCGTAGATGGTACTGTTCCATCTGGATTTTCTGTAAATCTTGATGATAAATTTAATCCTGTTGTTATAATCAGTGCAAATACTACACCGGCTGAGATAACGGAGCTTACTTTCAAGGCCGTTCATGCTACCTATGGAACTCGTTACGCTACTTTCTCCGTATGTGCGGTAAAGGCTGGTGGAAATGGTGTTGACGCTGAAATATATCAGTTGAAGCCGTACTATACTGCTATTCAGTTTGCTCGTGATGGTAATGGGAACTTGACAGGTGGCCCTTATACGCTAACGTGTCAAATCCAGAAAACAAAAGGAACGTCTGTCAATAATTATAACTCACTGTCTGGCTATTATATCTACTATGATTGGGATGGTGCAGCATCACCGGCTACTTCTCTTCCTACAGCGGGTCGTTCGGTTAGTACGTCAGATGCTTCAAGCCATACGAACATTGTACTCGAATTGTGGAAGGGTGCTCGAAATGTATCAGGATCCGTCCGACTTGACCGCGAGACTATCCCCATCTTGAAGGATGGCTCGCGTGGTGGTACGGGACCTGATGGAACAGGTATCGCGTCTATTACCTTTCATCGTATGTTCACGATGTCGTTGGATGGAGAACCGTTACCAACGGATTCGGGTTGGATAGCATCTACATCTTCGTCTTATCCTTCTGAAAGCGGGCTGTCTGAGACGAATCGCTACCTCTGGCAGAAAAAGACTACGACATACACGAAGAACGATGTCGCTACAACTTATGAAGTTTCCCTGTTGGCTCAATTCAATTCGGGACTTAAAGAGAATCTGCTGGAAGATACGTCGTTCTTTTCTGAGGGACAAATGGAGGCGTGGAATGTGAAGAATGGAACGATTGGCATTGGTGCGGTAAGTGGGCACAATAGTTTCGGACTTACACCTGATTTCACTGTCGAATTATCCCCGATGCTTCGCCAGATAGTCCACAATGGATCTACGCTTAAAAAACTGAAAGCTAATACTTGGTACACGCTTTCGTTCTATGCAGTCATGCAAGCGAAGCAAAATCTGTTCTCTGGAACGGATTACAACGGAAATGGCACAGATTACGCTATATTCCGCGAATCTTATCGTGAAGTATGGCTTGGGGCTAATCAATCGATGGATGTTGAAGTGAAGGCTTACTGTGCTTCTTCCAATGTTTTTCTTCGTTACTACGCATGGTCGTATGATACAGGGGATAGCACAAACTGGAAGAACACAACAAAAGTGGACTTTACCGAGACTTCGGAAACGACAAAGACGATGCGTGTTACCAACACGGCTTCTTATGGCAGATTGTTCCGTATGCGTGGTTATGTCTATCTCAATGGAACATTCACCATCAATGGTCAACAGGTGGTGAGCAATCCTACGGTTGCTTCGCCCTTGATGAACAACTCCACTAACAATCCGAATGGGTACAACACCACAACTTATCGGTGTTACATTAAAACCATCAATGTTAATCGTGGATGCCGACTGTCAACTTATCTCTCTCGTGCAGATAACGGCGCAGCTGTGCAACATTCATCATCGGCTCCTTGGTATGTGGATGGCAAAAAGTACACGGCTGCTGATCAAAGCGCAAACGCCAATCTTCAATCTGGTACGCTTGTGGCATTTTCCAATGATGGTTGCGTCCATTGGCAACTGTCACCTGGCACTGTCCGACATACTGTAACATTTAAGACACCTTCTTCTCTTTCTTCATCTACGGAGTATGCTGTCCTCTTCCGAATGAATCAGTATTCTCACTTTGGATGGGTGTCGATGCCAAAACTGGAAGAGAACACGATGGCTACGGAGTGGATTGAGCATACCAGCGATCGTTTCGCGGATGACATGCAGCATATCTTTGTGGGTGATTGGGTTGCAAGTACACAAGGCACCACTTCTACATATTATCATTTTGATAACGGTGTTCGCCATGTGGTGCTTGCGAAAGAAAGTGCATCTTCTACGAAAAAAGTGTACTTCCGTATGAAGCAGCGTACAACGGCTGAAGGTTATTGCTCTACGACGCAACCTTATTCCGACACAAACCATTGGGAAAAAGCGTCTAATCTCCGTTTTATCGCTGCTGAGTTTATTCTTGCAGACCAGGCTTTGCTCAAATTCGCACAGACGAATCGCATTCTGGTTTATAATTCTGCGGGCAACGTCGCCGCTGGAATGGGTGGTGCTGAAGGTGGATCAAACGACTACCCTCTTTGGGTTGGTGCCGACTATGAGAATCGTGCGACTGCCGCATTTCGTGTGTCTCTGCTTGGTAAATTATATGCGACTGGTGCGGAGATCTCTGGTAAAATCACGGCAACACAAGGTACTATCGGAGGTTTTACTATTGGTACTGATAGCATTGTCTCTACTGGAAATGCTGTCCTTCGTATTGGAAACGATAACTTCAAAACACAGTTTGGTATAACGGAATCTTCTAAAACTGTTCAAATGAATGGAAGTGAACAAGGTGTTGTTTTGGTGAACTATACTTTCAGTTATAAGGAGAATAATCGTTTTACATTAAGGAAAACCACAACAAGTTATTATAACTGGACGAATTTTGGAGCAGCCAATGTTATAGATTTGGATTTCCATTCTGGTACGCATTCAGGTAGTGCATCTAATAATAGATACGGCTTCCAGTATGCAATGATAGGTAACGGGCACGTGATAATGAATGGAATAGTGGAAGGTGCTGCTTATGATAGGGTTGCTAATTGGAGTGCTGCAAATCAGATTCAGATGGTACAGATGCCGTTGTATAGTAATCGTATTGTGGTAAGCACAACCTATGACAATGATATTCTTATCCTTCCTGATAAGTATTCTATGTTTTCCGCGTTAGGATGTGGGTTTATAAAATCTGCTACGTCTCAGTATTTTACCTTCAGACTTGACATCATAAATACGGGTACAAAGAATGTATATGTGGCAGGATATAATTCTTTGAAAGTTGGCACATCAAGCAATTATACTCAACCATATATGAATACAAACCTCCCTTATATGAGGTATCGTAATAATTCATATTCTGGTGAAAAGGATATTTACGTTAGACCTAAAAATATACTTTCTTTGATGTTGGTCTATGACAATGGAACTTATTACGCATTTATCATTAACGATCCAAATTAAAATTTATGAAAATCAATTTTGACAAAATCGAGGTCTATACCGACCTTTCCAAAACTCACGCTGTTATCCAGAACATGCGTAAGGACTTTGCAAATTTCATCTATACGCAAGGCAATGGTATTGCAGCCCACGCCCTCGCGTTAAAGATCTTCAACGGAAATGAGGAAACTGACTATGACGAAAGGGAAGTGGCTATCATTCGTGATTTCGTGAATGGATGCACTCCTTGTGTCATAGATGCTTTCAACGCCATCTTAAACCCTCCATCCCATGAATAAATCTCTCTTCCACATCATCCTCGGTACTGCACACCTCGACACAACGCCTGGTAAATGTGCCCCAGACCGCTCTATCCGCGAAGCGATCTATTCTCGTGAACGTATTGCCGCCATCAATAAGGTATTGAAGGCGCAAGGCTACAACACGCATATAGACTATCCCGACCTCCAACCGAATAGCCTTATCAAGGCTTCCTATTGGAAAACAGAGCAAACACGCGAACTCCAATACCGCGTGAAGGTGGTCAACGACCTATGCCGTAAGTATGGTGCTGCCAACTGTCTCTATGTGTCTATACACCTCAATGCTGCCGGCAATGGCGGGCCGTGGATGAATGCAGGAGGATGGGCTGCTTACACCACCGTAGGTAAGACCAACTCAGATATCGCCGCTGAACACATCTATGTCGCAGCTGAATACTGCCTTGCACCATACGTAACTATCATGGCTGAAGGTAAGAAGAAGGGCATCTATTCTAAGGCGCAACGTCCGTTCCGCACGGACACTACAGATGGTGATCGTGACCTCGAAAGCAATTTCTACGTCATCAAACACACATCATGTCCGGCTGTCCTCACAGAAAACCTCTTCCAGGACAACCGTTCGGATGTGGCTTTCCTCCTTTCTGACGAAGGAAAAGCGGCTATTGAACAGCTACACATCGACGGTATCAAGACCTACATCGCCTCCCTGTAGTGTGCCAGTTGGCTTGACCAGCGGGAAAATTTGTTCCGCCTTTATTCTCACTCAATCGTATCTTTGCTCCAGAAATAAAAGTTTTCCATCATGGCTAAAAGAACAAAAACATCGCCGATTACCCACGTCCGCTCTGATCAGTTCCTCAAGAAAGCGGTGCAGATGGCACAGGATAATTTCTCAGTCCTGTCGCCTGGCGACCAGTCGTTTTATAGCGACCCGACACCCGCAACTTGGGCAGATTTCATCGGTGCTCAACTGCGTGGCGCAATAGGCTCGAATGGAACTTACCAACGCAAACAGGCTCCAGTACTTTATTTTTCGTCTGGAAACGAAATCAAACAGGGTACGGAGAAGTCTGGAACGAAAGACTTGGGATTCATGGAATGGGGATTCGGCAATACGCTCCCCAATCTTGTGGCGTTTTTGACACATCTTCTTCCATACACTGCTGCCGGCATCAAGTTCAATACAGACCTCTGTGCGGGTCTTGGACCACAACCGATGTATGACACGGCTCAGTATGTAGGTGGCAATATCACTACACGCTTCATCCGTTATAAGGATGCGGGCACCTTCCTTCGTGGCCAAATCATCGACAAACAGCGTGAACTTCTCAAACTACGCTCGGAATGGCAGTCATCCTCGCAAACTCATCCTGACGGTGGCAGTTCTGAGGGTGATGCCTCCGAGGGTAGTGTGCTCAGTGTTTTGCCCACCGAGGATGCCCCTGCAAAGAAGATTTATGATGAACTCTGTGCCACACTTGAAGAACAAATCGACGAATTGCAGACAGCCTTGGAGTCGTGGAAAACCACCAACGATGAAGTGCAGAAGTTCCTCGACCGCAATAATATCGCACAGACATGGCTTTCGCTCGTTCTCGACCATGAATTGTTTGGTATCGCCTTCCCTGAGTTGCTGTTGAACCAACAGGATCTTGGGAAAGACGGCAAACCCGTGGAAACTGAGGTGTGGAAGCCAAAGGTGACGGGCATCGCGCATCGAAGCTGCCACACCACACGTCTGGAGCGTATGGATGATGAAGGTATCATCAATTTCGTCTATTGCTCAAATCGCTGGCTCGACCGTGTGTTTGTGGAACAAGGCAATATCAATGACCCCATCAATGCCATTCCTTCACTGAACACAAGGGAACCGCTGAACTCGCTGAATGAAAAGGTGCGAAAGGCACGCCAAAACAAGGTAAGCGTAAAAGAACGCCCGACCCATTTTGTACTGCCATCGGTTTATCCTACTGCTGGTCGCCCCTACTACCCTACCCCTGCATGGCATTCTATCTTTGGCGGGGATATCTACGAATATATCTCGACCATTATCAGTGACCGTCTGAATCGTAAGCGTAACAGCAATATCATTGGCCGTGTCATATACCTTAATAATGAGTATATGCAGCAACTCTTCGTACAGAAGAAGGCTACGGGCGATGAGAATAAGCAGAAGGTTATCCGTGATAAGCTATATAGCCAGATTAACACCTGGCTCGGTAATCGTAACAACGCCGGTCAATCGCTGCTGGCATTCACTTTCACTGGTGCCGACGGAAAGGAACATAAGTCTTTTGAAATCGTCGAAATTGAGGCAGCAAAGAAATCCACTGCCGATGCCAATGAGAAGGAAACGGCTGAAATCAGTTCCATCGTGTTCATGGCGATGGGGCTTGATGGTCGCCTTATGGGTTCCTCCCCGCTCTCACTCGTAGGATCAAATGGCGGCACGGATATTCGCGAACGCTATCTCTTGCGCCTCCTGATGAAGTCGCCGGCACAGAACATCCTCCTTAAACCGTTTGAGGTGCTGTCTCGCTTCAATGAATGGGATAAACACCTCGTTTGGCAGGTGCAACGTGAGGTGATGACTACACTCGACCGCTCAAAGTCTGGAGTGACCTCTCAAAACACCGAAAATGAGAGTCAGCAAAAGTAGTGTGCTCGGTGGTTCGCCCGCCGAGAATAAATAGTAATTGGTAAATCGTCAAATAGTAAATAAACATGGCTTCCGGCTTGAACATAGAAGGTGCTTCGCCTCTCATCGGCTCACCAATCACTTATAAGGTACGCGCTGCTACTATCAGTGGCTCGGTGGCTTTCCATCGCGTCAAACTGACAGTACACGCGGCTTTGGATGGTGATACGGCTTACACCGATTTAACGCTTTCCTCTCCTGCTGAAAGTGGCGAATGGCTGCATTTCGACATCAGTTCTGCCTTGCGTGCTGTGGCCGATCGCTATGAATATACCTATACACCTCCGGCTTCTTATCCGCGTGTCCGTTACACCCTATCTGCGTGTGATGAATATATGCAGAATGGTGAAGTGCATGACAACGTAGGCTCTACAAGTATTGATACGCCTCAGTATTGCCTCATGGGGCATACTCTGATCTTGAAAGACTGTTGGCGACTTCTGGCTCTAAGTCAGCACAGCATTTTACGCGCAAGCCTAACACCTCTCCTGAAGTGGTGGCCATCGGCGAAATAATGGTGTGTCCGCAATCTTTCGTCTCTCCTGTTACCTCTGGTTTGGCGACTGTCGGGCCAACGTCTCAGGAGGTGACTATCACCACGGCTGGATTACAGACCGTCAATGGCCGTCAGGTGTTCGCTGTACCCGCTCATGATGACCGCTATGAGTTCCGTTTCGTTAATGGCCTTGGTTGTCTCGAAAGCGTGTCTGTGCGCTCGTATCGTACTACGGAAATGAATGTGTCATCTGAGTCTTATATTCGTGCCGTTCAAGAGACATTTGGCTCTTTCTCTCGTGGACTTGTGACGAAGAAAAACGATTATGAGACTTGGAAACTCTCTTCTGGTCCGCTTGATGCTGCATGGGATTCTTGGTTCCTGCATGAGTTCCTGATGGCGAAGTTCGTATGGGTGAAGATTGATGGGAATTGGATAGGGTGCCATATCGTTCCTGATGAGACGGTAAATGGACCAGACCGCACACAAGTTGGATTCTTTGAAGTCCTCTTCTCTGTACGTCTCGATATCAATGGCAGTCCCTTCGCTGCCCTCGCAATATAGTCACTGTGCCTCACGGTTCCCCCGTGAGGATAAATGTAGTAAGGTATGAAAGCTAATTTAAGTCGCATCCTCGAAACATGGGCAAAACTTTACACGCCCATCGCGCACAACCCTAAAAAAGGCTCGAAAGATAAAGCCTTCTACCGCATAAAGACCATCAATGAGCAATCGGAATTTATGCGTAATCAGAACACGGCTAAATCGCCGTGTATGGCTTATTCTATCCTCGTGGATGCCGAAGCATCTGGAACAAAGGAAATCAGTTATGCTCATACCATCTACTTCCTTTCGAGGGCGAAAACAAACTCTCTTGCAAAATCGGCTAAACAGGATGATGATTTGGGTGAGAACATGCAGATGGAAATGGATGACTTCGTGCAAGATCTTCTCGCCTATCTCAAAGAACTGCGTCACAATGGCAAATGCCCTATTACGGGTGACACTTACGACGAATATACGATGAAGGCCCTACGTGGCATCAACCTCGAAAAAGCGGAATGGGCTTCTATTCCCGTCAAATATGGGGAATGGCACATACTTGGCCTACAACTGGAACAGTTCGCCCCGCGCCTTCTCTGCATCAATCGTGAAAAGTACGCCACCGTGCCAGACAGTTCCCCGTCGGGCGAATCAACAGACAATCCGTAAAAACGTAATACAGAATGAATACAACTCTTCCACGACTCATCGCCGCTTTCTTGGGCGTTATTTGGGCATACCTGGAGCCAACTATCCCGTATGCCGTCTTGTGTGTGTTTGCTGTGCTCATCGACTGCCTCACGGCATGGAGATTGAACCGACGTATTAAACAGAAGTACCCGAAAGCCAAAACGGACGGGAAACTGAAATCTGCTCGCATGACGAAGATGATTTCAGACCTCGCTATCGTATGGCTCTGCATCCTGCTCGCTACGGGCGTGGATGAAAACTTGCTCGGACACTTCGGAGGCTTGCACCTCGGACAGTATGTAGCTGCTATCTTTGTGCTGTGTACTGCCGTGAGCATACTCGAAAATGAGTCTTCTTGCAATGGCTCTGCATGGGCACGTGCCGTACAGAAGATAGTAACCTCAAAGGTGTCCCGTCACCTCGATATTGATGAAGAGGAACTGAAAGAGATTATCCATCAGGATTCTAAAAAGAAATCAAAAAAGTAAGTTATGGAAAACTTCAACTATCAGGGACCATGCTGCATCGAACGTAGCCTACCTATTCTCATCCGTCAGTACGGATGGTTGCCTTGGCAGTCGAATGGTGATATCACTATCGACAAAATCCTCAAGGCGGTAAGTCATCTCGCGGGAAATAGCATCGCCATTTCCTTGTGCATTCCAGTCATTGACATCGACGTTTTACGCATCCTTTCATGGTACCACAAACGTGGATGGCTCACAAGCCTGGAAATTGTCACGTCGGAGGATCAGACTGAACTCATCCGTGCAGAACTGCCAAAAGAATTGTCCGTGAACATCATTTCGCACGCATCGGTTAAAGAGACCTCTCCGCTGCTGGTGATTAAAGGTGAAAAGCAGACGGTCATCGTGCAAGGCCCGTTGCATACGACCATCGCATCTACTCCGATTCGTGAGAGCTTCATAACCTATGCGGGCAATGACCAGGAACGTATCGCACAGTTCACGGCGACGCTCTCCTCTCTCATCCATGTTGCTACTCGCAAGAAAACGAACAAAAAGAAAGCCACCGTGTCCGATGGTTCTCCGTCGGATGAATAACTCTGTTCATTATGAATATCTTTGCTAAAATACGCGAAAAGCGTGCTCAGAAAGCACAACTCCGACGTTTCGGACAGTTTGCAAACGTATTTGCTTCTCTCCAGCGTCTTGAAAAGAGTGGACTCCTTGCGTGGGAAGCGAAGTCGCGCCGTCTCTTTATTGCACAACCGCTTGCTGTGGTGATGTTGGCACAAGGGTATGACCGCTGGCGTAACTTCCTCAATAATGTGTTCCTATACCACATGTATAACCTCCAAAACCGTCAGTGGCAGGATCATATTATCAATGAACAGGCGAAGGCCGTCCGCCAGCGTAAAAAGGAGGTGGTGGTATTGACGAAAGCAGAAACAGAACGCATCCGTCGTGCCGTGCGTGACAATATCCCTGCTGAAGCAGTTGAATTGCCTCCTATCAAACCTTTTGAGTTCTTCATTATCGCTGATACCGCCACTGTGACCGACGCTTCTCCGTCGGAGCAACCCAAGGCTGAAATCACATGGGTGGGCGAATATGACCCAGATACCGGCACACTTGATATGGCCGAATGGAAAGACATCAAACATGTCATCAAAGATGGAAACAAATAACGATTACTTCACCCGCTTTCAGAACCTTTGCCTCTCCATTCTTGCACAGTCTGATAACTGTCAGGAGTCGCAAGATATGTTCCGTGCCACAAAGACCATACCTGAATTGGTGTCGGCGTGGCAACGCTATTGGGCGGGACTGCTTCACGAGGTGCCAGAACAGGTTATAAAAGCCTTCTCGCAGTTCTATCCAACGTATCGTGATGACATCATCTGTGCTGGTGTGTACTACAACGAGGCTCCTCCTATTGACTACATCACACCTTCCATCATCCTCATTGGTGATGCTCCTGAAGCCACGGTGCCAGAAGGTTCTCCTTCGGGTGTCTCTCCATTGGAAGTCTTTGGCCGTCACCGCGTCTATGTGCTTGGGAATCTACCCATCATCGCACATGACAACTGCAATGTCTTGGTGAACTCTTCACGCTCCAACGTGACACTTCACGATAACTGCCGTTGTAACCTCGAAGCTGGAAACGTCATTCTTCACGACCGCTCTATGCTCAATGGCTCAGGAAATGTCACTTGCTACGATTCCACAACCATCTTGCTCATGGGAGGAACTTTGCATGACAAAGGACACCTCGATATAACAGCCTATAATGATGCTGTCATTCACACTTTCACATACCGCAAGATTACTCTCAATGACAAAGCAAAAATCTACTTCGATAAATGAATAGTCATATCGCCATAACAGCCCAGAAGAACGGTAAGCAGATTCCGCTCAACTTACCCGACGATTTCAGCATTGACATTGACGATCAGAACCCGTTGTTTAACGACAACGAAATGTTCTCATATCCCGTGCAGATGCCGATGGAGGGTAATCGTTTCTTGCTTGGTAACATTGATGATCCTAATAACATTGAACGTCCCGTAGGATTGGAGCACACGAAGATGCGTATCGTCGTGGATAACCAACCGTTCCGCTCTGGCACGCTTGTTACTTCTGAGGATGAAGAGATTGATGGCGCACTGACTATGAACATAACGGCTTCAGAACATTCTATTGATGACCTCATAGGACAACTGACATGCCGTGATGTGCCGGTCAAAGACAAAATACTCATTGGAGAAAAGATTGGCGATGTGATAGCATCAGTGGATTACCAATACAAAGTGACCGTGAAGTTTGATGGTAAGAAGGGCGACCGTGTGGAATATCCGACGGCAAAGGCGACTTCTAAGGCTGTGTTTACACCACAAGCTCTCGGTTTTTCATGTCCTGGTGAATGTTACACGGAATCTGGCACGAAGGAGAAAGCACTGAAGAAGGAAGAGGTGTCGTATGGCAATGGTAACAGAGTGGTGGTACCGCGCATCAAGACCTCTTACATCAACGTCTCTGAACCGTACCCAAACAAGCCTTATTGTAATGCCCGCATCGCGTATCTCCACCACGGTATTGATGACGATGGAAAGACTACGGACACAGCTTCGCCAAAGGATCAAAAACTCGGTCCTAACGACCATTGGCCATATTGGGTGCTGGAGGCGGACCGCCAACAGTCTGGCATCTGCTTCTATGTGCTGTATTTCCTCGACTGCCTCTTTGCTCACCTTGGCGTATCTTTCGACAACAGCGAATTGATGGCCGTGGAGGATATGCGTCACCTTTGCTTCTTTACTACTCACTGCAAGTACGACGAAGAGTATAAGCATGACACGGGCTATTGGGATAAGGCTACGCATACACAGACTATCTCCTCTTCTGCTTTTGATGCACTCTCAGGACAGCAGCAAGCGCAATACGAGCGAAAACCATACTTCACAACTATTGAGGAAATCAATACATGGCTTTCTTCTCGTGGATGTGGAGCACAGTTTGAGTTTCCTGATGGCAAAGGACTTCAGGTGAACGATGTTGACTATACCGACGTACACGGAAATCGTCAGATTGTGAGTGTCGGTAACAATGGCGTAGTGTCGATCATTGGTGAACCGATTAACGCCGTGAAGAAGGTATCGGCTAACGTCATGCTGATGTATGCCAACTCCGACAACTTTCCAGAAGAGAGTGTGCAGACCGTTCTCGATTCGCTTTTCAACTCTTTCGGAATCAAGTTTGATTACAACTACGAACAGAAACATGTTCGTGCTTATTTTGTCCGTAATGTATTCCGCTCAACAGAGGAACCTATCGATTTCCCTGGCCGTGTGATTTCGATGAACAAAATAGCGGAGAAGATAACAGGTGTGCGCGTATGTTACTCTGAAGAGAGTTCAAGCAAGGAACAGAAGCAGAACATTAAGGAGGGTAAGCGTGACTACAACACAGATTATGACTATATCGATTATCCGAAACAGTCAACTGTGACGGATAAAACATACGCTGAGATTTTCCGTACACCGAAACAGATAGGTGCCAGCACCAATATGACGTGTTACATTGACCTGACTACGGGCAATGCTTACCGTATCAAAGTGAATGGTGATGCAGAAACGGCTGGTGAATGGAATCCGGCTCTCTTTGAGGTGGGACAGTTCAAAGGTGTGGAGATCGGTGACTGCTCTGAGTTGAACGAGGACTTTGTGGAAGAACTGGCTTCTGATTTCCAACCTGTGCCTTTTAACGATGTCAACTACCAGACGGAAATAACTATGGCTGAAGGCACATTGTCGGATGCTAATCTTGGTACGGTCAATGTGAATACAAAACGCGCTGAACCTATCCTTGCAGCTTATGTGGACGAAGATTTTGAGCATGAGTTTATCGAACAGCGTATCAGACAGACCTTGGCGGCTGAAATCGTAGAGTACTCCATCGATCAAGTAATGAAGTTGGTGGAGAACTACGACCCCTCCGATACAGACGATGGCAATAGCCCGCTTCAGTCCGTGGATTGGGGCCTTGCTATCGCCATCATGCGAGGAGGTGGTACGGATGCCACGTTGCAGACTTATGATTTCAACTACGATGGCTTCAATAACAGCAAATGGCGCACGGTGGCTGGTGTCTATGCACTCACATCGGATTCACTTGATATGTGGGGCAATGAGTATGACTACAATGGCGTGCAGCCTGGCATAGGTTCTGGAGAACGCTTCTCGCTCAAAATCCGTGCATGGAAACAGCCGGAATGGGCAGACGGTCCATTGGTCAATGCGGACATCGTCGATCCTCAGACGGGCGAAATTGAGAAGAAAATCAAGTCGCGTGGCCTCTTTGACACCTTCCTCTCTGAGTATGCTAATTTCCTCCTGAAGCGTCGTAAATATCGCATCTGCATCGAATGCTCTGCTGCTCAGGTAGCATCCGTTCCTGAACATTGGGCACGTCGCTTCCGCATCAATGGTATGGTGGGATTCATCAACAAACTATCCTATAACGTGTCTGCTGCTGAAGGTCTCAATAACCTTGAAGTGGAGTTCTTTGTCTTGTAACTATGGCTGTTCAAATAGAAAAACCTCGCCGACCTGTCAACGTCGTTCTTCGTTCCTTCGCCCGCCAGTCTGTGCAGACGTTGGAACAGAACTTCCGTACACAGCACATTTGGCCAACGGAAATTTACCCTGGCTTCGCTGCTGTCAATGAGGCACGTAAACGCCGTGGTGAATGGTTCGCAACAGGTCGTGGTGCTCGCTCGTTTACCTATGAAGTGATGTCCGCTGCTCAGGGTAACGAGACTATCCGCATCGAATATAACCACTACCTTCGTTTCGTGGATATGGGTGTCGGTGCAGGACGTTCTTTTGAACAGGTGGAACATAGCCGTAAGGCTCGTTATCGCCGTCGCTATGTCTCAATATGGGCTTCACGTGATGGCGACACTCATCGCCCTGCTATAATGATGGAAATGCGACACCTCGAAGGACGTATGCAACGCTATCTCGAAGATTATTACGGACGCGAAATCTCCGTGCAGATATATCGTACATTCTCTGGACTCCATGCCATCAATCTTGATATATAGTGTTCCTTATTATGCCCAGAATACAACCATCAACTTCTTTTCAGAACCTCCGAAATTATATGGAGAAATTCGCCTGGCGCGATAAGCGTACTGGCCTAATGACTACTGGTTACAATCCGCCTCGGAGTGCTGCCGACATCTGCCGCGTACCATTTCACGTGAAATATGTAACAGGTAAAGGCCGTCTTGAAGAAGGAAATGCCATATCTCTCCGCGTAGATCGTCGCCGGCATCAACGTACCATCAAATTCATAGAATCGGGTGAAATCCGCATCATTCGTGATTATCTCGTCATTGAAGTAGATGGCACCCGTGTTATTACCCATTAAGCCACCATCAAAGCCACTGCGCCAGAAGGTTCTCCTTCGGGTCTCTTTTTGTCCTTCTTCCTCCTGAAATCTCTTATCTTTGCCTCGTTTTCTCAAGAAAAGGTGATTTTTTTTCGCTTTTTCTTGCATTTATATCAGTTTCTTCGTACCTTTGCGCCAAAATAATAGAAAGTGTAAGTATGAGTAATTCACAGAAACTTCAGACAAAGGACAAAGAACTGGTGCCTGAGTGGTACATTGCAAAGCGTATCATCCGCTCAAAAGGCTTTACATACGGCCAACTCGCCGAAAAACTCGGTGTGTCCGTAACCACTATTCACGACCTCTGCAACTTCCCGCCTAATGTCGTTCGCGTCAAGCAGCTTGCAGATGCTATTGGATGCTCCTTCTTTGACTTCTTCGACTTCAACCAAGCATCAAGCACCAACGATGGTGCCACCGTTCTCGATGGATCACCATCGGGCGATACTGTTGTTGCCGAAACACCTCAGTCTGGATTTACATGCCCTCACTGTGGGCAACCTCTCTTCTTAACGACTTCTCCTGAATAGTGTTCCCATCGGTTTCCTCGATGGGTTTCCCTTAATCTATCAGATTATGTTCTCCACTCCAGAAGCAACATCATACAGCGACCCAAACGAGCACGTAGAACCTTACATCGCTCCTTCTCTCTTTCCATCTGAGGAGAGTCTTGTATGTTGCGATGACATCGCAACGGAAGCCTCTGTGCCAGAAGATTCTCCTTCAGGTTCTTCCGTTGCTTCTGAAGAAACATCCCCTTATGTCATCCCCTATTCCGAAGTATTAAACCGCAAATATGGCTCAGAGGCCACCATGCCAGAAGGTTCTCCTTCTGCTTCTCCTTCTACATTTCGCAAGATCATCGTGAACATCTGCATCGTTCTCGCCTTCATCGCCAACATTATCTTTTTCCTTCCTCTCTGCCTCCTCGGTCTTTTCGGTCTCTCCAAACATCCATTCCTCGGCTACTTCATGTTCCGCGACATGCTCCGCCGTTAATCAAAAAATCCATTCTTTTGGTATGAAGCGAATTATTTTTTCTCTCCGTTCTGTATGCTGCTATATCATAGCAGCCCTATTGTTTGTTATCCTCTCCCCTACTCTTTCTTCATGTTCCAAGGATGATGATACTCTCGCTTACATTACCAAAGAACAACTATATGGTATATGGAGGTGTGAACAAGAAACATACCAAAGTTCCTATGAGTTTTATCCTGATTGTGGAGTGAAACATTCTTCTACGACTACGACTTTATCTGGTCCATATACTTCTACAGAAGAAGGTGTTTTCTACCTTCATCGTGCAGACGAGCACATTCTTGGTCTCTTTTTCCATGCTGGCAATGTAGTAGCCAACGGCAAGGAAAAAGCCACTTACATATCCTTTGAATGGCTTAACAATAGTCATACTCGCTTTTCACTTGATAATTGGACTTACATCAAGCAGTAGCCATTTTTTTTCTGTTCTCCCCAAGTTCCCCTTTTTGCGACTTTAATTTCCTTCATCCGTTCCAAAATCGCCGTTTCTCGTTCCGAAATTTCCAAAAACGTGATTTTTTTGCTATTTCCCGTTCTAAAATATCCATTTCCCGTTTTTTTTCTTTCCCCCTTGGTGCTTAGTACAACCCTTGGTATAAATTTGTACTAACCTCTCCTGATGCTTAGTATTTTGGGGTGTCACCTTAGTATTTTGGAACATCATCTTGGTATTTTGGAGCGTAATCTTGGTATTTTATCATCCACACTTAGTATTTTCACGTACTGACCAGGTATTTTACGACGCTTACGACGCTATCTACTACATCCCCTCGTTGTAACTCTCCAGTTACTTTGCAACAACTCTCCAATTACTTCACATCTACTTAATAACAACTTAACATATACTTAACACATACTTGATATACTTGATCTGTACTTGATGGAAACTCTACATACATTTGAAATAACCTGTTCCCTCTATTCATACGCCATGATTTCATTATTTCATCAATCCATGAATTTATGAACGAATGAAAGCATGAACCAATGAACGTGTGAATATCCCAAGGTTACTTTCTCCTCAATTCTGTCTTATTGAATGACTGATAGCCTTCTTTATGGCTTTATCGGTTATCCAAATAAGCCTTTTTCAACCTCCTTATTCTATACAAATCCGTCCAAATAAGCGAAAATCGCAAAAAATCCATGCTTATTTTATCAAAGGAGAAAGATATTTTTCCATAAACCATCTTCAATTCCTTAAAATTGAATTATTTTCTTTCTCCCAAAATCAAACGCTAACTATCTGTAAATTAACGCCATTCAATAGATGCCGCCAAGAAACGACCCTCCCAAAAAATTCTCTAAACTACTGTATTTCAGAGGTCTTTTTTGTCAAACTCAATCCCAAACACCCCTTCTCGCACCCCCGAC
>Ga0247609_10001827_pt1 | contig 23971 bp, 18 predicted proteins | sample 172DNAGHGlowgp2_FD_193487 | JGI IMG/M metagenome (GOLD analysis project Ga0247609, IMG submission 193487) | Sheep rumen microbial communities from Palmerston North, Manawatu-Wanganui, New Zealand - 1728 DNA GHGlow gp2 | ecosystem: Host-associated > Mammals > Digestive system > Stomach > Rumen ...
AGGGCAGACACAATGTGAAAGGAGAACTGGAAAAGTCATTATATCTGCTTAATTAATTGTTCATTCTTTTTGTGTAAAAAACTACTTGATTCCTCTTAACCAAGAATTAGATGATTTAGTATTACTTCCTCTACCAATTCTTGCTTTTCTACTAGCTGCAGCATATGCAGTATGAGCATATTTTTCAGCATTGCTATATTTATTATATACTCCATTTGAGATAGCTTCTCCACCACTAACTCTATTTAGCATTGCCTTCCAATAATCATTCATTGCATTATCTGTTTCATTAGTATTTACTGCGTGTAAACTAGCTAATGAATCTAACCAAGTTGTATATGATGGGTTAGCAGATAAGAATGATAAACGCTTAGTCATTGCTAAATAATTATATAAATCATAAATATCAAATGATACTTCAACTTCTCTTGGTAATCCATCCTTTGTCCAAACATTATCTGAACCACCACGAGTAATCATAATATTACTAATCATTGCTAAATCTGATGTAAATACACCAGGAACATCAGCACGAATAAAGAATGGTGAAACGAATCCATTCGCATCAGCTTGTCTTGGCATAGCAAAACACATTATTGCTGCCAATGGAGCCATTACATAATGGAATATACTTTCTGGATCACCATATGGTGAAACAAATTTTAATGTAATATTACAAGAACGAGCCAATCCACTAGATGCCCATAATTCTGGATAAACAACTTGCATACCATTTGTTGTTGATAATTGTTGAATATCTGCACCAACATCACGTGTAGCATTGAATGTTAAAATATCACTAACTGCTCCTTTTGCAGCACTTATCAATTTCATATACCATACTTCACCAGAAGATAACGCAGATATAAAATTACCAGCTGTTTGCTTTATATATGTTAATGCGCCACGTGTTAATGTTGATGTCTTTGCTATTTTAGCACGGGCATTCGCTAATGCACTACCAGTTCCCATACCAGTTAAATAATTTAATCTTTGATATTCTTGAGATGCTGCATTTACATTACTTGCATATTCATCACCAATAGATGTTTGGTTATTACTCATAGATTCAGAATATGCAATTTCATTTGTAGCGAATCCAATTGGAGATTGATATTGAGATTTTAATGTTCTAGAATCTTCTGTTGGATTATCAAAATATGTAAAGATAGAATGCATTCCACTAGGAGTATCAGATAATCCCATTTTAATCCATAATGCATTTTGCATAGTTTCTAGATAACTATAATATTCTTCATAAGCTGGTTTAAATGTATAATATCTTCTATCTTTTGATAATGAATCTGAATCTAATCCATTCTTTAATAAATATTGTAATTGTGAGTTTCCATCTGTTGTTTGTTGTAATTGATCATTACGACCAGATGATAATACATTACTACCACGATATTGTGGAAATCCAGGAGTAATAGAAACGAAACGTAAATCACGCATATAATTATTAGTTAATGTTCTATTCTTTGGATCTGCAATATTTGTAAAGATTGGTGGAACACCAAGAATCATATTACCATATAAATTACTCATATCAGAACCAGAATCAAATGGTGTTGAATTATTAAATACAACTTTCTTACCAATTAAAGATAAGAATCCATTTGAAGATTTACTCCAAGTAGACTCCATTGTTCTACCATAAGATGTTTCAGTTACGCCATCAATATAGTTGTTTTTAAAGTTAGCTGCTAAAACATTTAATGCTTTACCAATTGTTCCAGTTATAACAGAGCCACCATTTGAATCATTGAATGAATCTCCGACTGTACTTAAAACATCGCCAAGATTGCTTGACATTGCTGACATTCCGCCAAATATTTCAGATATCTTTGATTCGATATCTTCCATAATTTCGCTACCATTATTATAAACAGCATTTACTAATTGTGATGCTCCTAAGCCAATACCTCTAATACCAGATTCTAATGTTACTAATGCAACATTTCCTATACTTAATCCTAAGTTTGCTGCATTTTCACCAGTCCAGAAATTACTATCGAATGGATTAAGAGTCTTCTCTTTACTCCAAACAGATTTTATTGCTGCAGCATAAGAAGAGCCATAATCTTCCCATTGCTTCCCCATTTGGGCATAAGATATATCTTTTTGGAATCCATAATATAATAATTCAGATATTAATCCAAAACCATTCATTTCTGGAATACCATTTTCATTTATACTAAACCAGTTTGTTCCGTTTGTATTTTTAAAAAAATGGTTATTATAAGAGTTATTTGTATAATCATAATAATTCCATATCTTAGTGTTATCAGAAGTAGATTCTGAATTACTATCATTATTATCATTTAAATAAACTTGTTCAGCTTCTGTTAATGAAATTGAGCCTGTTTGATTTTCATCCATAAATCTACCTCCTATTCACCACGTAGCATATTATCAAATGAATCAGTAAATTCAAATTGTGATGCTCCGCTATTATTCATATTTTCTGCAATAGATTTTGCAGTTGTATTTAACGCTGTGATTCCACTAGCAATTTGTGATTGAATTTGTGATTGTGAACTAACAGTTTCTGCAAGTGTTGAAATAGTTCCATAAATTCCATATACAGCATCAAATAATGATAATTCACTATCGCCAACTTTTATTTTCTCATTTATTCCAGAATTTATTGAATAAACTTTGATTGCTGTTTTATCTCCACTATCTGTAACATCAGATAATGTTTTTGAATATGTAATTAATCCAGTAGAAATACCAACAGACATTGGTTTATTTCTTTCATATGATGTCATTCTTGAAATACCAGAAACATTTGATGAATTATTTCCACTAGTAGATCCACCAGTAGCAAATTGTGGGATCGGAGTTACATCAATTTTCTTTGAACGCCAGTTTACACTTACTAATTCTGGGTTTGGTTTATTTGGAGTAGTTCTTCTTGGGTCACCGGTTACGATAGTAGATGAATTAGTTCTACCGTTCATAGAACCACCGGTTGCCATTTGAGTACTACCTTGTGTTATAGATTGTCCAACTACTTGTGTTGCTTTTCCGGCTATTCCACCAACCATTGCTGTAATACCACCGGCTGCAGCTGCATTAAATGTTAAACCACCTTCTTGTAATGTTGACCACATTGTTGGCAATTGACCAACAACAGCATTGATTGCAGCAATATCATCGTGCATTTTATAAAGTTTTTCACCAATTTGTTCTGATAATTCGTGAGATTTATTAATATCAAACACTGGTATAACATCTGTTGTTGCTGGAGCAAATTTACTCCATAATTTTAAGCTAATACCATTAAGTTTCTTTTTATATGAACTTAATTTATATTGCTTTTCTTTTTTAATATTTTTAAATAAATCCTTATCTGGATTTAAATTTAATTTTTCCTTTTTAGCTTTTTTAACAGGCTTAAATTCAAATTTATTTTTAAATCCAATATTGCCATCGACAGTTCTATTATCTGTTACAGCAACATCAAGATTAGTATTATCATTTGTTAATGCAACACTTTGTTGTTGCGGTACAATACTAGATAAATTTGAATCTTTTGTTGCTACTAATGATCTTCGTCTTTCTTCTTCTTTTTTTTCTTTTGCAGATTTTTTACTTTTTTTATAATGCAATACATCGCTATCTGATAAATTAGCAGCATCAGTATGACGTGTTTTACCTTTTTTTGCTGCTTTTTGTAATGCTTTTTCATCTTCATTTTTTCTAAGTATATCATATAATGTTGATGTATCAGCTTCGTCATCATCTCTTCTCATTTTAGCTGCTTCTTTATCACCATCATACGTTACACCTGGACCACCTTGTCCAACAATCCATACTGGAACAGCCATAGATATAGTTTCAGATGTTATTTCACCAGCATTATTATACGATACAACTGGAATCTTATCAGAAAAATCTTGTGTGTATTTTTCTTGTTGAGATTTCATAGTAGTAAGCATTGAGTTTTCTTCACGTGTTTTTAATGTGTTTAACATTTGCTTACGTTTTGCTGGATCTTTTTCTTTTAATGCTGCGGCATATGATTCACGAATATCTAATACTTCACCAGATGCCATATTTGCTAATTGTGATAGAACTTCTTCTACTGACATTGATTCTGGTTCTGTGATACCCATTGATTCAGCATATTTATAGAAACTTTCTTTTAAATCTTTCTTTGAGATATCATATGTTCCATCTTTACGCTCAGTAATCTTGAATTGTTTCATCAATTCTTGCCTTACTTGCTCATATATTTCAACATTTTTCTGATTCTTTTTTCTTTTACCAGGAAGTAAACTAAATTTAGATTTAACAACTTGTTCAGTTCTACGATTTCCATTTTCATCGTATTTATCTTTTCCTTTTAATTTATTTCCTTCTGCATCATACTTTGCTTTTTTTCTTTTTATTTTTAATTTAGAGTCAGCAGAGCTTCTTCCTTCAATATTCTTTGATTGAGCATCTGTTTCTCTTTTTGCTCTTTCAGCAGCTTTACGTTTATCTCTTATATATGATGCATTTACACCAGCTTTACCAGTTAAATAACCATATGAAGTATTTAATAATATCTCTTCAATTTGAGTTATCATCATTGGTGTGAATCTAGATGCACTGATACCTTGTTCTTTACCCATTACAAGTAAAGCATAAATCATAACAATGTTTTTAATTTTCTTTTTTAAATCATCGAATGATTGCCCTTGTTTAATAGGAATATCTAGTTTACCAGCAATTGTTGCTAAATCTTTTGATGATAATCTTTTCTTACTTAATACATTATCTAATTCTTTTTCTAATTTTGGAATTGCATTTTTAGCAACTTGATCATTGAATGAGAATGTTCCGTTCTTTCCACCAGCATCTTTAATTAATATTTTAAGCTGTTGTTGTGCATTGGTTTGATTAGCCATTGCATTATATGGATCATTATCGCCTTTATAATCTTTTATATTTTTTGCAAATTGTCTTGCAAATTTATCTTTATTTGCTTCAGCTAAACCAATTTGTCTTACTGTATTTTGTTGATTTGCTCTTGCTCTTGATAATAATTTAAGTAAATCTTTTTGTGGAACAGATGCTAGAATACACTTAGCGCATTCTTCTGTTAATGCTTTAACTCTAGCTGGTCCTTTTAATTTTTGTATTGATTGTAATGCTTGAGGTCTTACTTCACCAATGATTCTTTGTTTATCACCATCAAGATATCCTTGAACCATATTAACAACAGATTTATATAATGATTGTAACTTTGGATTATCATTAAGCTCAGCATCAATATTATCATAAGATAATGCTGAATTTATTTGTTGTGCAAGTGAGCTAACTAATCCATCATTAGCATCATATCCAGTTGTGTTATTATTACTAGGCATATATAACACCTCCTATTAAATATATAATGTATTGTTCAAGATATAAATATTCAACAAAATAAAAAAAATCATATATATTTCTATATATGATTTTATTGCATCTAGAATCTAGATGCTAAATTTAATATTATAGATTTATACAAATCATCATTTTTTCTACCGCCGATATTAACAGCGATAGTCTTTATAAATCTAAACCACTTTGCAGGGACATCCCCTCCAAACTCCCTTTTTAAATCTGCAACAAACTCGTTAATACAGATTTTTGACTCCTTTGTGAAGTCGTTGTTTACTGTTGCTAATGCAACATTCAATAGGAAACAGTAGTCTCCTAGATTTTTAATCGCATCTATTTGCATTTCATTGAATGCTATAGATACAACTTCAATGATTTTATTCATTGAAGCTTGACTTAAATAATTTATATTTAAGTCTTTTTTAATATCTGTTATGATTGACATCACAACAGAATGTTCTGGATGAGCCTTTCTCTCATCCTTTGCATCCGCAATTGCAGGATGCATAGAAATAATTCCAGATTGACCATACTTCATAATATTAACCTACTTTCTAGCGGAGCTCATTGGTCACTTTATTTGTCTCACGCTACTATTATAATATATAAATAAATATACAAAAAAGACAAAATATATTAGCTGGAACAATATATTATATATTTAACGAGGTGATGTGTTATGGATAATTTAGTAAATGTATTCTCAATGGATGACATTTGTACAATGACAAATCATTTATATAAAAGTGAAGATACTTATATTTCAGCATATGATAATTCATTAGTAAATACATCAAATGCATATGCAACATCTGCATTATTAACAGCAATACAAGGATCATATATGTTTAAAGTTGATTCAACTATTTATAAAGTAAAAACATTTAATACTTTTATTTTAGCATTATGCAAAAACGGAATGATGTATAAAATAGATAGAAGTAATCCAGCAGTTCAAAAGAGCAAAAATGTATTAGAAGTAATCAAAATGAATTATGTTTATAATAATTTTGATATTTATTCTATTGTTGATTTTGAATGGTATTTAAATGGTGTTTTATTAGCTACTGAAAATAATGGTATATTCTATGTATCATTATATGATAATAATTCATCAGTTGCTTGTCAAGAATTATATGTATCTAAAATTAGAATTCTACAAGATAGAAAAACATTATTAATTACAAAATATTTAGATAAAAATAATGTTATATTATATAATCTAGAAACTGGTGTTAAAAATAATGTATTTAATCATATGGGAGTTCATAATCAAATAGCTCAATCTATTTGTGTTGAAGATGGACAATTCTTTATATTAGGAAAAACAACTTCAATAAATCAATGTGATAATCTAGTTCATCATTGGAAATTAGATGATGCTAAAATAGAATATGAGAATTTAGATAGATATATTGCAAAGAACCCAAGTGATAATTCATATAAACCAAAAATAATTAAAACAAATATATCAACAGTATGTGTTGCTGGTGTTAAAGATAATAAATTATTTATATGGGAATATGATAAAGAAAATCTAAACTCAAAGCCAGTAGAATTATTATTTAAATTACAAGATGTAGCATATGATGATTTAAAAGATTTCCATTGTGTTGGTAATAAATATTATATAACATTAGCTTCTCAGATTTTAGTATTAGATGAAAAGTTTACACTATTGGAAAATTATAAATTAGATGGTAAAAAAGAATACACATCATCAAAGATAACTACTAGTGGTATTTATGCTGTAGCTGATAATGAAATGTATATCTTTAAAATTAGTGAAAAAATATATCAAAAAGTAGTAGATGTTACAATATTAAAGAATGAAATTTGTAATAATATTGATATTTTAGTTAAGACTGGAAAAGGAAATACTATTGCTTTTATTGATATGGATAACTCTCAACAAATTGCGCCATATCATTATATATTTATGGATGGTAAATATCATATAATAAAATTACAAAATATCACAAGTAATAATATTATTATGAGAGTAAATATAACAGAAGAGAAAGAAAAAATTAATGGAATCGTTATACATAAAAATAGAATTTTCTATAAAAATGTATAAAATAGTATAAAAATATGGAGGCGTTAATATGTCAGACATTAAAGTAAAAAAGATACTTCGTAAGATATATAACATCGATTATAGTAAAATTCTTTTAAATGATGACGATGAATTTATATTACAAGGAAATGGTATTTCTGAATTCACAGATTTCTTAAAAAAGAATGATTTAGATAATGGTGTAATCGTTACACCAGCTGGATATAAATCTGGCTTATTCTATAGTGTTGAAAATGATGGTGAAATTTATTCATCAAGCAAACTATTACCAGATATTGTAAATTTTACATTTAATATTTATGGTTTAAAGAAAAATCATTTCTATAGAATAACAATTCTAGCAAGAGATACAGATTCAAATGATATTATTACAGATGACCGTTCATTAGTTGTATTAGATGATGCTAAACAAGCAATAATTAACACATCATTGAAGGGATATAAAGAAAATCAAGAGATAGTCGGTTACTTTAGAGCATTTGGTAATGAAGCAAATATCTTCTTTACACTTGGTAAAATAGTAATAAAAGATATAAATATCGATGAAGTAGTACTACAAGAAGAAGAAAAATTTAATGAACCAGAAAATGAAATAACAGAAGAAGTTGTTGAAGGAACTGAATCATTATGTATGTATGGTATATATTCATTAACTCCAATCATACCAGATAATTTTGTTGGAAGATATGTTCTATTACAAAGACTATCTGGACGTGGTATGGAAATATACTATGACCAAATTGATAAAGTTTATTTATTAGAAAAATCAAATACAGAAACATTAATCGATGAACCATTTACAAATATTAAATATAAAATTGACTTAAATACAAACAAGTTGCCAAATAATCATTTATTTGATAATTTCAGAATATTAGATGTATCAACAGACATTTCACCAAATACATTAAAACAAGGTTATGTTAAATTTGCATTTGATAAAGATGGCCAAACTATAATGTATAATAATGAAAATGGAAGACTATATGTTTCAATATATCAATATAAATAGAGTAATTTTTTACTCTATTTTATTATTTTTATTATTCAATACAGACGGAACAATTTATTATAATTGATAAGTGAGGTGATAGTATGGCAAAGAAAGTAATTAACATCACTGGTACAAAAGGCGCTACTTATAATTTAGATGAAATTAAGAAAGATTCACGTTCAAATAATGAAACACCATTAGTTATTCAAATTCATACATACAAAAAGGGTGAAAATCCAAACCCATCTAATTTAAAAAAAGGGCAAATGTGGATGTCTTGTCGTGAAGATGATTAAGAGGTAGATTATTATGGGATTAAAAATAGATCTATCTAAATTAAACAAAGCTAACGCTACCGAAAATGCATCTCCATTAGGATATAAATCTATAACTGAAGATGTATATTATCTATATGATGAAAATCATAGACCAACTTTATATGTTGCTGCATCTACTGGTAAGATGATTATGGCTAATCTAGCTACACTAGATTGGGCTAATAAGCAATACTATGTAGAAAATTCTATCAATTTAACAAAATTAAAATCAGATCAACAAAATAAAAACTCTTTTACATTAGAATTTACTGAAGGAGAAGAATATGATCTTGATGATATTATTATTGCTAAAAAGAGAGATAATGCAGATAGCCCACTTATTTTAAAAGTTAATACAGCATCATCAAATGATACTGCTGTTATTAAAGCAATCACTGGATTAATCTTCAGTGATTATGGATTAGTATCTGGTGTAGACTATGATATGTCTATGGAAGATACTGATAGTAAATTGTATTACAAAAATGCAATAACAAAAATTCCAGAATTTTACGAAGTATTTACAACATATTTTAATAGATATTATAGTATTTATTATAATAAGTTAAATGCCGGAAGTCTTGGAAGTTTATCTGTATCTAGTGTTATTGAAGAAATTCAAACAGTTCACGATAATTTATATGGATCATTGTTAACAAAGAATACACCAGCAACAAATGCTTCATTTGCTGATAGTTTCTATAATAAGCCACAAGTTGAGTATGACTTTGGAAGTTTACCAACTGATAAAACTGGAAGTGGCGTTGATTTTGATGATATGTTAGATACATCTAAATTAGGATTAACAATAGATACAAAAAATAAAAAGATTGGTATCGCATATGATGGATCAGCAATTACATCATCATATGTAAGTATTCAGAAAGCAATTGAAACAGTATTCGATGTTACAGAAGTAGTATTAGATGATTATACATCTGACGACTCATATTCTAGTGATTATGAATTTACAGATATCATTATTGATTTCCAATAAGGTGGTGACGATAAATGGCAAAAACTACAGTTAAAGAACTTAAATATCTTGGATATCCAGTCCTAGTAGAAGTTGCAAAACGTGACTATGCGGGAAGTCTTATTCACGAAACATATTTAAAGAAAACAGAACTAGCAAACTTGCAAGCAGCATTACAAGAAGTTCAAGAAACAGCTAGAATTCTTGAAAATGTTTCAAGTGTTGTTGCATCTATCAAAGATTATAGCGGTAAACCATTAGAAACAGATGCTGATGGTGCGGTTGTAATTGATCAATCAGTTGTTGGCTTATCTCAAGTAAACAACACATCAGATGAAAATAAACCATTATCAAGAGCTATGCGTGAAGCATTAGCTAAAAAAGCAGATGCAACTCTTGGCGATGAAAATGATATTGTAGCTAATAATGATTCTATAGCTGTTTCTGCTAAAGCAATTAATATTTATGTTAATGCAATAATTAATAAATTAACAAATGGAGCAGCTGATGCATTAGATACACTTGGTGAAATTTCAAACGCATTAAATAATGATGCAAATATTATAAATTCACTAATAAGTAGTATTGGCGGAAAGCAATCTAAAGTGCTAGATTCGGCAATAGTTGTTAATGGAATAGCAAAAGATACAGTTCAAGAAACACTTGCTGCATTAAATAATTATATTACTTATGTAAAAAATAATTCAGCAGCCGCTGTTATTAATGTTGAAATTGGTGAGGAAGGAAATACCACAACATATACATCTGCTGAAGCAGCTATCAATGCAGCTAATAGATATATTAGAACTAAGCAAGATAAATTAGAATACGACACTACTGTTACAAAAAATTCTAATAAAAATGTAAAGAGTGGTGTTATTTATGACTACATTGAACAAATAGAAGATAAAATTATGGATTCAATCACTGCATTAGAAGGTGCAGTAGATATGAATAAAATAATTAATGATTTAATGGGTGACAATGGTATTGCTATAGCAAGTCCAGATATAAATGCTCCATTTGATGGAAAAGGATGGATGTCTAGAGAAGACAAACAACATTTAGATGCAATATATGCAGTATTCACTGCAGATGATGACCAGCTAATAAATAAAATACAAGAAGTATTAAAATTATTTTCAGAATATCCAGACGCATCAAACTTATTTACATTATTAAATCAAAAGCAGCCAAAACAATTAACAACAGCATTAACAATTGGTGAAGATACAGCAGCAACTGTTGAATCAGCATTATCTAAGATTGTTGAATATATTGATACTTTACAAACTAGATTAGATGCAGAGACAGTTAAACAATTAATTGGTAATGCCGTTGGAACAGATGGAAATAATCCAGCAGTAGCTGGCTTAATGTCTGGTACAGATAAAGATAGATTAGATGCTTTATATTCACTTATTGGTGAGCCAACTGGTAGCGGAGCAATTACAGATGGACCAGACCAAGACAATATCGTTAATAAATTAACTGAAATAATTGAAAAGTTCTCTGATTATTATGAATCAGATGGAACTATTAAACAATTATTATCGCAAAAAGTAGATAATGTTGAATACTCTGCATATAAGCAAGTATTAAACAAGCGTATATCAGATATTGAATCAAAACAATCAGAAACATTATATGTTTATGATACAGATTTAATAAATGTCTCAGTTACTGCTGAAGCAAATCATATTTATTCATATCTTCCAGCAACTGGTTTAACAGCTTTCACTGTAACAATTCCAAATTTATCACAATTTAATGATTATAATGGATTGGGCTGGTCTTGTTACTTTAACTTATCTATTGGTAATAGAGCAATTTCATTACTGCCAATCTTCACAGGTAGTTCAATTCCAGTAACATATTTTAGTAATGGATTCCAAGTTACATCAATAACAATGGAAGCTGGAAAATTAGAAAAATTATTCTTCGACTATGATGGTCAAAGATTATCTATTTTCCAACAAGAATTTAGTAAAAATTCTGTGGTATAATAAATTATGAAAACAATAGATTATATAAGACGTATTTTCAGATATCTGCCAATACATCATTATACAAAACTTGGTGGATCTGAAAATGCTGTTGGAACTAAGATAGTTGATAGTGCGACTCTGGTTCTTGCTAATTCAGATACATCTTATTTAAAGCAAGAAATAAAAGATGATGACATCGTTATTGATTCTACAAATGGATATTTAGATGTTCCAGAAGCATTTGAAATGGATGGCATTAATTCAGAAACTTGTATATATGGAACACATATATTAGATTTTTATGAGCCAAATGTACTTACAAAAATCGTATGTGATTTTAATTTAGTTTATAATGAAATATTTAATACAAATAATTCAAAATTAACTACAATGGATATTACAAGAATTATTTCTGGACATACATTATCCACTGTTGCGCAAACATCATTTATTGATATTCATAAAACTGATAGCGTAAAAGCAACAAGAACAGATGAAATAACACACAATAATATTAAATTAGCAGGAATTCGTTATCGACTAATTAGTGAGTATTGTGACATTAGAGAAGATGCCACATACAATACTGAAATTGATAAAATTGCAAATATGTCATTAGATGACTTTTTATATATTAAATATTAATGGAGGATTATAAATATGAATGTAACAAAACAAACAGCAAATTTACTGCTAAATTATATAACTGGAACATCCGCTCCAGTATATTACTATGGAACAACATCTAGTTATATTAACAGCTATGCAAGATATTTAGCATTAGCATATGATGTAACATATGATGATGCTGGAAATATTGTATCATATGTTGAACCAGATTCAGCATTAGGATATGCAAGAGTTTCTATTGGAACAAGTTCATTTATTGCTAATACATTTGATAATGAAAATAAAGTTTATTCTTTTACAAACTCTAAAGAGTTTACATATGGAACAGCAACATCAACATATCCACACGAAATTAAATATTTCTTAATATCAACATCATCAACAATAGGTAGTTCTGCTTCTACAATTGTTTATGTTGGTGAACTACAAAAAACAGCGCAAGACTGGTATATTTATGGATCAGCTGTTCAAAAAGCATATACACAAAAAACAGTTACAGATGAAGAAACTGGAGAAGAAACAACAGTAAATGTTTTAGATAAAGCAGCATCAGAATTAATCAATCCAGGATTACCAGTTCAAAATTTAGCTGCTTTTGACCCAGAATTAGATTATTTCTATCTAGGTGCAGATGGTATTTATGCAAAAGTAAATCAAAAAAGAACAATTGCAAAATATTCACAAATTGATGTATCTAATTATAATGATACTCCTGGTGAAAAACCAGATTTATTTACATTACAAGATGGTATCCACATTCGTGTTACTGATACTAGCTCATTAGACTGGGATAATACAACATATTACACAGCTCATTATGAAGACGAAGCTGTTTCACCAAGTTCATTTGGCGGATATTTATATGTTGGTTTACCAAGAACTGGTTACAAATATATTCAACCAGAAAAATACACAAAGCCAGTTGTTACTGCTGGTTCAATTACTATTTCTGTAAAATAATGACGTAAAGGAGGTGTTCTATTATGGCCAAGATAGAAACAACCAATTTAAAATTAAGATTACTACAAGATACAACTGGTGAGTTTGTATATCAATGGATGCAGGACGTTAATGGCGTTGGTGCATTAATTGAAGAAAATGGCGAAGTTACCTCTGATACTCGTTCAAATTTCCAAAAAGTTGATGATGCTATTGGAAGTCTTAATACTTCAGTAGCATCTATCAATACTCGTCTAGAAAATTTCTCTAGCTTAAAATTTAAAAAAGTAAATTCTCTACCAGCTGAAGCCGAAGCTGATAGTTCAGTTATATATTTAGTTCCAAATTCTGCAAATGAACAAACAAACATATATGATGAATATATTTTTGTTGAAGCAACTGGAGAATCAGATAATGATAAATTTGAATTAGTTGGTTCAACATATATTGATCCAAAAGCATTTAAGGTTCATATTGTTGATTCATTACCAACTTCAAATATTGATGACGATGTTTTATATTTGATTAATAAAAAATATAATTATTTATATTATACTAACAATGGTATATCTCAACAAAACCAAATTTTAAAATATAACAATAATACAACATATAACATCACTAGTGGTAATTATTTTTATTATATATATAATTACTATTCTTCTGATTATAAAATTTTTAGAAATACATTAAATAATGTTTATGCGTATACTAATAATACTAACGGATCATATAATCATAGTCTTTTAAATAATGGAAGTAGTTCTGTAATATCTCCAAATTATTATAGGTCGGCTTCAAAATCAAATGCTTTAGGTTATGCTAGGTATTCATATAGTATATATGGTATTTTTTATCATAGTATATATAAGCAAAGTAATTCTAGTTATGAAAATGAAGCACCAAAATATTTGACTGTTGTTTATGATTCATCCGATAATAATAAAATAAAATATGTTTATTGTAATAATAGTACATACGCAAATAGTATTTTAGGAACGACTTTTTCGGATTCTACTTTTAATTCATACACAGTAGTATCAAATTATGGTACTGTAATAACAAGAGATGCGTCATATCCAACATATGATATGTCAAAAGTAAAAGAGATATATGCGCTAAATGACGGTTCTACAGAAATTATAGATAATAGAGCAATCTTTATTAAACCATCATATAATATAATAACATATTTTTATAATAATGTTTCAACAACAACTTCTTCATATAGAAGAGTATATTATGCTGGCGCATTAGAACCAGTGGCAAAACCAGCAACTCCTGAGTTATATGTTCACACAGCAAATGAATGGATTCAATTATCAAATAAGCAAGATGTTATAGATTTACAAAATAGATTAACTACAGTAGAAGAAAATATTTCAAATTTACAAACAGATGTCTCTGATATTTATAATGAATTAAGTAATCTTTCTGAAAATTTAATTTATATTGATATTTCAGATGATTCAGATTCTATAAAATCATTAAGAGGACTTGATAATAATTTACATATTACTGTAAAATATAAAAATCCAAATAATAATGTGGATAATCCTTATTTACGCAGTAACTATCAAGGAAATAGTTTAAGTGGTGGTGGAATTACATATAATTACAATGGAAGTACATCATACTATTCTTTTTCTAGTATTTTTAATAATATGTATACTGATCCATATAAATCAATTATATTTGCAGATAATAAAATATCTTCTGGCTCTGCAGGAACAACAATTAAAACAAATTTTGTTGTAAATGGTAATAGATATGCTAGATATAACAATAACGGAAATTTAACATATAGAGTGCAAATTGGAAATATTATTTGTGACATATATATTAATACTGTTGGTTGTATTTTTTTAGATAAAGTAGTCGGCCAAACTGATGATATCACATTTGATGCGGAAATTGCAGATATTCAAACTGCAGCAGAAGATGTTAAAGATTATTGTGCTGAAAGATATATAGCTGATAATAATATAACAGACGAAAATACTATCGAGCAAATTAATAATTCATCTCAAACATTTGAAGATTTTATTTATAGTTACTATGCAAGTAGTGGCTATGGTATTATAAAGAAATATGAAAATGGTGTTTATTCATTATATGATTCTAGATATTTCTTACCATATAATGTATATAAATATTTACAATCTATATCTTCTGGATATAAATATGGTGATATTTCAGAATCAGATTCTGGTAGATATCACGACAGTCAAACAAATAGACTTAATGGTTTAAATTATGTATTGACTGCTGCTGATTTTAATGATATTTACAAAGCATTTAAAAGAAATGGACAAAATGGTTATTATAGGCCATATGCAAATAAACATTTTAAAATAAAAGATGTAAATGTTGTTGATATTTCAGAAATATATGAAGAAGTTATGAATAGATGGAATTCTAATAATAGCAATTCTAGAGAAGAATCATCAGAAATTCAAGAAGAGATAGACAATCCAACATTTGATAAAGTGTTAGAAATTGTAAATAAACATAGTGGATCTGGCGCAATAGCAATTGGCCCAGATAATAAATTATATCAATTTACATTTACTATTGATTATTTACGAAGAGAAGCAATGATTAATGAATATGAAAATGGATATAATGTAGGCCAACCAGATCTTAGTACAACAGATCCACAAAGTATATTAGAAAATATATTAAATTTATTAGTATTAAAAGATATTAAGTTTATTCCATATAATGAAGAAAAACAAAATCAATTAGAAGATGCAGTTAATATTATTGCTAGTGATATTGGTTTAGATGAAATAGTAGCTGAAGAATATCCACAAGAATCTAAAGGAACTATCTTACATAGATTAGATGATAATGAGTTCTTAGTTGAAAAATTAGTAAATGATGTTTATGATGAAATTACTGGTGATCAAGAGTTGCCATCTCTAACAGAAGAAACAGAATTACCAACACCTGGTGATGGTAATACTGAATTAGATGGTGAAATAAATGGTGAAACAGAATTACCAGTTGAAATTCCAGAAACAGTAGAAGGCAGTGTATTGATCGTTGATTCATTGCCAGAAGTTGGTTCTGAAAATATCATCTATAGATTATCAACTGATGATAAATTATATAAATGCATTAAAACTGAAACTGAAGAAACTGATCCAGATTCAAATGAAACAGTTACTTCATATTCATATGACTATTCAGAAATTCCAGATATGTCAGCAATAACAAGTATGCTAAATACTAAGAAACGTTATTTACATATTGTTTCTTGTGCTGGTACATCATTCTGGGGAACTGGAAATATTCATTGTTATGAATATAGAGAAATATGCTTTGCTGTAGCAAATAATTCTCCTAGTGCATATGCATCTGCTCATACTGCAATATATGATTATCTTGGTGTAAGTCAAGGAAAATCATCTGCACATAAACCATTAATTTGGGGTTATGAGTGGTTTACATATCAAGGAGATAGTTCACTATCACTTAGTGATTCATATGCTTGGTCTTGTATGAAATACAGACCACAATCATATTCATTATCATTATCATATACTGAAGTAGTTACACCAGCTACTGAAAGTGAAGAAGCTGTAACAAAAACATATTATAATGATACAATTACTTGTAGAACTATTGAAAATTCAGATAGAAATAATCCTTGGAAAGCTTATATTCCAACTAATATTAATCCAATGCCATTCTATGCTAAGGATGGTAGTATGAAAGTATTCTATAAAGAAAATGGAACTTGGAAAGATACTACTGGTGCAACTGTTACAATAACAGAAGCAACAACTGCTGGACAATTAGTTGAGGTAGAAAAGCATAGATTATATGATATCTTTGCATCTGGATATGAACTTAGATATAGAAACGATAGAAATTATAATCCACAAAGTAGTTATGCTGGTGATTATAATATAATGAATGATACAGTAATTGATTTATTAAAGACAGATGAATAATCTGTCTTTTTTTAATCATATTATAGGGAACAATTTATTATATAAATTTAAGCGAGGTGTTAAATATGACATTTACTGAAATATTAAGTGATATCGCAAGAGCAATTCAGGAAGTTAAAGGAGATAATACTCCGATTAAAGCTGAAGATTTTGCATCTGAAATAAGAAAATTAAGTTTAAATCAAGGAAGTGGTAATATGACAACAATACAAATCCCAATTAATTTTAGTGGTTATTATTCATCTAATTCTTTTAATATTAGTGGACTATCATATGATATTTATACTGACAACAATGATCCAGAATATACAGGAAGAATAGCAGGATATTCATATGAAGATTTATATGAAGGTTGGAAGAATGGAACTATAAATATTAAATTATATAATACTGGAGATAATATGGGACTTGGCACTGAAGTATTAAACGTAGCTGCTGTAACATATTATGAGGGTAGCTACACTGAAAACAATAGATCATATATGAAAAAAGAATTAGCAATAATTCCAACACTTTCAGTAGTAGCAAATGCTAATATATCAAGTAACTGTAGCGGGTCATATTATGTTGAGTCCAATTATCAAATTACACCGCCATTCTCAACAGACTATATGATTAAACTTACATTTGATACTAATAGTAATAATAGAACAAACCGTCTATCACCAAAAAATAATTTTACAATGTAATTTTATAATGAATAAAAGGAGAGAATTATGAAATTAGATATTAAAATATATGGAACAACAAAAAGAAAGGAACAAATATTAAAAAATAAAGAACTACTACATTTATCAGACGATGATGTTTTTATGATAGAACCAGATGGAAAATGGCCGTGGGTATTAACTAAGAAAGCATTTACACAGCCAATTCCAGAAGGAGTAACTCATAGATTAGTCCTTCAAGATGATGCTGAACTATGCCCAGACTTCTTATACTATGCAAATATGATGATTAATACTCGTCCAGATGATGTATTTTTCTTAGTTGCATTAGATTATCAAGAAAAATATGATTGTGTTGAAAATTTAGATTCACCATATATTAAATTAAATAGAATGGTTCAAGGCTGTGCAATCATTATGCCAGTTAAATATATTAAAAGATGTTTTAATGATTTGGTCACTATGTATCCTGGAATATCTGTTGGAAAACCACACGAAGATACAGCAATTATATTATGGTGTGATAAAAATAGAATTCCAGTAACAACAACTGTCCCATCAATAGCACAACACATTGGAGATCATTCATCATTATTTGGCTATATTATTCCGACAAGAACAGCATACTTTGGTGATTGGGATAAAGCAAATTGGGATAATCCAAAGAGATATATTATTAATAAAACTGTAACATTTAAACCATCATTAGAATATAAATATGATATTAAAGTTTATGGTGTTAAAAAGAGAGAAGATAATATAAGAAATACGCAAAAGATTCTTGGATTATCTGATGATGATATTTTCTTTGATGATAGACCAAATGGCGGAACTGCTTTTTATACAGCAAAGAAAACTTGGAATCTTCCAGTTCCAGAAGGAGTAACCCATCGCATTTGTTTACAAGATGATATTGAATTATGCGATAATTTTAAAGAAATCGTTCAGCAAATGATTGAAACACATCCTAATGCAATTATAAATTTAACAGCATCTGAACTTGGATTGCGAGATAAAGATAATAACTTTAAATTTTATAAAGAGTTTTCATTAGCAAATACTCCATATATTAATCCAGTTTATTCTACTGGTTGTGCATTAATCATACCAGTTCAATATATTAAATATATATGGGAGTGGTGTTATCAATATGGCCACGAAGATACAGATGAAGATGTTTCAATTATGTATTGGGCTAAACAATATAAAATCCCATATATTTCTGTACTTCCAAGTATAGTAAATCATATTGGTAATGAATCATTACTTCATCCAGAATATCCAGTTAGAAAATGTGAATTTTTCAGAAAACATCCAGTCGCTAATTGGAGAAGTAAAGATGTAATTACTGTATATAATGATAGTTTAAAAGATAAGAAAATTTAATTCTTATCTTTTTTATTTGATTAATTATATGGGAACAATTCATTATATATGATAAGGAGTTGATAATATGAAATATTATGTAAGAACAACTGGAGAACGTGTTCTAGATAGCTCATATAATCAAATAAAATATGAATTATTGGTAGACAAAGAACACAAACCAAATGAAAGTTTTATTGAACAATTAATTATGATAAGTGGTGATGATGACGTAGTTCTACTAGAAGATGACTTAAAATTATGTAAAGATTTTAAGAAAAAAATAGAAGCAGAAATAGCAAAGCATCCAAACAATGTTATTAATTTTTTTAGTAGACCAGAAGATTATTATACATCACATTTTTCTGATGATTTCCTTTATAATCAATGCACATATTATCCAAAAGGAATAGGTAAAAATATTGGATTAGAAATGAAAAGAATCTATAATACTTATAGCAAAAATGGATATGATATCATTGAAAAAGCAGCTATGAAAAAGCTCAATATGATTCATTATATTGTTAGACCAGTATTAGTTCAGCATATTGGTGGACGAAAATCATTAATTGATCGTCGTATTAAATATGATAGAGATTGCATTTATTTTGAAGATTATTTAAATGAATTAGGAATTACAATAGAAGAAGCATATGAAAAAGAAAATCATCATAAATTAACACAATTATTAATAAAAGATAGAAATACTTGGAGGTAATAATATGGCAAATACAAGTTTAATGGAATATCTAAATGGTATTGCTACAGCAGTACAAGCTAAAACTGGAAGTACAAAAAAAATTAAATTAAAAGATATTGCTTCCGAGATTGCAAAAATTGACACATTCGGCACTCACGAATTCCTTGATCCCATTACAGTAACAACAAATGGTATTATTGATGTAACAAATTATTCATCTATTAATGTACAGGTTGCAGACGTTGATGACTTAGCAGTATATTTTGCAGATGATGGCGATGGATATTATTCTATTGTTTATAAAGATTATGGAACTCGATGGAATGAAGATACACAACAAAATGAAACAATTGGATATGCATCATCACAGTTCGAACAAGGTGCATATAATTTTGCGTGCTTACACTATAATTCATCTAATGGAATTCATAATGAATCATTATATTTTGGCCAACTAGATAGTGATGAAATTGCAATTCCAAATCATAGTCTATATGGTGAAGATGTCAATGAATTAGAAGTTGTTCGATTAGGCGATAGTTGTGGTGGTCCTGGAACATATTTAGCATATTATAATTCATCTAGATATATTAGTATATCTAATAGCTTAGTATCTAGCGGCGATGTTCTTGTGTTTGATGGTGATGGATTCAGTTCACTATCGAATTCTATGTCATCATATGATGTTTTAAAATATGACAGTGATTCACAAGATTTTACATCAGTATCATTATATAATCGTGGAACTGGTTTAATTAATAATGATGATGAAATAGTTCAATTTGATCTTGATACAAATAATATAATGTATCGTTTATCAAATTCAACTATATATAATAATGCATTACATAATTATGAAGTAGTTTATTATGATAAAACTGAAAGTTATAATACATATAAAATAAAAACTAGAGATTTAAGTCAAAATAACACAAGTGTTTTATTCTACAATCAAAATCAGTTTGATGGAGATGGAGTAGCATACGCATCTAATGAAATAAATACTGTATTATTTAAAGATTTATATGGTGGTGGTGGTGATTTAAATAAAGCACTTTATCCATCTAGAGATCAATATGGTAACTATAAGTTACAAATTGGAAAAATTGGATATAACTCATCTAGCTCTACTGGAGATTCATATCTTCTTGCAGAATGGGCGAGCCCTACTGGTGGAACATATATTGGATCAAGCAATATTTCTGGCGGCACATTAGTATATTTAGATAATAATAATCGTGGTTTATCAAAATTAAATGTTGGCCCAGATAGCAATGGTGAAACTATTATATATGGTGTAGCAGATGATGAAAATAATTCTGTTATTCCAACAGAAATTACATTCCCTAATCATAAAAGTATTTTCTATTATAATAGTTCAGGTGAAGCGTATGTAGAATCATTACAAAATAATATTGCGCATCTACAAGGATCAAACGTATATGTTGAAGGATTTGCAGATACAGATGTTGTATATTATAATAATTCAGGTGAATTTACTATTAGTACATTGGGATCAAATGAAGTTGTTCATCAAAGTAGTTCATCAGGAATGGAAGTTGAATCTATGAATTCTACAAGTGTTGGATATATTAATAATGGTAGCTTTACTGTAGTTGATTTTGACGATAGCAATGAAGACCTTATTATTACTTATAATACTTCACATTCATTAAATGTTGATCGTATTGCTTCTGATGAAATTTATTTTAAAGATTATTATTCATATTGTACAACATCAGAAACAATGTCTAGAGACGAGATAGCATACTATAATGGATCACACATTACTGTTAGTAATATGAGCACTTCAAGTGTTGGATATATCGCTAATGGTGGATTTAATATAGCTGATTTTGATAACAGTGGTGATACTGGTTATATAGCATATTATAATGGATCAAATATTGCTATTGAAAGTATGAGCGAATACGATTCATCTTGGTCTTATGATTCATCATCACAGAATGTATACGGAAAGATCTATGTTAATGGTTCTTTAGTAAATATTACTGAAGATATGCTTAAAGCATTAGTCGATGCAGGATTCTTTACTCCAGCAGCTTAATAAAAAAAAGAAGAGATTAATTCTCTTCTTTTATTCTTTTAGTTTTTCTTTTCATATGATAATATCTTAAACTCTTTACGTTCAACCGTTCCAGAATTTGTAAACTCAAAATGATTATTTATTCTAGTTCTAAGATAAACATCATAATCTTTGATATCTTTATCTTTTGGAACATAGATAATATCTGTATTTGTTTCTGTTTCTGCACCAATAGAGCTATATTCCTCATATGTTACAGAATACTCATCAAATTCAATATTTAGAAGTGATCCAATAATAATATCATCAATTTCATCTTCTGATACGTCATATTCCGTATTATTACTATCAATATCTTCTAAAAAGTAACCAATATGCGGAATCAAATCATTATTCATATATGCAGTGATTCCGTTGATTCTAAATGTACGGTGAATACCATCAGATAAAACACCTTCAAATGAATCGCCAATATCATATTTTGGATTAAAAGATATAGCCATATTTATTCCTCCTTAATCTATTTCTTCAACATCCATATCTTCAGCATCATCTGGATCTTCATCATAAAGATAATAAATATCATCAGTATCGCCATCTGTTAATCTGATATGCCCAAAATCATTGTATCTTCCATTCGGATCAACATATGCAACTGTATTAATATTTACATCATCTCCACATTCCATTAATACATCGATATCTCCATATTTTTCTTTTGCTTTTTGTAATTTTTCAATTAATTCTGATATTTTCATTTTAATTTATTCCTTTAATTTCTATTACTGTTTTATTATCATTCACTTTAATAAACTGGCAATCATTCAAACACGCAGTAAATAATTTTCTATTACTATCTATATTAACTTTATATCTATTATAACTGTATTTTGCAATTCTTAATAGATATTGCTCAGATGGTTTATGATTACCCCACGTGTTTGATGGTTGGACTTTGTTCATTATACTATTTGCATATGAATAGAAATCACAAACAGCATTTGTTTTACCAAAACATATTCCACCATTTAAGAATTTAGAATCGCCACCAGTTAATAATATATCTAATGGTGATTCACCAGCAGTTATTGATGGATATAAAAAGTTTTGTCCATTAAATATAACATCTGAATCTAAAGATTTAAATGTTTCTATAAATGTTTCATCTAAATCATTTACAAAAATAACATCAGCTAAATCAACAATTAAACAATATTCTGTTTTAACTGTTGGTAATATTTTAGCTAATTCTTTTACTTTTATATAATTATCCCATTTAGTTGATGAAATATGTAATGGATTTATTATTACATTATTACATTTGATTTTATTATTCATTATCTTATCATAAAGAGGAGAAGTATTAGCACATTTTTCATTACATATTGATATTAATGTTATCTTATCAGATATACTTACATTTATATCATAATCATTAATTACACTGAATAATTTTTTATTTGGATTATGCTTTAAATCAGCAAAATGCAATAAATACTGAACATCATAGTTTGTATTATAATATTTCATATTAATCCTCCTCATTAGAATATTCAAATTTTCTATATAGCGGAATACCTGTTTTTGCACATTTTTCCTTGTCATAATATAATTCAATAACACGCATCTTTCCGCCGAATTCAACGTGTTGCTCTAGATTTATGCCATATGAATTTTGGTTATACGCTGTTACAAAATTAGTTTTCTTATTTCTATGACCGTGAATTGTGAAGTAATTCCATATATTGAATTTACAGCCATTATGCTCATATCTATATGGAATATTAGTGCAAGCACTAGCTTCAGATGTATTTACTCCATCATATCCGCCAACACCACGTATTATATCACGAATACTTATATCAAAATCTGATGTTATTAATTTTTTATGGTAACCACCGTGAGTAAAATCCATTTCCGTATTTG
>Ga0247609_10001828_pt1 | contig 23970 bp, 20 predicted proteins | sample 172DNAGHGlowgp2_FD_193487 | JGI IMG/M metagenome (GOLD analysis project Ga0247609, IMG submission 193487) | Sheep rumen microbial communities from Palmerston North, Manawatu-Wanganui, New Zealand - 1728 DNA GHGlow gp2 | ecosystem: Host-associated > Mammals > Digestive system > Stomach > Rumen ...
GACAAGAGTGTCATCCCCACGTTGTTCTCATTATTGTACGGCCCGGAGGATCTTCTTGGAGATGTGCTGACCATTTGTCATGGGAAGCAGATGAGAAACGCTCCGTCTCATGGAGCATTCCTTGGGCCGAGGTATGATTTCAGGTCTCCTGATTTCAGAAGGAGCGCCATAAGCTACCGTCTGGCTATTTGCAGGTACATAATGGACCAAATATATGACTGGGACAGGGGAATCTACACTGAGTCTTTCCACTCGATTCCGACTTCATGCTGGCCGGATGACGAACAACTGAGACGTTTCGCTGTAGAATTTGAAAACTCCCCGTTTCTTGCCATGAATTATGCTATACCGGGCAAACGATATTTCGATGGCGTTTTTCTGGAGTGCAAGAATCTTCTTGAAGAATACTAGAGATGCTAGGAACTACACTGATAAAGAAATGGAGGGCCATGGAGAGTACATCGTACTCTTCAAGGGCAAGCTTTGAGGCGATTGCTAGGGGATTGCCATTCTGTTTCAGATTCAATGAAATTACCATTATGCGTCGGTACTATGGCTCTGAAAACGAGACCATGGATTCTTTCGGAGGCTATCCGGGCCATCCTTCCCGAACCGTAATAACAAGAAGCGACAACAATATCCTGGTGCAATTTCTTGATCTGGATATCCTTCGTGATAATGGCTACATAGACGGCGACAAACTCCTTACTGGCATATTGCATTACAACAAAGACGGAAGATTTGAAAACCTAACGTTAAACCCAAGCGTCAAAGCAGGTAACGTGTCATTATTCTCTCTGACAAAGAACGAGGAAGGAACCGTCAGCGGCTCAATCATTTTCAATCCTGACGGATTGGATGGCAATTACTATTATGCCCTTATCTTTACATCTCCTGAATAAATATATCATTATATGGGTTCATTCGATTTTCTGAAGTCACCATACAACCGTACTTCAACCCCGGAGTTCAAGCCTTTCACTTTTTATTCTGACAGGCATCAGCGTTTCGAAAACAATATTCCTGTCCGGGGGCTTCAAATCTGTGGCAGGACATTCACGGTTGAAAAGAACGTGAATGGGTGTGATGGTTATCATCTTACCCCGGGTGACGGATATATCATCCGGGCTATTAATGATGATACCGGCAGGGAACAGTTTGCACCGAAACCGATGAGGATTGTTTCGCAAAGCCCTAAGAAGGTGGTTCTGCGCGGATACAAGACAGAGGCAAGAACACCCTTTGGGTACGTCGCTTTTGACGGCGATGATTATGGTATGGATGTGTACTACGAAGACGGCTCCGTCGTGAAGTGCGTGTTCCACATGTATGACCGGGACGTGTACATAGAGTACATGGGAAGCGAAAAGAAAGCAGGCAGTGTGCTCAAGGATGACAAGTATTCACAAATCATCGATAATGCCACATTCAATCCATTGAAAATTACAACGGACCCGAGGCTGAATGCCAACTGCACGTTGCCGGATCTGAGCCCGGTATTCAAGAAAGAGTTGGAAGAGACATTCGACAGATTGCCCGAGGATGGCCTTGCGCCCAGTGAGTGGGGGAATATGCTTTGCGGGTATTTATTCTCACTACTGGAATCCTACTACAAAAATGCAGGGTATCTCCCCAAAGTCATGATGGACGAGATTATCTCGCAGGTCTTCAAAGCTCTTAGAGAGTCGCGGTATGCCTGGCGTTTTGCTTCTATCACTTTGGTCCACTTGAAAGACAAGATGTATCATGACCTGACAACCAAGTAGGGTTGTCGTCACAAAGTGTTTCCCTGCTGTCAGTTCTTGATTTCCACGAATTGGTAGCAGGGGCTCTTTTCCATGACGGTATTCAGGCCGTCATTCTTGCCGGCATCCAAAAGTGAAAACACGTGGTTGACATTGTCGCTAATGGTCATGGACGGGTCTATTGCCTCATCCTTGAGCCTATTGGTTGATATATCCACCACGACCTTGAACTGCTTTCCCTTGACAATCTCCCAAAACTCATTCTCGTTCAGGCGGCAGATCTGATAACTCTTATCGAAACATTTGATGGAACAGCAGTACACGGCACGGCTGGCCACCTTCAGATATAAACCGGCTAGATCCTTGAAAGAGATGCTACGGGAGGGCGTATCGTTAATCAGGAATGATGCCTGTCCGGAAGAGTCTCTCTTCGAAAAGGAAATAGTTTCAGAAGCCGCAAAGAGTGGCATCGGATAATCCGTGTACTGGTAATTGTTGTTCATATGCATTCGAAATCAAAATAGCAGATGCTCAATGAGCCGTTGTTCTGATTACGATGCAAATATAGTCCAGCCTAACGAAACCGAATTTCGTGAATGTGCTATCTGAAACTGTTGAAGAAAGATTTTAGGCAGAAAAGCAGCAATTTGATACCTATCGGCTGGTTGACGATGTGCTTGCTGAGAATCAATACCGGTGCTTTGTCCTTTCGGAAAGTGCGAAGTATTCTTTCGCGCAGGAGCTCATCGATGAGGGACAACCCTTCCTCTGACGAGAATGCCGGCATATAAGGAAGGAACTTCTCCTTGAAATCCTTTTCAGAAAGGACTTTGCTTTTCGCATCATCCTGCTGCTGTTCGGCCAGGGTGCCGTGCATGACGCGGTTCCTATTTTTGATCAGCTGGTCCAGAATATAGAGGATACCCTCGTCTTTCTGCCCGAGGTACTGAAGATAAATTGCGGCAAGCTGTTCGAATTTGGAGAAACTGTCTTTTTCGCCTTTTTCGAAGGGAAGATGGTCGTCCTGGACGTAAAGAAGAGAGTTTAATGAATCTTCATGGATGTTTCTTACAGTCTCGACCGCCATCTCATCCTGCGTACGCATCCTCATAATCCTCTTACCATCCTCATCTTTGGTGCTAAGAATATATTTGGTCAGAATCTCAAGCACCTGGAACAGGGCAATAAATGCGTACTGGAACTGGGCCTCGTCTGTGGCAGCATCAGCCAGATTGAATGCCAGGCCCATCTGGAATCCGCATTCATCGAAAAGTTCATTCCCTGTTTCTGGCGGGAATGTATGGGTGATGAATTCACTGAACCCCTTCAGGTAATTCCTCCGGAAGCATGATTCCGCCTCATCGCGGAAAGCCTCCAAGCTTTTCCTGGAGAAGCTCTCAGAGAACTTGAAAGAAGGGGCCTCCTTTATGTAGTATCCGTTAGCACCGGCGCCTGGGTCAAGAAGCTGTTTGAAGTTCCAGACCTTGTTTGAGGCCGTGAACATGATGACCTGCCGTCCCCGGTTCATATTCTTTATCGCCTTTAGTACCTTCATGCCGGAGAAAGCGGAAGTCTCGTAGATATACTCTTCTTTGTCGCCACCCAGTCGAAGATCCAGGAGATACAGGTCGTAATCGTCCTGCAGGACCATCCTTTTTTCATCGTCAGAGAATTGCTCGATGTCTGTTACAGACCGGGATATGACATCAATCTGCGCACCTGGGAAGAACTTCTTGATGGCCAGACTCCATCCCATGTCGGCCATGTCGTCAATCAGAAGGATTCTGCGCCCGGTTGAAAGGATGGGCAGGTTATTGCCGAGCAATACCTTTTTCTCGGGAATGACAAGAGTTTGAATGTCATCGACAGTGGTCGCGAGGATATATTTGAAATAAAGGTCCTTTTGTTTCCGGACCAGTTCCGGGCACTCGTCCCCCTGGTACTGGTGCCCTTCGAGGATCCTGTACATCACCCCGGCTCCCCACTGGTTGGCAAGGCCATGACGGCCTGTCGTGGAAGAAATGGGAGGGTTGATGGTTATCTTGTTGAGAAAATCCCTTTGATAGTCTTCCAGGCGCATGCGGCTGGCGTTGCTGAGGCACTCGGTCAACTTCGAAGCAGGGGAGAGGTATATGTTGGCCGTGAGGAAGATCTGTGAGTTTTCATTCAATTTGAGAAGGGCGTCAATGGCAAGTTCCGAGATGAACACGATCGGAGCCAGTGCATTGTCCCCGAGAGCGTCCAGCGAGAGCCGGATATGCATTGCGAGGTCCAGGGAAAAGGCCAAATCGGATTCGGCGTCAAGGATGAACATGTCGACGTCCTTGCCCTGGAAGCATTCAACCATATAGTCATGGATTCCTTCATGACTGGAGAGCCTCAATTCCGGGTATGGTATGTATTCGAGTCCCTTTTCTTCGGCAAAATCCCGAAGCGACTCATCTCCAAGGATGAATGTTTTTCCCATATTGACTGAAACTGCTGATTATTCTAGATATCCTGTCTCTGAATTCTCCGACCGTAAGGCTGCCCGAGTTGATTTCAGCGATGATATCTCCGTATGTGCATGCAATCCCCGGCTGTGCTGCGGCAACCAAGTTCGTAAGGTTCGTCCCTGCTACGGAGTCGGCGGACAGCGGCTCGTCAGCGGCCTTGAATCTGATCCGTGTAAGGATAGCCTGGGCATTCGACGTGGCAATATTGACTCCCGTGTTGCGGCCGAATGCAAGGAATGCCAAATCAACCGCCCCGGATTGCCTGTAATTGTCCAGAAAAACTCCCAAATTGCCGTAGAACCTGTCCTTGTTTATCGCCCGGATATATGTCTCGCGCTTGAACTCCGGTTCCCCCTTATCCTCGCCGCTGAAGATGACGAGAGATATGTTCCTGCCGTTGTTTGAAATCTCGTTGACAATCCGATCCTTCACCGAACCACTCTCTTCATCGTCAGCATCTCTGTAAGAGCGGTGTATGCAGATGCAATCCGCTTGCTGCAGTTCGCCGGTGATGGTGTCGAGCTTCTCCATTGTCATACGCGGATACCGCTGGATGACTCCTTCATAATCGACGAAATCAATGAAAAGCTTGATATACTGGTCGGGGGTATCGTCAAAGAGATAAATCATACTAACCTTTGTGCAAAACGGTTATGACAAGGGTGTATCCGGCAACATACTCCTGAGGGAGGTCTTCCCAGACACTCTCCGAAAGAGATGCATTCAAATTCCAGCGAATCGGCCTTCCTGCCCAACATGTTTCAAGAGAGAGGAAGAAATGACCTTCTGCCAAAGATTTAAGGCTTGCCAGAAGGCCACCCCCGTTATTGAAGTGCCCCAAAGCCTGTTGGATATCCTGGGTAGGGAATGAACCGACCTGGGTCAAACGAACCTCGTCCACTTTTGTCTTGTCGGGGAGAGGAGCTAACGATTTATTTGAGATCTTCACGATCGGGTGCTCTTTCGCGTCAGGATAGCGGTCCACATCGTCCAGGAATTTTGTCACGATGGCCCTGAACTGACGGACATCCATATAAGAGTCAAATTTTTCCAGATCAGGATCAATGTCCAGCTTTATCGTGGAGAATCGTCCGCTGGCATTGAGATTCTCAAAGTAATCGTCAAGCGTTCCGTTGTAAATGCGGATGGAGTTCTTGAATGCTTTGAATTCCTCGATGAATTCATCAGAAGGATGACACGCTGGGTTGGCTTCTATCCAATCCGCCCATGCGTCACAGGCGCAGTGATTATGGTGGACATTCCCGTCGCAGTCAGTCCAGGACGGCCCGGCCACGAAACCGAAAACGAGTTTGTAAAGACTGTCTGGCACCTTGCCTTTGACCTCTCCCAAAGCATATCTGCAGCGGTCCACATATTCGTAGAAGTCGTCTTCAGAATCCGAATACGACTCCGGGTCAAATCCGTGGGTAAGGTATTTCAGTCCCTTGGCCTTGCTGAATAGTCCAAGGAATGATACCGCTTCGGGAACAGTTATTTCTGGCTGTTGTGACATTTCTTGATTATAACTTTGGAAGGGTTCTTAAAGGAGGGCACATTTCGACCAGTCGCTGATATCGATTGGTGCTTGCAAAACTCCTTGGATTGGCTGGAGCAGCGGGCTTTTGCCAGAATGGAGTGTAGCCGAGAGAATCGTTGGCGAAAGGATCGGGGGCGTCATCTTTTACGTCTGCCTTGTTCCGTTCTACTGCAGCCTCTACGAAATTGGGATAGAGGACCTTGATTGTCGCGTCGCTGTATCCCATGGCGGACATGAGTTCACACATCTCGTCGGTGTAAGTAAGCAAATCGCCAATGAAAATGCGACTATAATGGTTGATGTGGGACTTTATGACAGCATTAAGGACTTCGAAGCAATGGCCACTGTCTTTGTAATCGAGGTTGTTGTCGTTTATGCAGTCAACCATCACCTGGCAGTCGTGGTTGAATTCTTCATCATCAATCAGGTTCATCCCTGGTCCAAACATCGGACTACCATATGTGAGCAAGAGGTAATCCGGGATGAATCTTCCTAGGACGATCTCCCCATGGCGTTCGTCCATTTTTACGCTGAGGCTTTTTCCTGAAGTCAGGTAATAGTTGAAAACTCTCATAAACAAGTGGGCTTTATTAGGTTCATTGCTACCAAATATCAAAGATAACTCTTTTCATTTTTATGGGAAAGGGTTATCCTGATTATCTCTCCAACAGCCCTGTTGCAATACCGTCAGAAGACTGGATAAGAGCGACCAACGGGCTTTTTGCACGTGCGGCATTGAAACTTTCCTTATGCTCCGGGCTTTGCATCGGCATGTCCCATGCGGACATGTGCCAGCGGATTGCAAACATCTCCTCTGGCTTCAGTTCCAGGCCCCAGGAAAGTAGCATGATCACGGATTTTTCGCCGTGGCCAAGGGGGAGCCCTGCGGAGTAATCCACGAAGTATCCCTTGTATTTCTCCCAGTTACCTTCGTCATTCTTCCTGCTCAGAATCCCTTCCTTGTATATGTCTGCCTTGCAGGTATCGTGGAGAAGGGCACAGATGGCCACGCTGTCGAGTGGAAGCTGCGTTTCCATTTCCGGACGCCGGAGAAGGATCTGCTCACGGAGGAACAGCGCCGCCTCGTACACATTGAAGGAATGCTCGGGAAGTCCGCCTTTATGTGACAGGTGAAAACGCGAAGAAGCCGGGGCTTCGAAGAACCCCGTCTCTTCAAGTTTTTCGATTACTGAGTCAATACCTTTTCGTCCGGTATTTAAAAGTGTCTGAATGAATTTTTCCTTTGTATAATTCATGCACAGATGATTGATTAATAATTAGTTGTGCCACCTTAGAAGGTGTATCCGGTACTCCCCTGCTGTGCCCTCAATTTTGTTACACAACTTTGATTATGTTAATGTCGGGCCCCTCCCCTCAAAGCTTCTGATACGTTTCCGCCGACTTCTGGATCATCGCCATAAGTTTGTCCTTAATGGCCTGAGGTTCAACCAGAACGACGTTCTCTCCGTATGAAAGGATACGTGCGAAAAGTTCAGTGTTGGGACGGCATTCAATGGAAAAGAAGGTCCAGTCTTTCAAAGAGGGATATTTCTTTCTGAAAAGCGCCTGGGACTCTTCATCCAACTCGATCTGTGTCCCATGCAGGAATTTCGTTTGGATGTACGGCAAGGATTTCTTGCTGACGGCGAAATAGATATCCTCCACATCTTCATCAAGAAGAAGTGTCACGCCAACGATCTCATCATAACGGGCCTTCAGGTCTACGACAGTCTCGACATACGGCTCGTCATCAAGGTATTCGAAATCCGGGGAAATCCTGTCCAGAGGGAATGTCGCAATAAACTCAGGCTTATAGGGGTAGATGTCATCTCCCAGTGGTGTACAGATCAGGAACCATCTGTCATTAAACTGTTTGAGCTGATAAGGATAGATGGAATACTGTTTGGGCTCCCTCCCGAAGATGGTATATGTGATTCGGATCACCTTCTTTTGGGAAATGGCCGAAAACAGCCGTCCCAGAAGCCCCTCAGGAATCTGCAATTCATCATTGGAACTGAATGAGATGTAGGGCTGCTGATCAGCTTTTTCCTTGAAATCAAGTTTCTTCTTCAGGAGATCCAACCACGTGAAGTTGTCCAGCCCGTCGAACTGACCGAGACTCTTGAGTGCTTCCCTGAGAATCTCCTCCTCATCAGAGGTCAGCTCCTGATAGAACAGAGGCTCCGACTGGTCAGCATACTTGACAGTCCCCCGCCGTCCTGCGTTGCGGACGAGCTCTTTCCCGAACTCCTCCTCAAGGGCTTTAATGTCCTTCTGGATCATGCGGAGAGATACAGTCTCACCGCACTGCCAGCTCACTTCCTTGAGCATTTCCTGGGTGGTATAATTTCTGTTCGGATCGGCCAGCATCCTGTCAATGATACGGTAGCGGGCCATGGCGTCTTTATTTACGGGCATAGTTTTATTGTTTTACAATGCAAAGATAGCCAATTAAAACGAAATCTTTGTTCGCCAAAATTTAATATCCTTTATATTCAGTCACTTTGTCAAGGTCCAATACAGTTATTACAGTGTTCAACTGTCACTTTGATCTTGTTCGATTTGAAAAGAGATTCCTTCACCGGCGTTCGCGGCCAGCCCCTTATTGCATGGCTCGATAATGCTGCCTTTTTTATCACCCCATTTGTCCCATCCAATCTCTTCAAACAATTTATCGTAATCAATAGGAGAACCAGGTCCTTTCATAATGAATCAGTTATGCTCAAATTACCTTAAATGAAATATCGATAGAGTTTCCCTTGTCGTCCATTACCGCTAAGGTATGATTGCCGGGCAAAGGATTTACCGTTGTCTTGTGTACATCTTTCGTTGATCCCAGGTAATCCCCGTCCATGTGCCAGAACAGCTCGGCATGAGAATCCTGGTGTACTGCGCTCAGGGTAATCCCTTTCGTTTCCCCATCCAGCTGCCGTGGGATAGACAGGGTCGCACCATCAGTGGGATAGATGATACGAAGCGGTGTCGAATCAAGCATGAAGATCCTTTCCATTCCGGACCACGCGACTTGCTCCTGGCTTTTGTCTTGCAGGTTGCTGCAATCCTCCGGCTGCTGAAACCACTCATCCGTGCAGGGCAGCGTATTGAATATGTCGAACATGACTGGACCAGCCGTCCTGGCGCCTGTAATCCCCGGGCAGCCACCACCCTGAACGTTGCCGACCCATACTCCGACTGCGTAGTCCGGAGTCACCCCGATGGCCCAGGCGTCCCTGCTACCATAGCTCGTACCGGTCTTCCATGCAACGGGACGGATGGATGAGACGATGTCCCTGTCGACTTCGTCCGGCCGGTTGACGTCCGCCATCGCATCAAGCATGCACCAGATTGCCCTTTTGTCCTTCAGAGGGAAATCATTCATCAAATTAACCGACTCATAACAAAAGATACTGGCCATAGAGGCATACAGCCAAGTAATACGGTCAAGGGATGTCTCTCCCCCGCCCAGTATCAGGGACAGGCCGTACCGCCGGCCGCTGTCCTGCATTCTCCATAGTCCGGAATGTTCAAGGACTGAACAGAACTGCTGGATGCCGTACTGCTTGAGAAGATATACGAAAGGGACATTGAGTGATTTGCACAAAGCCTCCCGCGCCGAAACGGCTCCGCTGAATTCATGGTTGTAGTTGCGAGGTGTAAAGCCGTTGAAATTCATCGGCAGGTCAGGAAGCAGGGTTCCCGGAGAGATGAGATCCTCTTGGATGGCGGCGCAATAAAGGAGCGGCTTGAGGATACTGCCCGTGCTGCGGTAGCTGGCAGCGGCATCGACGTACATCCCGGGTCGCGCGGTGTCAAGGTCAGCGTTGCCGCAGTAGGCTACGGTCTTCAGCGTTTTCACATCGACTACCACGGCGGCAAGGTCGGGCGCTCCCCCTTCCCTCAGCTCACGGTTCCACGTCGTGGTCAGCTCCTCGAGCCGGGACTGGAGAGAAGCATCGATGTCTGTGACATGTTTCTCCCCATGGAAAGCGGAATTGTAATATTCCACTTCGTGATAGGCCAATGATGGTAACGGTTTCGGCTCTTCGGGGAGTGGCTCCTCGAGTGCACACTGATACTCGGATTCGGAGAGAATATCCTTTGCACGGAGCCTGGCAAGAAGTCGGTTACGCTTTTCAAGCAGTTTTGGACGGTTCTTCGAGACATGCATCGAGGACGGGGCATTTGGGAGAACGGCCATCAGTGCGGATTCCGCCCAGGACATGTTCTCCGGAGGGCAGCCGAGATACCTCCAGGCCGCGGCTTCGAGCCCCACGACGTTACCTCCGAAGGGGGCATGCGAAGCATACATGCATAGGATTTCCTGCTTTGTGCATCTTGCCTCCAGCCTTGTTGCAAGAACAGTCTCGACAATCTTCTGCCATAGGGTGCGCCCCTTGTTCCTGGACAGCCGCACCACCTGCATGGTGATGGTGCTGCCACCGCTCTCGACATGTCCGGCCTTGATGTTCTGAAGCACGGCCCTCCCGATGGCCTTGACGCTGAAACCGGGATGATGCCAGAACCCCCTGTCCTCAAACTCGACGACTGCGGTGGCATACTTGGCCGGGACGCTGTCGCAGGGAGGAAACCGCCACTGGCCGTCGTCGGCAATGCGCGCTCCGAGCAGCTCCCCTTCCCGGTCTAGGACAACCGTCGAGTAGGGAACATGCCGGAACAGGTCTTCCGGTAGGCAGATCAACCACCCCACAAAGAGGAGTGCCATCACACCGGACAGAACCCAGTATCCACTGCGCATCCTCATCTTGTCACGCTAACTTTCGCCCCTGCGGTATTCGCGCAATAACGGGTGTCATACATGTCCTCGCAGACAGCCGGAGTCATTAGGAACTCTCCTTCATAAGATGCCTGGAGTCGTACTTTGAAAGTCTTCGACTGACCGGACGACAGGTCAAAGTACCATTGTACCTTATCATCCCGTATGTCCTTATGTTCCGCATCACCCCGGGTGGCGGTATGTCCCCCGTAAAGCCGGTCGTTCCAAATCTCCCATCCGGAAGGGCACTGGAAGGTGAGGGCCATCTTCCTGGTGTGGATGAAACCGGAGACGTCCTTGACGGTAATGCTGGCATAGAAATCCCTGCCCTGTGCCATCCTGCTGGGGATGATCCGGGCCTTTCCATCCGCGTCCAGCCACTTGACATCTATCGAGACGCCATGGCTCGAAGCCCTGGCAAGCGAATCGGGATGAGGAAGCCGAGAGCATGAGAGAACGACAGTCAGGCTGTCCTTGCCGTCATTACGGACAGAAGTTGCCCCGCTTTCGGAATCAAGCTGGGTGATCGAGACACATTTCCCCGGCTTGACCGTCTGTCCGTCGATTCTGAATGCCGGACGTTCGGTTCCCACGAGTGCCGCAAGACGTCCGAGGGCAAGGCTTGTGAAGGCCAGTTCCTGCGTTCCATAATAACCCTCATTGAACGAATCGGCCACATAACCGGCTTCTCTCAGTGCGGCTTCCCTGTCGCCAAGAAGGACCAGGGTTTCAAGTTTCATGGCATCGTCGCGGCCACTGCTCCAGAATGTGCTGTACCAGTCCGAGGGCTCAGTTGGAGCATACGTGTCGTCCTTCAAGATATCCCTTGCCGTGACGGTTTTACCGGCGACGGCATAGGCGGCCGCAAGACGCCATTTTGCCTGGCTGGAAAGATTGGCACTCTCCCTGAGACGGTTCATGGCAGCCGCATCATTGACACCGGCCAGCGCAAGCGTATAGAGACGGTAGGCCTGTTGGAGGTCGTCGAGCCGGCCTTCCTCGGGCTTGTATTTCTTGACCGCCTTCATCTGGCTGTTTTTCCAATCGGACACGACGCGTTTTGACACCTGATGACCCTGACGGGCGGCCTCGACCAGAACCTGTCCGGCCATCGAGCTGGCCCATTCGTTTATGTATGTCCCGCCCGGCCAGTAAGCGAAACCTCCAACCGGAAGTTGCCTGGAATAAAGTTCCTCAATGATGTCCTTCAACCTTGAAGCCACCTGTTTCTGTTGAGCCGTGGGAAGGAACCGCCCGGCATAGAGGAGGAACATCCCACAGGAAGAAAGCTGTTCGGTGCAAAGGTGCCCGTAATCATTGACATAACGGAAAGCATCCTCAAGAGACAATTTCGGGAAGGAAGATACCTCAAGGCTGACCCCTTCCCTGTCCCCCGCCTGGAAGGCATCCCATGACAGTGCCCTCTCCTCGCCCGGCCCCAGCGTAATCCGCTCTCTGCTGACCATGGGGACAGCCGGATTGGTTACTTCAATATCGATGGTCTCCTCGGCGCTGTGTTTCCCTCCTCTCGCGCTGACTGTTACCCGGGCCGGTCCAGTCTTGCGTCCATCGGCTTTGAGGTTGAAGGTAACCATCCCGTCACCCTTCCTGTCGAGGCGCAGTGATTGGTTGCCGTTGTCCTCAAGGGAAATCGGCCCATCAGTCTTGACCGACACAGTGACTTCACCTATCCCGTCCTCAGTTGCGAAGACATTGACGGGGAGGCTGACTTTCTCCGTTACGGAGAGTTTTCGTGGCAGAGTCGGGACAAGCATCAGGGGTGAACGTACGGCCATAGTCCGTTCGGCGTTGCCCCATGCCCCGGCATGCCCGGCCACTACCATGATGCGCACGCTCCCTGTGTACATGGGGAACTTGAACTTATGGCTTGCTGATCCCCCCTGCAGGGTGAACGGTCCTACGAATTTGACGACAGGCTTGAAGCGGTTGTCTTTCTTGGCTCCGCTATGCAGGGTCTCATCTCCGCCGATACTCAGTACCTTCGACCAACTGCCGGCATAAGCTCCGATGACATCGTCATAGATATCCCATGTAGTGACACCGAGTGCCTCCCGTTCGTTCATCGTCCCCCAGGGATTGGGCGTCCGGAAGGATGTGAGGTCCAGAAGCCCCTCGTCGACAATGGCCAGCGTATAGGTCATGGGTATTCCGCTCTTCTCCCTGACACGAACGGTGAACGGCTGCTGCGGGCGGATTGATTCGGGCGCATCGATCACCGGATGAAGATGCGAACTCTTGTCTGTGATGAAGACGGGCTGGACGCCATAGAGCCGGATGGGCAGGTCGTTGACGGTGTTCCCATGGGGCTGAAGGAGCGTTGCGTGGACATAGAAGTTGGGTGTCATGGCTTTGGTCACGACGAACCGGAAGGCTGTTTCTTCCCGGGCTTTCGTGCTGACCCAGTGACGGGCAAAGACGCCTGAAGCGTTCTCAAACGAAACGAGCACCCTTCCGCCGGCGGCCGCAGGAAAATATGCGGTAGCGGTTTCGCCGACTTCGTATGATTTCTTGTCAAGGCTGAACGAAAGCATCGATACGGCGTCGGGGTCTGCCTTGTCGGAATGACCGCGCCAAAGGGGCCAGTCCACATAGAAGGTGCCGCCGGTGCGGTGACCGCCTGCATCCTTTACCAGAAGCAGATACCTTCCCCAGCCAGGATAGCTCACGCGGAATCTGACAGATGCATCTGTCCCGTCTGAAATGAGTTTCCCTTCTTTCACGACAGTGGCATTCCCGTCTTTCATGTATGCGTCAAGCTGCTGGTCACCGGATTCCCACCACCAGCTCCAGCCAAGGCGGTAGATCTTGTATTCCAGTTCGCGTCCCTTCTGGACCTTCCCTTCAGGAGACATGGCTACCACGGGGAAGACAAGATCCTTGTCGGTCTCAAATTCCTTTTTCCCAAGCTTTACGCCCACATAGCAGTCGAATGGTGACAAGGGGATACTGCGGGCCGTTATGCTCGACCCGCCACCGGGTTCTTCCACCCGGCATACCACGTTGGCGGAAAGCAGCCCGGGCGCCTTGTTGATGACGGGAATGGCCGTAGGGACAAGGGCCACGCCGACAGAATCAGTCACAGACTCGCCAAGGCTGAATTCCTCACTGCTATATTCCGACAGCGGATCGTTGAAGACGAATTCTTCGTATCCTTTGAAGGGGTGCAGGACCTTGTTGACTGTGGCCTCCAGCCGGGTGTTCAAACCGACGGCGACAGGTCCTGTGAGCCAGTGGGCCTCTACGGAGACGGTGTCCGAGGATTCGGGGACAAACATCCCGTCATTAGTCGTGAATGAGATTTTCAGGCGGTTCGGCTTGATGGTCTCAATCTTGAGATCCTTGTGGAAGACGGCTCCTCCGGCATCAAACTCCGCCTTCCAGGTTCCTGTCGGGTCGTTCTCCTTTGTAGGAAGGGTAAACACGTAGAATCCGTCCTTGCCAGAAGTCTGTACGAGACGCTTGTAGAACTGTCCCTCAGGAGTCGTGACAGTCATGGTGACCGGGTGGTTCTGGGGAATCTGCCGGTTCTTTTCGCTCAAGACGAAAGTGACGTGGAGCGTGTCACCTGGGCGCCAGACTCCGCGCTCACCATACGCATATCCCTTGATGCCACGGGTTATGCTTTTTCCGCCAACATCGAAACGGCTCAGGGACTTCTCCTTGCCGGGTGTCACTTTCAAGTACGACGTCGCTCCCCCTGCGGATGCGGTCACGACAAACGGCTGACCGGATATCCTGAAGTCGGCAAAGCCGCTGGCATCCGTCACGCCGGAGCCTACAGGACGCAACTGGTAATTGTATGCCGTCACCGTTACGCCAGAGAGCGGCGCGGTCGTCATGATGTCCGATACCGCGGTCCAGAGCATGCCCTTGTCGGAGGATTTGACGACAAGGCCGAGGTTCGATGCCGCGAGGTTGTACTGCGGGAAGCGGTAATCCTGATGATAATAGCTCTCGCTCGTTGGATCATCCCGTTCAGACCATGAATAGTAATAGTTTTCGTCATCATCATCCCAGTAGTAGGATTCATATGGCGTGTCCCATTTCTGATTGTCGGCCACTGTCACGCCCTTCTCTTCATTCAAAAGGGGAACGCCGCACTCGTATTCATCCTGCCCGTACAAGGAATACTCCTTCTTGAATGAAAACTTGATACGGTAGATGGCACCCCTTTCCTGACGGAACAGACCGGAAAGATCCACGGAGAAATTCTGCCATTCATGAAGGTCCAGGGCTTCATTGCCGTCCAGACGTGCTGTCTTGCGATATATCAGGCGTCCTGCCCTTCGGAGCTGCGTGCTACCATCAATGTCGTTCCCCTGCAGGAACATCAGAATATTGTCCGTGTAAATCTTCACTACGGAAACGTCAACCGCCCTGAGATTGACAGCCTTGAAGGGTATTTTCAGGTTTGCCCTGTCCGGAAGGATGGTCCCGCTGAGAGGCACTTCCACCGCCGGCGCCTTGGGCCCTTCCGGTAAAAACTCTTCGACATCCTTCTCAAGTGTCGTCCCGTTGTAATTCTTGACATCTTTTGAGACCAGCAAAGTTATGTCATGGGAATCGGCAGGGATGAATACGCGCACGCTGCTGCCATACTTCCTTTGCAGGGAGATGTTTTCCGTTTCCTTGACTGATATAAGACCTGTCAGGTCCTGTGAATCACTGAGCCGTTCGGAGAAATCGATATCGATGTAAGGCGATGAGGCGTCCACGCGCTCAAAACTACGGACCTTGAATTCGTTTGCTGCCGGTATATTGACAGAGACGTCTTTTACAGCGCTATAGCCGATCTTTCTTGCATTGAAGGAGACCGTAACGTTCCTTCGTTCTTTCTTCTTCTCAATTCCGTCTATGCTGAAACCATAAGCAAAATCAGAATGCTTTTCAACAGATATTTCATAACGCGACGGGAATGTCACCCCCGAGCATGAAATGAGCGATTCTTTCACGACTCCGTCCTTTACAGGCTCACTGAATTCAATCATTCCCTGAATCTCTGCCAGATCCCGATCTTTGGAATAGACTCCATAGACCCTTATCTTCGCCTCTTTTGGGGCAATGCCGAACTTGAACACAAAATCCTTCTTTCCGTTGACAATCTTTCCTGTCTTCAAAGTGCAGTAGTACTGCTGGCCAGAGGCAAAGGACCCTTTCTCCGGACGGAATTCAAGAATTCTCCCCTGCCCTGTCCAGAAAGCGCTTCCCTTCAGCTGAGGGGAAAAGCTGAGCAGCCCTTTGACCGGATGGTCCAGTATGTCGGTCGGGCCGTGGGCTTCAGCGAACTCAATGCGTACCTTTTCGTATGACGGAATGCTTGCCGGCGTGAAAGCCGTGATGATTCCATCGACGTCAGATACATCGGAAACACTGATGGTGTGTTTGCAGGAAGTAGTTATCGCTGTCAGAAGGACGACGAAAAAGAATGCGTGAAAGAATTTGTATTTCATTTTGGTTGGAATGTGAATATCTTGTTTTACGGGTACAAAATAAACTCATTCCAACGAAGCGGATGTTCGTCACAGGTGCTCTACGAATAGCTTTTCCATACGGAATAGCCGTTATTATGCTGTCTTTTAAAAAGAAAGCTTTAATAGACGGTATTTACCAGTGCACAGCTGTTCTCATAGCCAGCGTTATTGCTTCCCCGACAAGGGCAATATCTGCAAGGAGATAGTGCCTCTTACCTTTTCTGATGACGGTTGTACCGGCGATTTCCGCTGTCTTCAGGAACCGGTTCCTGATTTCCCAATCTTCGAAATAAGTTGCAGGGCCGATACCAAATGCCGTTCCAGAAGGGCTGAGGTTGAAAATGACGGGGCCGGCATCTATGTTAAAGTCCAGCAGGCTGTTTTTATACCAATACTCACGGATACCCGCAAACGGTGAACGCTTCACGAATTTCGTCTTCAGTACATCATATAGCTCCCTAGCGTAATCAACATCCACGAATGTCATATAATAGCAGATCAGGGCAGAGTAAGAACCAAGCACATACAGGAAATCCCCCGGCTTGCATTCCATGTCAGGAAAGAGGGATGCGATCATCCCGGTGGCGTCAGTCCAGTTCTCCTTCATGTTTTTAATCCAGTAGTCGACGGTGTCACTGTATCTTCCGTCGTGAAACCTGGCGTAAATGGATAGGGCGGCTATACCTACAAGCTCATCCGGGACATAAACGTAACCGTCAGGGTAAGTCAGAAGATTGAAGTTAGGGCTGTCGTAAAACCTGCGGCTCATGGTTTCACACAAAGAATCCCAGAGTGAATCATATTTGCTATCACCTCCCAGTGTCTTATAACCGCCTATCATCCATGCAAGGATGCTGATATAGGATATGTGACTGTTTGGTCCATTCAGGCTCTCCAGCGGGTCCTCGCCCCAACGGACCGCGTCGTAGTTGCGCAGCTCCTTTGACATTACTATTCGAATGAGGCTGTCAATGGCCACTACCGATTCCTCCCTTGTCTCCGGATAGAGATGGGACATGTTCACAAGGGCCGCACTGAGCATGGAACAAGAATACATTGCCCATTCATTCTGGAAGATGGGACCTACGGCAGATGGCATCTCTTTGATAAGATTCTCAGGAGTCGTCAATACCTTCTCGAGGAGGAACGCCCGTCTCTGAAGGAGATCCTCCTTTTCCGTCTCGAAGGAACCTATCCCCTGCATCCTAATCGATACATGGATGCATTTGCCGACAGTTACAAGAACAATCAGCGAGAGGATAAAGAGCAAAATATGCATAGTCTTTTTCTTCATACGATTTAACGGTTCAATTCATCCCAGAATACGGCAGGCAGATGTTAGGCACATCCGAGGCTTTAATGAATATCTCATGAGGAGAATGCCCAGCGGTGCCGCAGCCTATCGGCGTTACAGCCTCGGGAATAGACATCATTCAATTAGGCTTTAGCTTCGATTCGTTTCATGTTCATTGCATCATATATGTTCCCATTACCACGGTCAAGGATGAAAGCCCGCTGGCAGTCCAGGCAGTAGAATGAATCCCCGAAGTTGAAAGGCTGGTTCACTTGCGTATGCCCGAATACCTGGACCACCCCTTCCAAACGGTTGCTTATGGCTCCGTGCTCCATGATATCCGCCCAGATCATGCTGCCGAAAGGCTTGTCCCCTCCCCTGTACATCGAGATATCCCCGAGAGCCGACATAAAATCAGGATAACCGACAAGATCGTTTAACAGCTCGGCCGTCAGCTCATCCTCCGAGATGGTCGGGAAGTTGTACCGCATCCAACTTTTCCCTACACCTGCGTGTGAGAACAGGAATCGCATCCCTCCTGCCGTGGTCTCATAGGCCATCTTAAAAAGGGTCTGATGGTCCCAGAAATAATGTGCGTTCCTCTCGGCATGTTCGATGTCATACCGGCTACCCATCAATTCTGGATAGAGGTAATGGAGGTCATGGTTGCCCCAAAGGAGAGTGACCCGATCCGGGCGTTCTTCCTTGAAGCGGATGATATCCTTGAACCCCATAAAGGACTCTTCCTCGGTGATTCCCTCATACTCGTATGGGTCGAGATAATCACCGAGGAAAATGGTTTCCATACCTTCATGTGCAGAGACCGCCTCCCTCCAGAAAGGTCTTCCGTGGACGTCGGGAATAATCAGAAGATTTTTGCTATTCATGGCTGTTCATTTATGAAGACGCAAGAGTAAATACGAGATTAATTCGGGAAAGTTTCAGAATACTTTACAATTTGAATAACTAATATGGCAGGTCCTCTATATTCTTCCGGGGACGACGGAAAATCTTCCAACATACTTCCATGCCGGCATAGGTACGCGTTAGATAACGTGAGCGTACCTCCTGTATTTTGATCTCCCATTCTAGAATTTTTTCCATTTCCTCTTTAAGCCAAGGCTCGTCAATAAGCTTAATCCTTCTAAGTCTGGATGGCTCTGAGGTGCAAAGACCTATGCAGAATTCGGCTTTGAGGCGTTCGAACTCTAACGTCTCATCGTTGGCCAATACATTTGTCATGCGTGCCCGGCAGTACGGACTCGGATGGACGTAAGTCTTGAGTCCGTTTTTCTCGATATAAAAGGCCCTCCATATCTTATCGGAAATAAACGAATCCTCAGGCTCTCCATATCTAAGTCTTATGCCTGTGAGTTGTTCGAACCTTTTGATGGTCCAGTAGTGAAGGTAGCGGGTGGGATTTCCCATGACCCCTCTTGCGCCATAATCATCCTTGAGTTTGATGAACCTGCTGCTGAGACGTTGGAAAACGGGGTCTTTCTTCCCGCGTACCATTCCGATGTATGCCAGTTGTCCCTGTATGGTCTCGACCATATGGGGACGAAAACAGGTGCTGCTCTGGATAATCTCGAGTTCTTCGTTCTGCGGTTTTTTCCGCTCGAGTTTATGCTTGAGAAAGCAGGCATACGCGGTATCAACCCCGTATCGTTCCCATATATGGAGGAGGCTTCCAATGCAACGCACATATTTCCTGCAGACGTTGACTTTGCTGTTCACGATAAGGCCTGTTACTTCCTGCCGCTGACCTTTCTTCTGCAAACGCAGCTTTGATTCATTAAGTGTGAATCCCTCATCGGCAATAATCTTCCTGAATTCCTTCAGGAACGAGTATCCCTCCTTGAAGACATTGTGATTGCTGCTGAAAGTGATATCGTCGGCATAACGCGAGTAGGCGACCTCAAAGCGTCGTGCAAGCCCCGCAAGCCTTCGGTCAAGGCGCATACAGACGATATTGGAAACAATTGGCGACGATGGTGCCCCCTGTGGGAGAGCAGCACGTTCCGAGGATGGATAGTCTTCAGCCTTTTTAGCCTCGTAGCCGCTTCTTTTCAGATAGTAGATTTCATTGCGTATCTCATTCGCCCTCCGCGCAAGGTCGGCATGGGTACAGCAGATTCCAGCAAGAAGATGCGCCGCTTCCCTGCTGAAACATAGCGGTAACCGGCACAATGCCGACTCGATCCGCTTCCTGTCGATATTTGGAAAGAAGTCTTTAAGGTCGGCATTGTATACATAGTTCTTCCGGACGTGCCTGGACGCGTTGTCGATAACACTACGCCCCGGTACGAAACCGGTTACTGATGAGGATGGCTCGTACATGTCCTGCAAAAACCTGCCGACAACCGTTTGCAGAGACTTCAACATATTCCTTGGTGCGCTTATTTCACGGACCCCGCCATTTCGTTTGGGAATATGGTAGTTCCTATAGTGGAGATAGTTCCTCCGTGGAGAAGAGAAATACATCATCTGCTCCATGCTGAAGGGGAACACGCCAAGGCCGAACTCCTTGCGTTTCACGCTGTTGAGCGCATCAAGAAGCTCCTTTGCCGTCGATGGACGGTTTGAGGAATATATATTGGCGTCAGACATTCTCCTATAAAAAGCTCCTTGACATACCGGGACTGTTTTCTAAAAAGGAATGTCGGCTTCTGCCGAACATATGTGCTGCATGCCGGAAAAACCCGTTTTGACGGTATGCAGCTGTAACTGGGCAAACAATCCTGTCCGTTTGACCGGACATCCGTCAACTATGACGGACAAAGTTCAAATTCTTGTCCCGGTATGTCAAAGAGCGCTATGGTGTGGTTCGGTTCCTATCATGATATCATCGCATGAGGAAAGGATAGCTTTCCGTCCCTTTCAGGGCTAAACAGGTTCCCCTCGCCACTGCCTTCAGGGGATCTTCCGCAACATGGAACTGGATGTTAACCCTTTCGGTGAACCGCTGCGCGATGCCCCTTAGAAGGGAGCCGCCACCGGCGAGCCAGATTCCGTTCTTCACGATATTCGAGTACAGCTCCGGCGGAGTGCTCTGCAGCACCTTGATAATCTCGCTCTCTATCTTGGTGATGGTCTTGTCGATACACGAGGATATCTCCTTGTATGAGATGGAAGCCGTCGCCGGGTGGGCCGTCACGAGGTTCTTCCCTTCCACGACGTAATTCTCAGGCTCTTCCTCGGTCGGGAGCTCCGGCAGGACGGCACCCACGGCAAACTTGATCTTCTCCGCAGTGGTCCTTCCGATGCTGATGTTGTGCTGCTGTCCCAGGTAATCGATGATGTCGGTCGTAATCTCGTTCCCTGCGATGTGGATGCTCGATGACTCGACAATCCCACCCAGTGAGATGACAGCTATCTCGGTCGTGCCACCGCCGATATCGACGATCATGTTCCCGTTCGGCGCCATCACGTCAAGGCCGATTCCCATGGCCGAAGCCATCGGCTCATAGACCATGTAGAGGTCATGCGCTCCGGAGTGTGATGCGGAGTCCCGAATGGACCGCATGTCGACCGGAGTGCCTCCGCCCGGTATTCCGATAACTATTTTCAAGGCCGGCTTGAAGATGGCGCCATGAGATCCTGTTGCCTTCTTGATGAAAGCCGTTAGCATCTTCTCGGCAGCATCATAGTCGGCAATAACCCCGTTCATCATCGGGCGTATGGTGTAGAGTCGAGGAGGAGTGTGCTCCTCATAGTACTGCGCCTCGGTGCCGATGGCCACGACCTTGTCGGTCTTTGTCTCTATGGCGATGATGCTGGGCTCGTCGAGGACGATTTTGTCGTCTTTGAAGATCACCGTGTTGGCCGTGCCGAGGTCAATGGCCAGTTCCTGTCTGAATCTGAAGAGTTTCATATGGCGAACGTTGCTGTTGTCAATTGAGTTTGTTCATGTCTTAGAGTAGGTTGTCCGACCAAGTGGATTATGCTGACGGAGTCTGGAAGATGGCGTTGGTGTTCTTCTCAAAATCTGCGTCACGTTCAAGTACGAGGGATACTTTCCGGGAAGTGGTGTGACAGTACTTGATGAAAGACTTAGATATATCGGGTAATGTGCCGTTTTTAAGCCATTCTTCCTGCATGATATGATACACTGGGACAAGGACAAAAAGCTGAGTTCCTTCCGATTTGAAGGTCGCTTTGGCTAAAAGGGCTTTCAAGCGGGGTCTGTTGGAAAAGTATTCATTGATGAAACTGTTCCACTGGTCAGGAATTGTCTTGATGGTAATCATGAGTTGATTGTTTCGTTGAATTCTTTGATGGTATCACCGGGCATGACGGAGGAGGACGATACCTCCTCCGCATCCCGGCTCTCTTCATATACGCAAGAAGAGTTCAAGATTGTAGATTTTGTCAGTGCTTTTCGACGCCACTTGTGTATGATGCGCCAAAGAGAGGAGAATAAATAAATCGTCACGGGCTGTACAAGAAACATTATGCAGTAAGCTGCAACCCAACAATAATAACTTATTCCCCGGAGAAGGTTACTAATGGACATTAGGAAAAGAAATCCGACGGCAGCTGCAGCAACACCGCGGCACCATGAGCTTTCCCCGATCCACTGCCCCACTCCGGAGAATGAGAACATCGTAGCAAAGTAGCCGACAATAATCACCAGCAGCGGCTCGGAATTCCTCAATAGGGAGGATGTCAGCCGCGACATATCATCGTGTCCCGAGCCGAATGCGTGCGGAGTCACCAGGATACGTTCCAGCACCACAACGTCAGCCGTGAAGCAGAAAGTAGCCACCATCAACAATCCCAGGTAAACCACACCATTCTTTTTTGCTGAGGCATCTTCCCTTATTCCGCGGGGGAACAGGTATCCTGCGGCGATACACATCAGGAACAGATATCCTCTTGTCTCCGACCAATTATATGAATGACGGTACATATAAAGGCAGAAAGCGGCAAGGCAGCCGATAATCGTCATGATCCACCATCTTGGATTTTGAAAAACTTCTCGAAGCAGCATTCCGACCCAGAGGCAGATGAGCGGATAGCACAGGTCTGCCAGGAAGGAAAGGCCGGGGACGAATGACGGGTAATCTGCAAGTGCCGAGGCAATGCACATGAGCAGCGCGGCTGCACCTGTCAATACGACAGACGCATTCTTGAATTCTTTTCCTATCGTTACCATATCATCCCTGAGTCATCCATTTTGGTTACTATTTCTTCATATATCCGCATTGCCGTTGCGGTCCCTATTGTTACTCCTTCACGCGTGTAAATGGTAACACACATGGTGTATCTGGGTGATGCCACCGGGAAGAAACCGGCAAAAGAATACGTCTCAGTTGCACTCATAAAAGTCCTGAACCCGTCTTCAAGACGACCTGCTCCTGTTTTTCCGGCGATAGGGGGCATGAAATCAGAGAGGAGTCGCCCCGTCCCCTCCAAGACATTCTGTGCGAGAAGGGATTTTACCGTGTCCGCCGCCATCCGGCTGCATATCTGTTTTGGCCTTATGTAGCGTTGGCGTGAGCGAACACCATGGTTAGTTATGGCGTCATAGAAAGAGACGACTTGCTTGGAAGACAATACCACTCCCCTGCCCGAAGCGAAAGCAACGCGTTTCGATGGCGTATCGGTTGCCGGATATGGCGTCACCTGAACCGTCGATGAGCCGAAATAATCACAGAACCGTTCTTCAAAGGCATGTTGAAAATAAGGCTTTTCCATAGCTGCCTTTCCGATACAGTACCGGCTGGAAAGCAGAAAGCCTTCGCGGACGGAGATGGAGTCCTTGCCGGTCTCCCTTTCATAATCCACCATATGATAATCCCTCACAGTCCCCGGCAGTTCGCCATGGCATGTCGGGAACCGTCTGTCCACTTGAAGGCCGCCATGGTCCATAAGGAAGGCTATTGTCGCGGCCTGCATGATTCCTCCGGGGACTAATGGCCTGTCTTCGGTGATGGTGTATGTCGATCCGAGCTGCTTATTATCATCGTACCTTGCCAGCTCATATGTCCAGGGCCCATGAGCACTGCCAGTCTTTTTTATGCTGACAACGGTCCTAAGGATATCCTTGTTTTCACCCATGTGTTTCCTCAATGGCACGTCAATGATACTCCTGAGTGGTTCCGTTTCTTTTTCCATCCCTCTTCGAACGGATCCGGGGATGGAACGGATAGCAACCAGGACGGCTGCGGTCGCGATCGCAGTAAGGATGATAGTGATCTTTCTCTTGGTCATGCCTTTTTACGGTTTGAAAAGACGGCGGCCCGGGGCTGCCTTTCACGCCTCACAGCGTCCGGGCCGAATTGCCGTCATGATAATATCTTGTGGTTCGGGGCGGACTCGTCCTTGCGGAAGCCGAACGCATCGAGCTGCTTCTGCTCCTCCTTCTGTTTCTGCTTCTTTTCATACACTTCATGCAGACGCTCCTGCATGTTATGGATGATGTTGATGTAGCACTCGAGAGAATCCCTGAAGTGCTTGTAGGCCGGTTCATAGGCGTCGACCTGGAAATAAAGGGACGTGTTTGAGTTGGAGAAGAACATTTCCCAGACGAGAGGTGCGATATTCTATTTTAACAAAAATAAAAATGACTTGTTCTTGAACATGATTGATGAATTGTTTTATCCGGTCTTTGTGTTATCAAATGATGAA
>Ga0247609_10001831_pt1 | contig 23945 bp, 19 predicted proteins | sample 172DNAGHGlowgp2_FD_193487 | JGI IMG/M metagenome (GOLD analysis project Ga0247609, IMG submission 193487) | Sheep rumen microbial communities from Palmerston North, Manawatu-Wanganui, New Zealand - 1728 DNA GHGlow gp2 | ecosystem: Host-associated > Mammals > Digestive system > Stomach > Rumen ...
CTAAAAATATTTGGCAATGACTATGGCACAGAAGACGGTACGTGTATTCGTGATTACATCTATGTAGTAGACCTCGCAAAAGCCCATGTGAAAGCAATGGCACGTATTTTGGAAGTAGAAGACACTGATGCTGTCGAGGTGTTTAATATCGGTACAGGTCGTGGTCTAAGCACTCTTGAAGTTGTAGAAGGATTTGAAAAGGCTACAGGCGTAAAACTGAATTGGGAATATGCTCCTCGTAGAGAAGGCGATATAGAGAAAGTGTGGGGAAATGTAGATAAGGCAAATAAAGTGCTGGGGTGGAAAGCGGAAGCAAACATAGACGATGTTCTTCGCTCTGCATGGAAATGGCAAAAGAGACTTCGTGAAGAAGGCATACAATAAATAATTATACATTAGTGGATAATCTACTAATTTTAATATATTGTCACATAAACAAAATGAGAGGATTAATAATCCTCTCATTTTGTTTATGCAATCTCTATTATAAACGTAAACAAAAAACTCTATTATTCGTTAACATCTTTTAAAACTAAAGATGTTATAAGCATGTCATTATTGACTATAGCTGTACCATGATACCGCCTTTCAGTTTCATGATTCTTGTCTGTAGCTGACGGTTTGTTCATTTCTTCATATAAAGAAAACGAAACATTATATAAAGGTTTATCTTCATCGTATGGCATTTTTTTTATGACAAAATCTGAAGTTTCAAATGAAAGTTCTCTTCCAGGTGTTTCATAAACGTGATGCATATACATATAAACGTCATTTTTATTACAATATGACTTTCCAAGATATGAAGACAATTGCCTAGCAATAGTGACACCTAATTTAAGTGAATCATTTGATGATAAAGCATCAAAATGGTTATTAATAACATTTTGAACATTTTCTTCTTCTTTTGCTGATATAGATATCGCATCTAATTTATCCATATTAGTACGAGCTTGTTCAACATATATCCCTTCAGGATATTGATCAATATATGCTTGATAATCTTCTACCGTATTAGATTCTAATTTTTCAAAAAAAGTAATAGAGTCAAGTTTAGCCATTGCCCTATTATAAAAAAAACCTTCTTTACTATATTCAGCCATATATCGTTCCAACAACTCTTTAGTTGAACCATTTTCTTCAACTTTATTCCATTCACGCGCTTCTTTAAACAAGCGTTCTTTTAATGTCTGCACTGCAAGTGCATGTTTTCCTCTTGGATAATTATTTTGATAGATTAATAAAGCACCTTCAAGAGAATCAGGACTATTTGTATCTCTGTATTGGCATATTAAATCCCAGGATTCTTGTTCAGTCATATCTGTTGATGCGAACATATCAGCTTTACTTGAAGAAAATAATTTAAATAATAATAGTGTCAATATAAACAATGCTATAATGCTAATACACCATATAATTGTTTTTCTTTTCTTGTCATAAAAAGACAATGCTTCCCCACAGTGTGGACAATGAGTTGCATATTTATCAAGACTTTTTCCACAAAATCTACATTTTAATAAATTAGCCATAATATGTAAAAAATTATTTCAATATCGTTAACAATATAAAACCAAAATAATTAATATTTCTTTTCACCAGATTCTTCAATATCACTTTCAAAAGAATTTTCATTTGATGAATTATCACCATCAAAATTAATGTCGTTAGTAACCGATTCATCCGTTTTGTATTCATCGATATTACTATTTGACAAATTAGATTCATCGTTGTTTACATCTTCAATTATATCCACTTCTTCAAACGTGGATTCATCTTCTTTTACAATATTATCTGTTTCTACAGCAACTGGTTTCGGTGTTTCAATTATAACTTTACTATTGTTGTCATTTTCCACTTGTTGTTCTTCATCTTCAATATCTGCTTTCAAATGTGATTCCGATTTAGGTAATACGGGATAATCATATACAAAAGCAGCGTAAATTGCTATAAAAGAAATAAAGAGATAAAAAACAGTAAAAAATTTCCTTACACTAGAATGAGGGGTTGAAATTGTTGTAGTAAGAATATATAATAAGGTAATAAATAGCCATACCAAAGAAACGTATGTTAACCCATACATTAGTAGCTTAACAAGAGTAACTATAGTAACAGCTAACGCAACGGTCAAACCTACATCGGATAATGGAGTATGGTCATGATGTTGTTCGTAATATTTACTCGCCATAATTTAAAACCATTAAATGTCTTAATTTAAGTTTATACAAAATTACACAAATCCTTTGATTTGACAAAATATAGGTATAAAAAACTGATCTTTATGATAAATATAGAAAAATAATTGAAAAACATTTTATTAATGAAATAACATTAAAACATTTTTTAGTAATTTTGCATAATTAATACTAAATGTTTTTATATGTAAAATGTTTTTTTTAACTCGTTTAATTTTATAGTTGTGATAAAATATTTGAGAACACATTTCTATATATTGTTACTAATCGTTGTATCTGACATTAACGCCCAAAGTACGTCAAATAATATCACAATACATGACAGTTTAAACAAAAAACACTGGGGATATGAAACGGACTTTCAAATAGGCCGTGTATTAAAATTGGACAAATATCAAAAGGCGTATATGAAAGAATCCCAAGATTATTCGTTGACATTTAAATTAAATCATATAAGTTTACCATCAGATAGTGATTCATATGCATATGATTATCATTACCCAACCTTCTCTATAGTTGGAAAATTTAGCAAAAATAATAGTGCTTCTATGCATCGTGAATACAATTTTCCTCATTGGAATTATTTGACAGATGATTATTTCGAAATAGCTCCATATAATACTCACCTAGGTAATTCATTTGCACTTTTTGGCTCTTTTTCATACCCAATTCTTAGAAATCGAAAATGGGAATTAAATTTAAGCGGAAATTTAGGACTTGCTTATTCATCAAAGAAATATGATAAAAAATCAAGCGTTGATAATGATATGATAGGTTCGCACTTATTGTTTTATGCTGGTGGAGGAGTTAGTGCAACGTATCGCATATTACACTCATGGGGGATTAAAGCAGGACTTGATTATTGGCACATTAGCAACGGATCGACAAAACAACCAAATCGGAGTGTAAATGTTTTTGGCCCAACACTAGGTTTGGTGTATTATCCTTATTATCATCACCTACTTACAACACAAAACAAATTTATACCAAACCAATTCCACCCATATTGGTATATAAACATTAAAGGTGGCATTGGTATTAAAACCTGTTTTGAAGATTGGGAAAGAACACAATATTGTTTAAATAAATCACATCCAGATTGGCGGACAGAGGATTTTACAATATACTCTGTCGCTTCCATACAAACAGACTTGATGTATCGATATGCTAGAATTGGTTCTATAGGTTTTGGATTTGACATACAATATTCCTCTTGTTATAGTCATATAAAAGAGATTGATGAAAGTAGATCTCCTCCAGTCTATTGCAAACATAGTCCATGGTCAGTAGCACTTGACGCAAAACACACATTATTTTATGGAAATGTATCGTTTATATTAGGCGCAGGAATATATCTTCTCAGGAACATGGGAGATTATTCCAACCGTAAGGAACCCATCTTTTTTAACAGAATTGGCGTTCATTATACTATACCCAAACTTTATAATATAACATTGGGCATAGAAGTCAAAGCACATCTCACAAATGCTGATTTTACTGAGTTTGTAATGAGTTATCCATTAAACTTTAAGCAAATAAAATAAATATAATTACAATAATTATCAAGTTAAACCGACTCGAATTCTGCAACCAATTCCTCTAAGCCTACCATAGATAAAACAAGAATTTTAATTGCAATATATTTATTCTACTAATTCATAATTGCAAAATAATCTACAACACCAACAAGTTTGTTGTTTTTATCAACAACAAGTAAAGAATGAATTTTATATTTCCCAAACAATGATTGAATCTGTGTCAACTTTGCTTCGGGATTAATAGTTTTAGGATTCTTTGTCATAACTTCTTCAACTGTCACGCGGAATAGATTATCTTTTTCGCCTTCAATAGCTCTTCTAATATCTCCATCAGTTATTATTCCAACAACAATATTATTTTCAAGAATAATACCTAGCCCTAATTTTCCCCTACTTATACACATAATAGCATCTACAAGAAGCATATTAGATGGAATAATTGGTAAATTATCTGTATACATTACATCCTTTACTTGTGTCACAAGCTTTCTTCCCAAATTTCCACCTGGATGAAACATTGCAAAGTCAATTGCTTTAAAATTCCTTATTTCCATCAATGCAATTGCAATAGCATCTCCAATAGCCATAACAGCGGTTGTTGAAGAAGTTGGTGCCAAATTAAGAGGACATGCTTCTTTAACTACTTTAACCAAAATATGAAGATTAACATGTTTTGCAATTAACGAGTGGCTATCTCCAGTTATACCGACAATAGGAATTTTTCGATCTTTCAGATAAGGAATAATCCTAAGTAATTCATCTGTATTTCCAGAATTTGATAGCATAAGAACAATATCATTATTAGTTACCATACCCAAATCGCCGTGAAGTGCATCAAGAGTATTTAAGTAAAATGATGGTGTGCCTGTACTTGCTAGTGTTGCAGCAATTTTAGCAGCGACATGTCCTGATTTGCCAACACCCGTTATAACAACATGTCCATTGCAATTAAAAATTAAATCTATTAGATTATTAAAATTCTCATCTAATGTTGGAATAATGTCTAATAAAGCGTTAGCTTCATCTCTCAGACACTTCTCTGCATATTGTATAGGTGTTAAATGCATATAAAGAATTTAAAGCTGAACAATTAAAAATCTGCATATATATTATTAACGGCTCTTGTAATAGCAACACATTCCATTTCTATAAGCCATTTTGGACGGCAAACAGGTGCTAATGTAATAATTCTTGGAATAATATTGAATTTTTCATCAAACAATTGTTTAACAGTAGTATAATCTGCTGTATCTCTAAGATATATAATTATTTGCATTACGTCCTCAAATGACGCATCAGCTTCTTTTAATAACGCCTCAACATTTTCCCACATCCTATACGTTTGTTTTATAACATCTCCCTCATACACCACTTCTCCTTTGTTGTTTATAGAAGCTGTTCCGGAAATAATAATATGATTTCTGTCTCCATAATGAACAGAAGTAGCTCTTTCAAATGTTACCCCATATTCATGTGTTGGATTTAGATGTGAAAGTGCACTAATATATTGTTGTTGCTCTTTTTTTAGTCCACCCACTGCATATGCATCCAGTTGTAATATAGCATTATTATTGCTAGGAACACCACATATACCTGTAGAAGCAATATAATGTGTGTATTTAGAAAGTCCTATTTTTTCAAAGAACTCTTTCCTTGCTTTAACCATTGGAGCATATTGAATATCTACATCTCTAACATAAAACCATGTCCTAATGCAGTTGTCGGCAATATTAATATTATTATAATTAAGAATATTCTGATAATTTTCAAGTAACTTTTGAGTCTGATAATAAGAATCTCCATTGCTACAATTCATATTAAAATTCAAAAGAGTGGTATACCCGTTATGTGTAACAATTGTTGTATCGTCCAATTTGTTAACTGTCACACCCTTGATAAAGTACATCCATAGGCCAATTTTTGATCCATTCAAAGGGGGTTGCTGAATACAAGATACCGCACAAGACCTTTCTTTCTTAATAATTCTAGATTGGTTAAGAATATCACTAAGAAAATAACGTTTAAAAACAAGTTCTGAAGAACAAAGATTTTCTTCATTCTTCATTCTTTCTTCTGCTTTGTAAACACAATTCAATTGTTCTTCAAAAGAAAGAGATGAAGAAATAATATTAATAATTACATGATATTCGTTTACACCAGACGGAACTTCGAATAATGAAGTATGTACATTTGCGTAAATGTCATCATATTTATATATATTATGTTTCATATTATAATTGAAAATTATTGCAAAGTTAATGAAAACGCATTAAATAGAAAAAAATCCATTATAAAAAACAGTCATATATATAGAAGATTTTAGTTTTTTAATTTTGATTTTAATTAAATAACAATATAAATAATCAAACAACATCAATAAATATATTTAATATACAAAACAAATACATATAAAATAAAAAATGATAAATACCTTAATGAAATGAGAGTAGTATAATTTATTAGTTTAAATCAATATTACATATAATTAATTGTATAAAATTGAACAATCAATCCAAATATTATTGATAGTTGAAAAAATAATTGTATATTTGAAATATAAATTAATAAAATCAATATGAAAACAACAAATTTATTTAAAATTATTATTTGTATTGTAGCAATATTTTATTCAAACATTCTAATTGCACAAGAAATAAAAGTACCGACAGGTGGTAAGAAAATCAGCAATGAATTAATAGGAATCTTTTTTGAAGATTTGAGTTATGCTGCAGATGGTGGATTATACGCCGAACTTATTCAGAATGGTTCTTTTGAATATTCCCCAATAGAACGTGATGGTTGGGGGCCAGGAACATGTTGGCACATACTACGTTTGGGGCATAGTGTGGGGTATGTAGAACCCCTCTCAAACAATTCAATACACGAAAACAATCCACATTATATGCACATTGTAGCTGAACAGATAAAAGAACACAGCGATTACAATGGATGGAAAGGCATAGGACTTCAAAATGAAGGTTTTGACGGCATTACTTTGCGTTCTGGTTCAAAATATGAATTTTCATTCTTTGCCCGTAACCCAGACAACAAATCAAAAGACGTAAGGGTTGTACTTGTAGACGAGAGAAACAATATAATTGCAGAAACACTGATAATAACAGACGCTCCAGAATGGAAAAAATTTGAAACGACTCTTGAGTCTTCATCCGACTGTAATAATGCCCGGCTATCAGTTTTAATGCAGACAGAAGGCGCCATGGACATTGACATGGTGTCGTTGATGCCTGAAAACACCTATAAAGGTCATGGACTTCGAAAAGATTTAGCAGAAGCCTTAGAAGCACTACATCCAAAATTTGTACGTTTTCCAGGTGGATGCGTAGTCCATGGAGGCGGAGACGGATTTTGGGACACATATAGATGGAAAACTACTATCGGTCCAAAAGAAGAACGTCGCGGAATCAAAAACACATGGGGATATCATCAGTCTATGGGGCTTGGTTATTATGAATATTTCCAATTATGCGAAGATTTAGGCGCAGAGCCGGTACCAATACTGCCAATGGGAGTTAGTTGTCAAGGCGCTAATGGCGGTTGGGGGCTAAGAGAGCAGAATCAGATGGTAGTTCCAATGTCTGAAATGGACGAATGGGCAGACGAAGCACTTGATTTGATAGAATGGGCAAACGGAGATGCCACAACCACTTGGGGAGCGAAACGGGTCGCCGCCGGTCATCCGGCACCTTTCAATCTTAAATATCTTGGGTTAGGCAATGAAGAGAAAATAACGCCAGAATTTGAAGAACGTTTCAAATACGTATATAATAAAATTATTGAAAAATATCCAGATATAATTATAGTCGGTACTGCCGGTCCTGGTTCTCATAAGGGAAATCCAGACTATGATAACGCCTGGCGTTTGGCGGAAGAGATAGACTTGCCTATAATAGATGAACATTATTACGAACAAAGAGATTATTTTCTGGACAATCAACACAATTATGACAACTATCCACGTAACCGTAAAACCAAAGTATATTTAGGTGAATATGCCATGAAAGATCGTGACTGGATGTGGATGGATGCATTAGCAGAAGGGCTTTATCTTCTTGGAATAGAACGCAATGGCGATGTTGTATGCATGACCAGCTATGCTCCGTTATTTGCTAAAAGAGGACATGAAAGCTGGAATCCGAACTTAATATATTTTGACAACTCAAAAGTATATCTCACTTGCAGTTATTATGTACAGCAAATGTTTGGCATGTCATCTGGAAATTATTATTACAACGACGTAGTTATGATGGATGCCGATGACAAGCTACAAGGCTCATCAGCCATTCTAAATGCGGATAAAAATGTATTATATCTGAAAATGATTAACGCAAGTGATACTCCAAAGCCTGCAAGCATTGATTTACGCAAGTTTAACAAACTACCAAAGACTGCAGAAGTAATATCTTTAAGAGGCAAAATGGATTCTAGAAACAACTACGATAAACAAGAGATAAAACCAAACGAGGAAACTATAGATATCAAAAAAAGAATGGTTGTGGATATTGAACCATATTCGTTTGTTCTAATGAAGATTAAGTTATTATAAAGATTACGAAATAAAATAAGGCTGCCTTGTGGCAGCCTTATTTGAGCCTCTTGTCGGATTCGAACCAACGACCCCGAGATTACAAATCACGTGCTCTGGCCAACTGAGCTAAAGAGGCAGGTGGGTAAGCTACCTATATCGCGCCGCTACGACCTAACGCCCTTGCTGCGGTCAAGCCCTGGGGGATTATAAGGAGCATGCCGTACAGGACTTACCCATAAATTTGCCTTTTTACAAAGCTAATGCAAAATTACTATATTTTCATTAAAAAAACAAAGTTTGACTGTTTTTTTTAATGTTTTTTTCACAAAAGCCAATACCAAAACACCATAATCCAATAAAATTTAGTAAATTTGCAAATAATTACATAATTAGTAACAAATTTAATAGCAATTGCTTGAATAGTTATCTTAAAGCAATTATATTACCATTTTTCTAAGGACATAAATGGAAGACAGTATTGTAAATATATTCCAAGGTGCTCTTGACAATTTAAATTATTGGTGGATTATTCTCTTTATGGCTATCGAGAGTTCCTTCATCCCATTTCCTTCAGAAGTAGTTATGATTCCAGCTGCATATATGGCTGCTGAGGAAGGCAAGATGTCATATCTGTTGATTATTTTTTGGGGTACAATTGGCGCTCTTTTAGGTGCTTTAATCAATTATGGACTTTCTTATTTTATTGGAAGACCTATTGTTTATAAGTTTGCCAACAGCCGATTCGGGCACATGTGTCTTATTGACGAATCCAAAGTAATGAAAGCAGAAGCGTATTTTGACAAAAAGGGCAATATATCCACCTTGATAGGAAGAATGATTCCCGCAATTCGTCAATTAATATCCATTCCTGCCGGTCTGGCAAAAATGAATATTGGAAGTTTTATATTATTCACAAGTTTAGGAGCAGCCATTTGGAATACTATTTTGGTGTTGATTGGCCATATTTGTCACACCCAGATTGGTAAAGATGAATTGATAGCGACAATTTCACATTATAGCCATATTATTGGCATTATTGCAATCATATTAGTTATTGGTATTATTGCCTTTTTGATTTATCAAGGATTAAAACCAACAAAACAAAGTCAAAGAGAAACAACAAATCCGGAATAAATAATAAAGACAAAAATATATGTTTGAAAATTTATCAGAACGACTAGAACGGTCGTTTAAAATACTTAAAGGTCAAGGCAGAATCACAGAAATAAATGTTGCCGAAACATTAAAAGATGTTCGCAAAGCATTGCTTGAAGCGGATGTGAATTACAAAGTGGCAAAAACATTTACTGACACAGTAAAGCAAAAGGCCTTAGGTCAGAATGTTCTTACAGCGGTCAGCCCTGGACAGATGATGATAAAAATTGTCCATGATGAATTGGCTATATTAATGGGCGATGAGGCAAAGGATATAAATTTAGAAGGTCGTCCAGCAATCATATTAATGGCGGGTCTTAACGGAGCAGGTAAAACTACAATGAGCGGTAAACTGGCATTGATGCTTAAAAACAAGTTGAAACGTAAACCCCTATTAGCTGCTTGTGATACATTTCGTCCTGCCGCAATGGAACAATTGAGAGTTCTTGCCGAACAAATAGATGTTCCAATATATCTTGAACTGGACTCAAAGGACCCTGTAAGTGTTGCTCAAAATGCCGTAAAAGAAGCTAAATCTAAAGGATATGACACTGTTATTGTGGACACCGCCGGACGTCAGTCCATTGACGAAGAGTTAATGATCCAAATTCATGATATTAAAGAAGCCATAAACCCTGGTGAGACTCTTCTGGTGGTTGATGCCATGACAGGTCAAGATGCAGTTAATACAGCAAAGACATTTAACGAACGCCTTGAAATTGACGGAGTGATTTTAACCAAATTGGACGGTGACACACGTGGCGGAGCAGCTTTATCAATACGCACTGTAGTTGACAAGCCGATTAAATTTATCGGTACGGGCGAAAAAATGGAGGCACTCGACACGTTCCATCCAAGTCGTATGGCAGACCGTATCCTTGGAATGGGAGATGTCGTATCTTTTGTTGAACGTGCTCAACAACAATATGATGAAAAAGAAGCTCGTCGATTGGAAGCTAAAATCAAAAAGAACAAATTCGACTGGAATGATTTTCAAGGTCAGATTAACCAAATTAAAAAGATGGGCAATGTGAAAGACTTGATGGGCATGATACCTGGAATGGGTAAAGCAATGAAGGGTATTGATATAAATGACGACGCTTTCAAATCTATTGAAGCAATGATCAGTTCTATGACACCGTACGAACGAAGTCATCCAGATTGCATGAATTTCAGCAGAAAAAACCGTATAGCAAAAGGTTCTGGCAATTCAATTGATGAAATAAACCGCATTATGAAACAATTTGACCAGATGCGCAAAATGATGAAGATGATGACCGGTAATAAAATGGGCAAGATGATGTCAAAGATGCCTGGTATGAAACGATAATTTGTATAAATTTCTTTTTTATTTGACGATTATATGCAACTAATTGACGGAAAAGCAACAGCAACAGCCATAAAAGAGGAAATTGCCTTGGAGGTTTCCAACATAGTTTCAAACGGTGGCAAACGGCCCCATTTGGCCGCTATTCTTGTAGGACACGATGGGGGAAGTGAAACATATGTAAAAAATAAAGTACTGGCATGTGAGTCCTGTGGGTTTACATCAACATTAATTCGTTTTGAAGATGATGTAACAGAAGCAGAACTTTTAACACAGGTTGAAAAACTAAATAAAGACAATGATATTGACGGCTTTATCGTCCAACTACCATTACCAAAGCACATATCAGAGCAAAAAATCATTGAAGCTATCGACTATAGAAAAGATGTTGACGGATTTCATCCTATAAATGTAGGCCGCATGTCTATAGGCTTACCATGTTTTATTTCAGCCACACCAAATGGTATTATAGAATTACTCCGTCGATACAATATTGAGACAATTGGTAAGAAGTGCGTCATCTTGGGCAGAAGTAACATAGTTGGTAAACCTATGGCACAACTTATGATGCAAAAAAGATTGCCTGGAGATTCAACAGTTACTGTATGTCACTCCCACAGTAAAAATCTAAAAGAAGAATGTAAAGCTGCGGATATTATAATAGCAGCTATAGGAATTCCTGATTTTGTTACTGCAGATATGATAAAACCCGGAGCTGTTGTTATTGATGTTGGTACAACACGAGTTCCTGACTCTTCAAAGAAAAGTGGTTTTAAACTGAATGGTGATGTTAAATTTAATGAAGTTGCTCCATTGACATCATTTATTACCCCTGTTCCTGGTGGCGTTGGTCCTATGACAATATGTTCATTGATGAAGAACACATTATCCGCAGCCAAAAAGGAGTTCTATAAATAAGTTGTCCTAATCTAAAGAAGAATTTATTTGCACATTTTATAGAAAAGCATTAAATTTGCAAATTATATGCATACAAACATCTATTATACTATTTTGTACCATTAAAAACCATGGGAAACAAGATAGAACATCAAGGCATAATAGAAAGTATAGACATGAATCACATAACGGTACGTATATTGCAGACATCTGCATGTAGTGATTGTCATGTCAAATCATTATGTAGTTCATCTGAAAGTAAAGAGAAACTCATAGATATTTACAATGTCAATCCAGACAAATATCATAAGGGTGATAAAGTTAAAGTATGTGGTTCCTTGACAATGGGACGTAATGCAATTTTATTGGCTTTTGGCATTCCATTGTTACTTATGATTTTATGGGTTTTTATTGCAAAATATCTATTAAACCTACAAGAAGGTGAAATCGTTGTTGGAATAGCAATATTGCTTTCTACATATTATTTCTTTATAAAAATATTTAACAGCAAAATTTCCAAGACATTCATATTTTGGATAGAGTAATTATTAAATATGCACTATAACAAACAATAATATTAATTTTATGAACGAAATTCTAATCGCTGTAATTGTTTTAGGAGCAATAGGACTCATAGCCGCCATTGTGTTATTCCTATTATCTAAGAAATTTGCAGTTAAAGAAGACCCTCGTTTGGGCGAGGTATTGGAAGCCCTTCCAGGAGCGAATTGTGGAGGATGTGGTTTCCCGGGATGCGGAGGTTTAGCCAATGCATGTGTTAAAGCTGCCGATACTGGTAGTTTAGATGGACTGAATTGTCCTGTTGGCGGTCAACCTGTAATGGAGAAAGTTGCTTCAATTCTTGGAATGACCGTTGAAGCTTCTAACCCCAAATTAGCTATAGTACGTTGTAATGGATCATGCGATAATCGCCCTCGCATAATTAAGTATGACGGTTTCTTGAGCTGTAAAGTTGCAAATGCAACCAGTATGGGTGAGACTGGATGCCAATATGGGTGTCTTGGGTGTGGTGACTGTGTTTCTGCATGTCAGTTTGATGCCATTAAGATAAATCCAGAGACTGGTTTACCAGAGGTTGATTCATCAAAATGTACAGCTTGTGGGGCCTGTGCCAAAGCATGCCCTCGTAAGATCATTGAAATTCGCTCAGTTAAAGGCGCAAAGAAAATGGGAGTTGTTGTACGCTGTATGAACAAGGAAAAAGGAGCTATGGCAAAAAAAGCATGTTCAGCAGCATGTATCGGTTGTCAAAAATGCGTAAAAGTGTGTGCTTTTGATGCTGTTCATGTTGACAGTTTCTTGGCCTACATAGATTCTGAAAAATGTCGTAATTGTAGAAAATGTGAACAAGAATGCCCTCAAAAAGCGATAATTGGTATAAACATGCCGACTTTGAAGCCAAAACCTATTGAGGAAAAGCCTAAAGCAGTAGTTAAACCAGAGGTAAAACCTTCTGAAACAAATGTAGTCAAATCCAATAATAAGCAGGAGGAAGCAACTAATAAATCAAAATCAGAATCTATATCTAAATCCACAAACTCTCCAACACAAGTATCGGCTGTAAAAGAGTCCACGCTTGTTAAGCCAATAGAAAAAAAGCCTATTCCCATAAAGAAGGCAGAAAACAATGAAAAAGAAGATAAATAACTATAAAACCCCAGTATAGTGAAAACATTTAGAATAGGTGGAGTACATCCATCAGAAAACAAATTGTCGGCATCGTCACCAATTCAAGTTGCTGAATTACCCAAAGTGGCGGTTTTCCCTATGAGCCAGCATATTGGAGCTCCAGCCACTCCTATTGTGAATAAAGGAGACAAAGTGAAGGTCGGAACAAAAATTGCTGATGCAAGTGGCTTTGTTTCCTCTCCCATCTTTTCATCCGTCAGTGGTACTGTCTTGAAAATAGACAATATTATTGATGCCAGCGGTTATGCCAAACCGGCAATATTTATTACAGTTGAAGGTGATGAATGGGAGGAAAACATTGACAGAAGCCCAGATTTAGTACACATTGAAAAAGTGGCCGAACTTGATGCAAAAGACATTATAGAAATTATCAAGAACTCAGGAATAGTGGGAATGGGCGGTGCGTGTTTTCCCACACATGTTAAATTAAGTCCCCCACCAGGTTCTCATCCAACTTGCGTAATTATAAATGCCGTTGAATGTGAACCATACTTGACAGCAGACCATCGTTTAATGTTGGAACATCCTGATGAGATTCTTGAGGGTGTTGCCTTATTGATGAAAGCCGTCAATGTAAACCAAGCATATATTGGTATTGAAAACAACAAACCAGATGCCATACAACTATTATCAGAAAAAGCAAGATATTATCATAAATTCGCCAACATAGAAGTGGTTCCATTAAAAGTTAAATATCCACAAGGCGGAGAAAAGCAGCTTATAGACGCTGTAATTCAAAGACAAGTACCAGCCCCTCCTGCCCTACCAGTAAGCGTTGGCGCAATTATTCAGAATGTCGGTACTGCATATGCTGTTTATGAAGCTGTAATGAAACACAAGCCATTGTTTGAGCGTGTTGTTACAGTGACGGGAAAGAGTTTAGCTCATCCAAGCAATTTTCTTGTTAGAATGGGCACACCTATGAGTCTGTTGATTGATGCTTGTGGGGGGCTTCCTGAAGATACCGGTAAGGTTATAGGCGGTGGTCCAATGATGGGTAAAGCATTACTAAACACAGAAGTGCCAATATGCAAAGGCTCTTCAGGAGTTTTGATCATGAATGACAAAGAATCAAAACGTGCTTCAGTACAACCATGTATTCGTTGCGCGAAATGTGTCACTGCATGCCCTATGGGACTTGAGCCATTCTTACTATCAAAGCTTTCTGAGTTTGAGAACTGGGAACGTGCCGAAAAGGAATATGTTACCAGTTGCATTGAATGTGGATCTTGTCAGTTCACATGCCCTTCCCATCGTCCTTTACTTGACTTAGTGCGTTTGGGTAAGACCACAGTTATGGGTATCATAAAGTCACGTCATGTTAAATGATTTCGTTAACCCATTTACATTATTATTATCATTACAGAAATTTGAAATTATTATAATCTTATGAATAAATTAACAGTTTCAATGTCACCCCATGTCCATTCTGGTGACAGCATAAGCAAAAACATGTACGGCGTGTTGATAGCGCTTATTCCAGCTTTGCTCTGCTCGTTCGTTTATTTTGGACTCGGTGCAATATTGGTAACGCTTGTATCTGTGGCTTCTTGTGTGTTTTTTGAGTGGGCCATTAACAAATACATGCTTAAGCGCAATGACACATCAGTACTTGACGGTTCCGCCATTTTAACTGGTGTACTTTTAGCCTTTAATCTCCCTTCTAATCTCCCTTTATGGATGGTATTGGTAGGTGCTTTGTTTGCAATCGGTGTTGTAAAAATGACTTTTGGCGGTCTTGGATGCAATCTTTTTAATCCAGCATTAGCTGGTCGCGCATTCCTTCTAATTTCTTTTCCTGTAGAAATGACTACATGGCCAAAGCCTTTACAAGGATTTATGGCAGTAGATGGTGAAACGGCAGCCACCCCTTTAGCTGTAATGAAAGAAGCGATTAAAAATGGAGATACAAGTAAACTTGACAACCTTGGTTCCTCATTCATGGACATGTTTACAGGTCAAACTGGAGGTAGTATGGGTGAAGTATGTGAAATAGCAATTCTTATTGGTTTGGTATTTTTACTTGCAAAAAAAATAATAACATGGCATATACCTATAAGTATTTTAGTTACTGTATTTATATTTGCTGGTGCATTACATCTAGCAAATCCGTCTTTCCCATCCCCTTTTATTGACTTGGTATCTGGGGGGTTAATGCTTGGTGCAGTATTTATGGCCACAGATTACGTAACATCACCGATGTCCCCCAAAGGTCAATTAGTATATGGTATTGCTATAGGTTTTCTAACTGTAGTTATCCGTACGTGGGGAGCATATCCTGAAGGAATGTCTTTTGCTATACTTATAATGAACGCATTTGTTCCGTTGATTAATAATTACTTTAAACCAAAACGATTCGGGGAGGTAGTCAAGAAATGAAAAAACTCAGTTCATCATTAATAAATATGGTGGTCGTTTTAACATTGATCGCCTTAGTGGCTGGAGGAATTTTAGCCTATGTAAACTATGTGACAGCTCCACAGATTGCAAAAATAAATGAAGAAAAACTTAATGCAGGTATAAAGGAAGTAATGGGTGGAGGTGAAATAATGGTATCACAAACAGATACACTAAAATCTGAAATAAAAGGTAAATCCAAAGAATTTATTGTTTATTCCGTTCAGAACACTTCTAAACAATTATTAGGCAAAGCAGTACAAACAAGTGAGAACGGTTTTGGTGGCAATCTTAAGGTATTGGTTGGTTTTGATACCAAAGGAACAATATTAGGTTATACCGTTTTGGAACACGCAGAAACTCCTGGTTTAGGTGCAAAAGCCGGACTGTGGTTTCAAAAAGATGGTAAAGGTAAAATAATCGGCAAAAATCCTGGTGAATGCAATTTTACCGTAAGCAAGGATGGCGGTGATATTGATGCTATAACAGCATCAACCATTACATCACGTGCATTCCTTCTTGCAATACAGAATGCTTACGATGAAATCTCTAAAGAACAAGTAGATGATAAAAGTGGAGCCACAGAACAAACCAAATCACAAAACCAATAGAAAGGAGAAAAGAATATGAGTAATTTTAAAATCATGATGAACGGAATCATCAAGGAGAATCCTACATTTGTTCTTCTCCTTGGCATGTGCCCTACCCTTGGCACCACGTCAAGTGCCATAAATGGCTTGTCTATGGGTTTGGCGACCACATTTGTGTTAATATTGTCAAACTTAATAATCTCTTTAATAAAGAATTTAATTCCCGACAAGGTTCGCATTCCATCATATATAGTTGTAATTGCTTCATTAGTTACATTGCTACAGATGCTTATGCAAGCATATCTGCCTGGAATTTATGCTACATTAGGATTATTTATTCCCCTAATTGTAGTTAACTGTATTATATTAGGTCGTGCTGAAGCTTTTGCTGCAAAGAACTCTCCTATTGCATCAGTTTTTGATGGAATAGGTATTGGTATAGGATTCACCATGGCGTTGACTCTCCTCGGTAGCTGTCGTGAGATTCTGGGCACAGGGGTAGTATTCAAAAGTGACGATTTTGGCATCAGCGGTCTAACACTTCAAGGAGAAAGTGGTGGTATGTTGTTATTCGTTCTTGCTCCTGGAGCATTTATTGTATTAGGATATTTAATTGCTGTCGTAAACAAACTTAGAAAGGCATAATTATGGAATATATACTTATTTTTATAACAGCGATATTTGTAAACAATATTGTATTATCGCAATTTCTAGGAATTTGTCCATTCCTTGGAGTATCCAAAAAGGTGTCAACTGCCTCTGGTATGGGCATGGCAGTGACATTTGTATTAACTTTAGCGACATTAGTTACATACGTCATACAGAAGTATGTTCTTGACGTTTTGGGACTCCAGTATTTGCAAACAATAGCCTTTATTTTAGTTATTGCATCATTGGTACAGATGGTTGAAATCATCTTGAAAAAGGTGTCTCCGTCACTTTATCAAGCATTGGGAGTATTTCTCCCCTTGATTACCACCAACTGTTGCATTCTTGGAGTCGCCATACTTGTTATTCAAAAGGACTATGACCTGATTTCAGGCATGGTATATGCAATATCAACAGCATTTGGGTTCTACTTGGCTATGATATTATTTGCAGGATTGCGAGAACAAATGGAAATGAATAAAGTTCCCAAAACAGTAGAAGGCATGCCTTTGGCATTAATTACCGCCGGATTGCTTGCAATGGCTTTTATGGGATTTAGTGGAGTTGATGGAGGGTTGAAGCATCTTTTTGGATTAGATTAAATTTGCAAAACTAAAAATAATATTAAGCCTTGATTTATCTGCAGATATAATCAAGGCTTATTTAAATAAAAATAATTATGGAATCATTCAAAGACATAATCTCCTCGGGGCAAATAGTATTGGTTGATTTCTTTGCAACATGGTGTGGACCTTGTAAATCAATGCACCCAATATTAAAAGAATTAAAAGAGAGATTGGGGAATGACATCCGTATCATAGAAATTGACGTTGATAAAAACCAGAACTTATCAGTTAAATACAATATTCAAGCAGTTCCTACATTTGCATTATTTCGTAAAAATGAAATTTTGTGGAGACAAAGTGGAGCTATGTCATTACCCAACTTGATGAATGTCATTAAGAGCTATATGTAAATTCACCTTACCAATTTGCTTTTAACTGTAAGACTATTAAACTATTTAATATAGTATTGTCTTATAAATAATGATTTTTATAATTTTTTAAAAAAAATATATAATTTTGTAATTTAATAATAATCAATTAAATTCCAATAATATGCTTTACAAAATAAATTTACTTATACAAGTCAGAAATCTAGCACTTATTTCTTTACTTTTCTTATTTCCTTCTGTAAGTACTATTGCAGATCCAATAACAAGAGAACAAGCACAACAGAAGGCTGAAGAGTTTTTAAAAAAATGTTCCGGTAGTAAAAGACTGTCTCCAGTTGTAGGTAAGAAGCTATCCCCCAGCCGTAATAGAACGTTTCACTCCACCCTTCCCTACTATGTTTTTAACAGAGGAGACAATGAAGGATATATTATTATAGCTGGTGATGATGCAATTGAGCCCGCACTCGGCTATACAGACTCTGGCGAATTCATCTATGATGAAATCCCAGACAACATGCGTTATTGGCTAGAAGATTATGTTGAATATATTTATTATCTCCAAAACACACCGAATGCAATTAGACGCAAAGTCCCTACTCATCCAGTTATTTCGCCAATGCTTACTTGTAACTGGAATCAAGGATATCCGTACAATAATGAATGCCCAATGTATTTTACATTAGGACGTTCTGTAACAGGATGTGTTGCAACAGCCATGGCTCAAGTAATGTATCACCAGCGTTCAAAATCAGTTAATGAAGTTCAAACAGACATTCCCGGTTATACAACATACACTTCTCATGAGACGTATGGGCAACTCAAAGTAGATGGAATAGAAGCGGGTTCACCAATTGATTGGGCCAATATGCTTGATAATTATAATAATGGTGGTAATGCAAAACAACAACTTGCTGTTGCTCAGTTAATGCATTATTGTGGAGTATCTGTAGAAATGGACTACACGAACAACTCTTCTGGCGCTCAGTCATATAAAGTAGCAGATGCTTTGAACAAGTATTTTGGTTATAGTACAGCAAAATATGTTTCACGTAGCAATTACACAGATGACACTTGGGACGCATTAATTTATAATGAATTAGAACAAGGTAGAGTTGTATATCTAAGTGGCGCTAATTCTGAAGCCGGTCACGCATTTGTAACAGATGGTTATGACGGCAATCATTGTTACCACATAAATTGGGGTTGGGGTGGCCAGAGCAATGGCCATTTCTTGTTATCAAGTCTAAATCCAAGTTCTCAAGGAATAGGTGGTTCTGGAGACGGTTATAACCAATACCAAGATGCTGTTATTGGATGTGAGCCAGACAACTATGGTGAAAAAGAAATGCCAATTGCAAATGCAACAGTAAAAAAAATTTGTTTAGCTAATTGGGATAAAAACAATGATGGAAAATTCACATATGGTGAAGCCGCTTCAGTAACAGACTTAGGCAATGTATTTAGTGGACAAAAAATGACAGTATTTACAGAATTATATTATTTTACTGGTTTAACAAGCATTACAGATAACGCATTTAATGGCTGTACGATGCTTAATAACATAAAATTGCCTAAAAACATAAATAGTATTGGCGAATACGCTTTTAATGGATGTCGTTCATTAAAAACATTCAAATTTCCCGCCCACATTCGCAGTATAGGTAAAGCAGCGTTTGCTGGTTGCAGGGTTTTACCTGATATTGAAATACCAAGTAATATAAGTGAAATATTAGACAGCACTTTTGCTGGATGTGCTGCTTTTACAACAATAGATTTACCAATAAGCGTAAGAACGCTTGGTAGCCGTTCCTTTTCTGGTTGTTCCAAACTTACATCTTTTACTGTTCATAATGTTACACCACAAAACTTAGTCTTAGGCAGCTCTGTGTTTGAAGGTTGTGATATAAACAAAGCAACCTTATATACGGAACAAGGCACAGCATCATATTATAAAAATGCAGATCAATGGAAAGACTTTGGAACTATATATGAAGAAAGAACATTGTCTGGAGGAAATTTTATAGAACTAACCACCAACAAGCAAGTATTTCTTTTCAATGAAGGTACCGGCAAATATCTATCCAAAGGTGAAGCATGGGGTACACAAGCAATAGTAAGTGTAAACGAACCCATGCGTTTTGAGCTTAGACATACGACTTCCATGCCTGATGGTGTATACTACCTATATTCAAATGACACAGGCAAAGATGGGCACATATTATTCAGAACTAGTACAGACACCAATGTTGGAAATGGTGTTAAAGCTTGCTTTGTAGATGGAGGTAACAGTCATACATCAGATAAATCATCATGGTGGTCCATATCAAGCATTGGTAACGACATATATACTTTACAAATTCCATCAGAGGTTAGTGGCTATAATATGAATCAATATTTGGGGGTTCAGCCTGACCATGTAAGCAATATTGCATCACCAACATATGGCGTTTATTATGATGTTGCATATGCCGATAATATTCAAAATTGCCAGTGGAGATTCGTTGAGTATAACTCAGATGCCTTATCCACCTTTGAAGAGTCAAAGACTTTAAAAAATCTACTTGCAATGGCAAAAAAGCGTAGCATTGATGTTTCATTTGAACAGGAAATTTATGATGACTTAACCAGCAACCTTTCAGAAATAAAATTTGCGCAACACACATTACGCAAAAAATTGAATTTTATTAATTTTAAGGATGAAGAGTTGAGAAATGTCGCTATCAAATATTGGGATGTTGACGGTGATTGTGAAATTAGTTATTCAGAAGCATCAAAGATAACAGACTTCGGTTATAATACATTTGAAGGACGTTCATTTATTGATTTAAGTGATTTGGAATACTTCTACAATGCAGAATATTTATATGGAAACTCATTTCAAAATTGTAAAACCCTTGAGACAATTAGAATTCCTAAGAATATGACACATATTTATTATAATGTATTCAAGGGATGTACTAAATTAAAATCGATTATTTTGCCAGAACACATATCATATTTAGGTTTTAGCACATTCTCTAGCTGTACAGCATTAAAAGAAGTTACTGTATTGAATCCTAACCCTTCTAAAATCAGTATAGGTGAAGATCTGTTTTTGGGAGTGAATCTATCAGTTGCCACATTGTATGTTCCTGCTGGTTCAAAAGAATTATATGAGAAAGCAGACGTTTGGAAAGAATTTGGTAATATAATTGAAATAAGAGGCCGTACCATGCCAAAATATTCTGCAATTGAAGCCAACATAAGCGGATATGTTTATAATGTAGATGAAGGGAAATATATAACCAATGGAGAAGCATATAATACTCAGGCAGTTGTTGGCAATAGTGGACTCCTTTATCAATTCAGACGTTCTAACTCTATGTCTGAAAATCAATACTATTTATATTCTGACCAGGCTGGCGGCAGCCATGTACTATTCCGCACATCATCAGACACAAAAGTTGGTACTGGTGTTAAAGCCTGTTTTGTAGACGGTAGTTTAAGTTCATCCGCATATTGGAATACATCATTAGTTGGTGAAAACATATACACGCTTCAAGTTCCATCAAACGACAGTAATTACAAAGAAGGTGAATATTTAGGTGTTCAAACTGATCATACATCTGATTTCACATATGAAACTTATGGACTATATTGGGATATACAATCAACGTCTTCCGGAATACATTGGGCATTTATAAATAAGAAAGATAAAGATGCTGCTGAAGCATTTGATTCCAAAGTAGAAGCATTAGCAAAATTACTTGATGTTGCAAAGAATAAACAAATAGATATTTCAGAAGAACAGGCGGTATATAATAATTTTAACAGTACAGAAGAGGAAATAATTAACGCGATTGCCACCCTGCGCTCCAAATTACATTATATTGATTTTGCAGATTCTCGCGCCAAATCTTTATGCCTAAACAATTGGGATACTGACGATGATGGTGAGTTAAGTTATGAAGAAGCTGCGGCAGTCAAAGACATACGAACAACATTCCGTTTAGCCACAAACATAAAATCGTTTGAAGAGCTGCAATATTTCACTTCTTTATCTTCTTTGCCAAATGATGCTTTCTATAAAAATACATCTTTGACATCAATTTATTTACCTTCAAATGTAAAAAGTTTGGGTAACGATGCATTTGCATCTTGCTCATCTTTAAAATACATTGCTATTTTGTCTGATGAATTAGTAAATGCACAAGGTATTACAATTCCAAACAAATGTACAATTTTTGTACCATCCGCACTTGTTGATGCTTATAAATCAGATCAAGTTTGGAGCAATTACACAATCAAACCATATACAGGTGTTCCAATAATAACCGCTATTAGTGCTAGTAAAATTTACGGTCGAAACAATCCTGTTTTCGAATACGAAGTAGATGGTGCACCAATCAATGGTACGCCCAAACTAACAGTAGCTCAACAAATTAATCCCACAACAGGAGAATATTATACAGAAGCTGCTTTACCAGTGGGTGAACATGATTTAATTATAGACATTAATGATATAACTAGTAAAAACTTGCAATTGATAAACGGAAAAATAACAGTTACTCCCGCACCATTGACTATTACGGCTCGTTCGTATACTCGTATGGAAGGAGAAGAAAATCCAGAGTTTAAACTTTCTTATAGAACCTGGCGCAATAATGATACTCCAGAAACTGCATTTAGCGTTCAACCTGTAATTGAATGTGATGCTAATACAGACAGCCCTGCTGGAGAATATGAAATTCGAGTAAGTGGTGCTAAAGCAGAGAATTATGATATTACATATGTCAATGGTATTCTTACAATAGAATCAGCAACTGGAATAGAAAAGGTTTCTCTTGACACCCCTATTATTGAGGGAACAATATACGACCTTCAAGGTAGAAAAATAAATCGATTAGAAAAAGGCATTTATATAGTGAATGGAAAGAAAGTAATTGTAAGATAATTAGTGACTATATGAATTATTATTGTCAATCTCAATATTCCGGTCTCCTTCAAATTTTGTAATTTATTCTACTTAAATATTGATATGTAAGCACCGTATCTCTATGATATTGGTGCTTATTATATGAGAAATGTTTAAAATTTAAATTTTTAATAAAAATTATTAATCTATGCTTTGTTTGTCAGTTATTTTGGAGTAAATTTGCAATAATTATTTATCATGGGAAGACTATTAGCAATTGATTATGGTAAAAAAAGAACTGGTATAGCCGTAAGCGATCCATTAAAGTTGATTGCAAGCGGACTTACAACAGTACCAACTTCTTCATTATTTGATTTTCTCAACGAATACATAGTAAAAGAAGATGTTGAGATGATTATTGTGGGATATGCCAAGCAACCAAATGGAAAGGACTCGGAAAATATGAAACGAATTATTCCATTTGTAAATAGACTAAAAAAAATATATAAAGCAATTTCTATTGAATACTACGATGAACGATATACATCAGTTTTAGCACATCAAGTTATTCAAGAAAGTGGTGTCCATAAAAAAAAACGAGAAAAAAATAAAGAATTAGTTGACAAAATAAGCGCGACGATACTTTTGGAAGATTATATGAATAGAAGACTATAAAAAGGCCTTAAACCAAATTGAAATATTTAATTAATTATTTGTATTAATTGTATAGATTATGATATTACCAATGTATATATTTGGTCAAGGGGTGTTACGCAAACACGCAGAATACATATCTCCAGACTACCCGAATTTAAAAGAATTGATCCAAAACATGTTTGAAACTTTAAAAAATGCAGAGGGTGTGGGCCTTGCTGCTCCACAAGTCGGATTACCAATTCGCGTGGTAGTAATAGATTTAGATTGCATAAGCGAAGACGAGCCATCATTTAAAGGATTTTTACGCACATATATTAATGGTCGTATTATTGAATGCAGCGAGGAGGAAGTAACAATAGAGGAAGGTTGTTTATCAATTCCCGGCATTCACGAAAATGTCCGCCGTCCTTCCAAAGTACGCATACAGTATTTAGATGAAAAC
>Ga0247609_10001832_pt1 | contig 23918 bp, 26 predicted proteins | sample 172DNAGHGlowgp2_FD_193487 | JGI IMG/M metagenome (GOLD analysis project Ga0247609, IMG submission 193487) | Sheep rumen microbial communities from Palmerston North, Manawatu-Wanganui, New Zealand - 1728 DNA GHGlow gp2 | ecosystem: Host-associated > Mammals > Digestive system > Stomach > Rumen ...
TGTTATTAAAGATAAACGATAAAGAAGTTAATTTTGAATTATATGATAATGAAACTGCAGATGCTTTTTATCAAAAAGTAAAAGAAGTTGATACACTAACTTTAACACTAAAAGAAAATGGTGGATTTGAAAAATATGGAAGTTTAGGTTTTAGCCTTCCTACTAATGATGAATATATTACTTTATCTTTTGGCGAATTAGCTATTTATCAAAGTGATAAATTATGTTTATTTTATAATTCTAATTCTTATTCATATACTAAAATAGGTAAAATTAACTTAATGACAAAAGATGAATTAAAAGAATTATTAGGTAGTGGTGATATAGTAGTAGAATTCTATCTAGAACAAACAATAGAGTTATATTAGAGGCGATAATATGAAATATGCATTAATATGTAGTTTAATTTTAATATTATGTTTAGGCATTGGAATAGGTATATCTTTATTAATTAGAAGACAAACAAAATTAAAGAAAAAAAGATATGTATTTTTATTCACATCAATCATATCTATTTTTCTATTATTTGTTTGTTTCTTTTCTTATGTAGGTATTTATTATCATGCGGATAGTTCTGTGAAAGAATATTTAAAAAGTAGTGATAGTGTTACTGTATCTAAAATAAGTAGTGGTTATTATTTTGATGGAAAAGGCAGTAATAAAGCGATTATATTCTATCCTGGTGCTAAGGTAGAATATACTAGCTATGCTCCTTTAATGTATGATTTGGCTAGTGAAGGAATTGATTGCTTCTTGGTTAAAATGCCTTTTAATTTAGCTTTCTTTGGAAGTAATAAAGCTAATTCAATAATCAAGAATTATGATTATGAATCATATTATTTAATGGGCCATTCTTTAGGTGGATCAATGGCTAGTTTATATGCATCAAGTAATAGTGATAAAATAGATGGAGTAATATTACTTGCTTCTTATTCAACTAAGAAATTAGATATGGATGTTTTATCTATATATGGTTCTAATGATGGATGCCTAAATTTAAAAGAATATGAAAAAAATAAGACAAATCTACCATCAAATTATAAAGAAGTTATAATTGATGGAGGAAATCATGCTCAATTTGGTTGTTACGGAAAACAAAAAGGAGACAAAAAGGCAACAATTAGTAACGAATTGCAAAAAAAATATACAATAAGTGAAATAATAGATTTTTTTAACATATAGTTGCGTGTTATAATTTTATCATAAATACAATTATAAATGAAGGTGATTAAAAATGCTTGAATTAAAGCTTATCACTAAAGATAACTTAGAATATGCCATAAGAGTTCAAAACGAAATATTTCCAGAATATAATGGGAAGAATAATTATATAAGCTCTATAGGCAACAGCAAGCAATCACAATTCTTTCTTTTAATGAATAAAGATACCTGTGTTGGAATTACAGGTATCTATTCTTATAAGAATGATAGAGATAATGCTTGGTTAGGTTTCTTTGGTATTAAACAATTATATAGAAATAAAGGGTTTGGAAAAAAAGCTTTAAGGATAACTGAAGAATATGCTTCAAGCTTAGGCTTTAAGTTTATGAGACTCTTTACTGATAAAGAGAATAATGATTTGGCTATTAATTTTTATAAGAATTTAGGATATACTTTTGAAGATTATGATAATAATGATGAAGCATTAAAAGATGAATTTAATGTCGTAATTGGTTCTAAATCATTATGTGAAGAAGAAGTCGACCCTTGGAATAATAGATTTATTAATCTAACAAAACAAGCTTATAAACAACAATACAATGAAACTGTAATTATTAATAATGACACAGATTCTATTGAAGAAAATGATATAGATGGTTTTTATGAAGAAAGAAAACTAAAAGGAAAGACAAAGAAAAGATATAAATTAGTCAATAAGATGTTAAGTCCAACAGATATTAAATATAGAGGACCATTATCTTATAGATATTTAAGAATTATAGCTTGGGTTGCTTTAGCTATGTCACAATATTGTTTAGTAATTAATATGGGCTTATCATTCTTTGAGGGTGAATTAAAGTATCCAGTATGGATATTTAATACATTAGCTATAACCGGTTCTTTATCTATTCCTTTCTTCTTATTAGCGAGTTTCTCGATAATATTATCTAGGAACAGAACGTATAAGTCTTTAGTATTGTTTTATGGAATAGCTTATTTAGGCGTAGCTTTAGGAATTATATTTGTTTATAACAGATATATTGGTAAAGTAATTTTTGAAATGTCTGGAAGTATGGAAGCAGCAAAAAATGCCGTACTTAAGATATTTAGCAAAAAAAAAGACTTTAATGTTTTTGGTGATTTATTTATATTAACTTTATTTAATTTCTTCTTAAATTATGAATTAAAGAGCGATACATCAATTAAGAAAGTAGTTTCATTTAGATTGCTTTCTATGATTCCTTTATCACTAGCTTTAGCATCATACGTTTTGACAGTATGCTTTAAATCAGAAATTATAGACCTTCCATTTGAAGTATTCCCATTTTTAACAACAAAATCACCATTAATTTATTTAGTATTTATATGTATGTCTTTATGGATTAAGAATAGAGAAAGAATATATGTTAAGCTTGGAGCTTCTCCAAAAGAATATTCTAATTTCTTAAGAACAAATAAGAATTCACTAGCATTTTCTATTCATGTTTGCCTATTATTCTTACTTGTTGTATTATTAGATTTCATACTTGTCGTAACAATACCTAATTATAATAACTATAATATAGGTCAAAGTACAGGCTTACTAATAGCAATACCATTTATTCTATTATTCTCATACAATAAAAAACATAAAGATAAGAATATAGATTTATTAATTCCATTTGTAGGACTTATATTAATGCTACTAGCTTATGCAGAAGGAATTTATCAAGTTATTGTAGCAGTTATGGGTTAAAAATGTTATAATATTATTAGATATGGAGGTATCATTATGGATAAATATATTTGTGATTTATGTGGATATGAATATGATCCAGAACTAGGAGATCCAGATAATGGAATTGCTCCTGGAACTAAATTTGAAGATCTACCAGAAGATTGGGTTTGCCCACTTTGCGGTGCAGATAAAGGTAGTTTTTCTAAAGAATAGTATATAATAAAAAATGGCTTGTAAAAGCCCTTTTTTACGAGGCAATTATGAAAGTAAAAGATTTAGTATTTATAGCTATATTCACATCTATCATATGTGTTATGTCACTTATATCCATTCCTACAACAGTACCTTTTACATTACAAACTTTAGCTGTATTCTTATGTATGTTCATGCTTAAGCCTGTTGATTCATTAATATCTGTATTATTATATATACTAATTGGAATAATAGGTATACCAGTATTTGCTAAATTCCAATCAGGAGTTGGAGTAATTGCAGGGCCTACAGGAGGTTACATTTTAGGATTTATCTTAATGACTTTAGTACCATTAATTATTAAGAATAAAATAGCTGCAGGCATAGTTGGTTTAATTATATGTTATTTGTTTGGTTCAGTATGGTTCTTATTATTCAACCAATCAAATATAACATCGATTTGGAAGGTTTTAACTATTTGTGTCTTCCCATTTATTATTCCAGATGCTGCAAAGCTTGCGATAGCTTATATTCTATCAATAAGACTAAAGTTTTTAACAAGTGATGAAACTAATAATAAAGATATAGAAAAAAAGCAAAAAGAAGGAATAGAAGAGTAATCTTCTATTTCTTTTTTATGTTGACAATAAAATTGTATGTGTTATAATATAAGAGCGGTTAAAAAATAAATGGAGGTTTAGCTCAGTTGGGAGAGCATCTGCCTTACAAGCAGAGGGTCAGCGGTTCGAGCCCGTTAACCTCCACCATTTGGAGCGGTAGCGAAGAGGCTAAACGCGTCAGACTGTAAATCTGATCCCTACGGGTTCGGTGGTTCGAAACCACCCCGCTCCACCATCTGATCAATGAAACTTGGTATTTGATATCAAGTTTTTTTATTTTACTTGATTTTAGTCTAAATAGTGATATAATAAGAAATGTAAGAAAAGTAAGAAATGTAAGGAGGCATATAATGGATATTATTAATGATGAACGTTTTATGGTTACTGTTAAGGTAGGTCCTAAAGGACAAATAACTATTCCTGCAGTAGCAAGAAAAATGTTTAATATTAAAGAAGGAGAAACATTAATTGTATTAGGTGACTTACAAAAAGGTATTGCTCTTATGAAAAGTGACCTATTTTATCAACTAATGCCAGGAGGTATTAAAGATGATAGCAATCAAAACAAGTAATTTAAGAAAAGAATATAAAGATATTGTTGCTGTTAATAATTTAAATCTTGAAATAGAAGAAGGAGAATTATTTTCACTTCTTGGTGTAAATGGTGCAGGTAAAACTACTACAATAAAAATGTTAGCAACATTACTTAAACCAACAAGTGGAGATGCATCTATTTATGATTATTCTATTAATAGTGATTCTAATAAAATAAAAGAATTAATAGATATTTCTATGCAAGAAACTGCAATAGCTAGAAAGCTTACTGTAGAAGAAAATATAGAATTTTATGCTAGATTATCTGGATTAAGTAAAGAAGATACAATAGAAGCAAAAAAGGCTATATATAGCGATTTTGGATTAGATAAGGTTGCTAAAAAGAAGGCAAGCAAATTATCTGGTGGCTGGCAAAGAAAATTATCTATTGCTTTAGCTTTAGTATCTAAGCCAAAAGTATTATTCTTAGATGAACCTACTTTAGGATTAGATGTAATCGCTAGAAGAGAATTATGGAATACAATAAATAATCTTAAAGGTAAAATGACTATAATTCTTACTACTCATTATATGGAAGAAGCTGAAAGTTTATCAGATAGAATAGGTATAATGAAGGACGGAGATTTATTATTTGTAGGTAATAAAGAAGAATTATTCAGTAAGACAAATAAAACAAGTGTAGAAGATGCCTTTATTGAAATTGTAGCTGGAGGTGATTTAAATGAAAAAGTCACTATCTAGAATATTTATATTAACAAAAAGAAATCTAAAAGAAATATTTAGAGATCCTATATCAATTATCTTTATGTTTGGTCTACCATTATTAATGGAAATATTATTCTATGTATTATTCCATGGCCAAACATCACAATTTGATATGAAATATCTAGCTCCAGGAATAGTAGTATTCTCACAAAGCTTCTTAGCTTTATTCGTAGGGTTACTACTTTCAGTAGATAGATCTACATCATTTCTAACAAGATTATATGTATCTAAGACTAGATCATATGAATTTATATTTGGTTATGCATTTGCTTTAATACCTATTGTATTAATCCAATCAATATTATTCTTTATAGTTGGTGGAATCATTGATTCATCTATATTTGGTGTTGGAATGATTCTAGCTATATTAGTAAGTTTAATTACTTCATTATTCTATATAGCAATGGGTATTCTATTTGGTGCATTATGTAATGAAAAATCAGTTGGAGGAGTAGCTTCAATTGTAATATCATGTCAATCATTATTATCAGGAATGTGGTTTCCAATGGATAAAATAAGTAGTACAATGATTAATGTAATGGAAGCATTGCCTTTTAGAAGTGCAGCTTTATTAGTTCAAAATACAATGAATGGTATAGCTGATCCATTCAATGATTTTGTTAAACCATTACTAATTGTATTAGCTTATACAACTGTTGCATTTGTTGTAGCTATACTATTATTTAAAAAGAAAATGAAAGATAGGTAATATTAAATGAATAAGAAAATAGGAATTATTGGAGCAGCAATAAATGCTTTAACAGTGCTATTATTTGCAATATTCTTAATTGCAGATTTACTATTTGCAAGTTTCTTAGTTTGTATATTTTTATCACTAAGTTATGTGATGATGATATCTGCATTTAATACAGAATGTAAAGAAGAAAAAAAAGGTGCTAGTATGGCAGGATTATTATTTGGTGCGGTATATTGTGTATTAATTGTAATAGTATATTTCACTCAATGTACTACAGTACAAAATGAAACTTTAAGTCCTGATATTGCTAAAGTATTAGATTATAGATATTTAGGTTTAATGTTTAATCTAGATATACTAGGTTATGGTTTGATGGCTTTATCAACTTTCTTCATTGGCCTTACTATTAATGTTAAGAATAAGAAAGATAAAGCATTAAAGATTCTATTATTAGTACATGGAATATTCTTCTTAAGTTGCTTTATTATGCCAATGCTTGGTATATTTAAAGCAAATGAAGGAGAAAAATCATATGGTGGAACTATAGCACTGGTTATATGGTGTGTATATTTCCTACCTATAGGAATATTATCTATATTCCACTTCTTAGAAAAAGAAGAAGCAAATTAAAAAAGAGCCGTTTGTGAACTAAACGGGGTTCAGTTCACGTTTGGCTCTATTATTTTTTAAGTAAACTTAATTCTAGTATTTTAATACATACATCATCAAAACTTAATCCAGAAGCTTTTGCTTCAGTAATAAAGTCTGATTCTTTATTTAGATGTGGATGACTATCACATTCTAAGCATACAAATGATTCATCCTCTCTAACTATAAAGTCAACTTTAGAATATGCTTTTAGTCCTAAAGCAAGGCTAGCTACTTCAGCAGTCTTCATTAATTTTTCTTCTAGCTTTTTACTAATTTTTGCTGGACATTTCTTTTCTGCAATACCTGATAATCTCTTACCACTTTCAGCACTAGATGTATTAAGTGGAAATACTTCTAAGACAGGTAGTGCTTTACCATTAATAGTACTTACTTTATATTCTCTACCTACTACATATTCTTCAACTATAATTTCATTTTCCCATCTAAAGGCTTCATTAAGCGCTTTTTTAAAGCTTTGAACTTCAGCTGCTACACTTACACCTAAGCCTAATCCACCATTATTAGGTTTAACTATTACAGGGTAATTCATACCCTTTTTAGTTGGTTCAATAATTGGATTATTCTTTTCTAAAGTATAACCTTTAGGTACTGGTATATTATTATTTACTAGCACTTGTTTAGATACTATCTTATTGCTTGATAGGGCACTAGAGAAGTAGTCGTTACCTGTATAATCTATACCTAGTAAATCAAATGTAGATTGTACCTTACCATTTTCTCCATTTGCACCATGTAGGGCAATAAAGATAACATCAGCTTGTGAACAGATTTGTAAGACATTTGGACCGAAGAAGGAGTTAGATTGATCAACTCTTCTTTTCTTAACTGCCCATAAGTCTGGAACATCTTTAGGAATATCATTTATTTTTAAACTATAAGTATCAATATTACTAAACGCATCATTAATTACTAATTCATGATCATCATAACCCATGAATGAATCTAGAAGAATGACATTATGTCCTTCCTCCTTTAAGGCACTTGATACATTATATCCTGTATGTAGTGATACGTTTCTTTCGTTAGATAAACCTCCAGCTAGAACAACTATATTTAAGTTCTCTGGAAGTTCTAAATCTTTTTCTTCAATATAATCTTCAACAACTAAATCAGATCCATCAGTATTAATTTCTATAGTCTTTAATGTACCTTTAACCATAGATATAATAATTAATACTTTCTTGATTTGTTCTTTAGTTAGATTAATGTTATATTTCTTTTTCGCAATTGATTGAATTTTCTTAACTACTATTCTATTTAAGTGTAGAATTAAGAAGTTAGATAGATTGATTAATCTATTTAATTTCTTTGAATTAACTAGATCTTCAACCATTCCTAGGATATTAACCATACTTTGCGCATTAAAGTGAATCATTATATTCTTTAAGGCTTTTAAGAAGTCAGGATTATCCTTAGAATATTTAATCAGGTATGATAAGATAAAGGCTGTATTATCCGAATATTTAGGGTTTCCAACCATATCGCATAAGAAGCCTACATATTGTTCAGTAGTAGAATCATCTACACCAATCTTGAATGCTTTTTCTACTAACATACCTAATAATTCATTAGTTTCACTACGTTCTTTATCACTTACTGCAGATCTAATTAAACTATTAAAGAATTGGTCTAATATTTGCATTTCAGGGCTTTGTCCATCAGGATTAACCTTCATACTATATTCGCCGTTTTCTTTGAAATCGAAGAAGGTATTAGGACAATGAGCTTCCGCAAATCCTCCTTTACCATAATCAAATCCATAATAATAAATTCTTTCACCGATATCATTCATTAAAATATTTACATAATCATAATCTACGTTATGATTTGTGATAAATTTTTGACGTTCAGCAATTTCTTTTTTATAGTTTTCAAAGAATTTATCAGAGAAGCCTTGACCATCAAATGATACACATCTATTTACTGTATCATTTAAGATAGTGATGTATTTAGCTTTATTACCGCCCTTAGAGTGACCTGTAAGAGTAATGTAATAATTAGATAGATTTAATTTATCATAAACCATCTTATACCATTCTAAGGCATTGATTTGTTGAAGAGAATCAATTTGATTAGCTCCTAAGAAATCATCTATCCATTCATTTAGGGCAGTACCTCTAAATGCTATAACAGCTTCCTTAGTTTCTTCATTAACTAATACAACAGAAACTCCTCCACCTCCACCATAAGCTTGATCGAAGTGAGGCTCTAATATTTTACAATCTAAAATATTCTTATTATTTTTCATAGCTTTAATCATGTTTTTGAAATCAAAACCATTCATATAGCTAGCATAATCTTTATCATCAATTAAATCATCTAGATTAAATTTATCTAGATATTCTTTAACTGTTAAACCATTTGCCTCTAAAACAGTACAAAGAGGTTTAACATCAGAAAAATATGTTAAATTTTCAAGTAATAGTATTTCATCAACTGCAAACATAATACATAATACTCCTAATCATTTTCTATTTCTTCAATTAGTGCTTGATAAACAAGCTTTAAGTTTTCATTTTCTATTCTTAAATTTCTAACAATGTTAGTGTTCATTAATTTTAATAATTCAATTCCTGCATGAGGATGTTTATTACAATAATCAGTAAAACCATCTCTATTTAAAGATAAAGTCTTACAAGGTGTTTTAGCTTTAATAGTAGCACTACGCTTATCATTATCTATAACAGCCATTTCACCAAATAGGCAGTGCATAGAAGAATCTAAGGAAGCACAAACAAATTCATCATCATAAATAGTAGTTTTAATGACATCAACTTTACCATCAATTAGGATATACAAGGTATCTCCTATATCTCCTTCCTTGATGATATCATCACCTTCATTAAAATCTACTTCATTTACATATGTTTCTAAAGCTTTTAAATCATCATCAGTTAAATTTTTAAGTAAAGGAAATTTTTTAAGTTCATCTATTTTATTCATTATATTTCCTCCCCTATAAAGATTATTCCCATATTCTTTTCTAAGATTTGATCATCTTTAGGATTTAATACAGGATGATTTGTTTCTAAAGTTTTAACTGTACGCATCTTTTGAATTATTTCACCATAATTAGTAGATTTTTGAGCTTCAGCAAGAATTTCATGTTTTAATTCTTTTTCTACACCCATATTCTCTAATATACCAATTACTAGAGTATTTTTTTCTGTTTTATAAGCATTAAATAATTCAATATATGGCTTACCTACCCATTTATCAGGGACTTTTTCGATTTGAACTGATTTGCCATCACCATTATCAAGGAAGCTTGATAATACTTTAGATATTCCACTATAGTTAGTAGAAGTTGATAGAATATATCTAGTATATTCATCAGTATAAATTACTTCAGCACAGTTTTGTGCTTCTAAGTAATTCTTATATCTTTCAGTTTTAATTTCAGCACAAATATGACATCTTGAATTCATATTTCTAAACATTAATGCAGTAACAAATACTCTTGAATCTACTAATTCAGCATCTAAGTTTTCTTGATTTTCACCAATAATTAAAACTTTAGATGCATATTTTGCACTTACATTATTTAATGTAGTTTCAAGTGTATAATCACCTTTTAAAATATTTAATCCTTTTAAATCTGGATCATCTCTTAAAGTTTGAATCTTTTCTATATCTACGTTTGTGACTAAAACGATTTGATCAATTGTTAGTTTTTTATTTTTTCTTAAAATATCTGATATTAATGACTTGATATCATTTTTCCATCCACAAATGATAATATGTTTCTTTAAGTTTTGCATTTTCTTAAGCCCCCTTTTCGAGTTTAATTTTCTATCTACCCATAGTGAAGAAATATAACCTGTGACCATAGACATAATGAATAAACTTAAAAGAAGCATTATTACACCTAGTAATCTTGCACCTGGAGTATTAATAAATTCATAATCATTACCTGAAGTTGTTAGAATATTGATTAATAATACATCTAAAAATGAATAATCTTCTCCATGTGCTCTTAAAGCTATATAACAACCAGTAACTAATAATAAATAGAATAAAACTATAGAAACAAAAGCTATAATATGATATTTATTAAATAGTTTTCTACGTTTTTTCATTAAGGATATCACCCCTTTATAGTACTCATACAATTATATTATACTTATTATTTATATATATTTAAATATTAAAAAATTTATAGAACAATAAAAATTTTAACATTTTTTTAACAATTGTATATTATAATGTAGACATTAAGAGCGTTATTTTTATGGAGGGGCATATGAATAAAGAAAGACACTTAGGTACACTTAATTTAATAGTATCGCTTATTTTAATTATAACCGGGTTTGTCGTTTTCTTTTCTATTGTCCTAGTTAGAAACAATTCAAAGAGCAAATTTAGCGGCGTATTAAACGATAAAAAAAGCGGTAAAGACTATGTTTTAATGCTAGGCTTACCTGAAGATAAAATATGGGAAGAAGCTCCTAATAGATGGAAACAACAATTTGATTTTTCTGTCGATGTTGATTCAAAAACAAGCTTAAAAGACTGGGAAATAGAAATAAAATTCAATATAGAGAATTTTAAAATAATAGAGATTTTGCCAAAAGAGACTTGGAATATAGATAAAGAAAAAAGAATAATTGAAGACCAAAGAGTAGTTCTTTATCCTGAAGTTGGTAAGAATTTAGCTATAGAAACAATTTCTAAAAATGTAACAAACTCATTTGGTTTTATGATTGTTATGACTGAAGAAATAAGTGAAGAAGATTTTCCATCAATTAGTTATACAATAATTGGAAGAAATTATAGATCTCCGTTTACTTATGCTATATTCTGGGTATTATTGTTTGCTTTATTCGTATGGACATCATTCTTTATTGCTTATATTGTATTTAGAGCAAGAGAAAAGAACTTTGAAGCATTTAAGGAAAATACATATAAGATTATAAAACAATCAATGAATACATTTGCGAGCTTAATCGATACTAAAGATCCATATACTAAGAACCACTCAGCAAGAGTAAGCTATTATTCTGTTAAGATAGCAAGAAAAATGGGTTTAGATGATGAATTTGTAAGAAATATAGCATATATTGCCTTAATGCATGACTGTGGTAAATTATTAATAGAAGATGATATCTTAAAGAAGCCAGCAAGATTAACTGACCCTGAATATGACGTAATGAAAACTCATGCTATTAATGGTGGTAAAGCACTAGAAAACTTTACATCTATTGAAGGTATAAAAGATGGAGCAATGTATCATCACGAAAGATGGGATGGTTCAGGTTACCCTAAGGGTTTAAAAGGAGAAGAAATACCTCTTGTTGCTAGAATAATATGTGTTGCTGATGCACTAGATGCTATGGCTAGTGATAGATGTTATAGACCACATTTATTAAAAGATGTTATTATTAAAGAATTAAATGAGAATTCAGGAACTCAATTTGATCCAAATATATCTAAATTAGTTGTTGAAATGATAGAAAAAGGAGAAATCGATTTAACTATAGATGAAGAAAAAGATGCTGATTAATTTTCAGCATCTTTTATTTCTTCTGTATCTTCATTTGACTCATCTTCAACTATATCTTCCTCAATTATTGGTGTTACATAATCTAGAGGATTAAATGATTTAGTTGCTAGATAGATTGGGAAGTAGATAAATCCTATAATTGTTACTGTTAGAACACTAGTAATTATAGTTGCTGGTAGTTCAGCTACAGCATAAAGGTAAGCATCATTAAAGCTACCATATGCTGAATTAATCCACCAGTATAATAAAGCTTTAATATAAACTTCACCAAATGTATTAAATGCGACTCCTGCACTTGCAGCTATTAAAGCTACACCAGATATCTTTCCAAGCTTCTTTTCTAATATTAAATCTAAGAGAGCTATTAGGAATACTATACCAAATAATAGTGGTATAATCCATTTAATAATAACTGTCTTTGTTACTAATTCACCATTTTTAGTATATGTGATAACAAAGCCATTATTGTAACTTACGATTGATAATGTTAATAGTGTTATAAATAATAACCCAAGTATTACAATAAAGATAATTGTAAGCTTCTTAACATTTATTTTTTTCTTTAATATTAGTTTAAATAATGTTCCTGCGATAAAGCCCATTAAGAACTTAAGCAAGAATGTTCTAAGTAAGCCTGCACCTAAGTATCCATGAGTTAAATCAAATAACCCCATACCTAGAGAACCAGCTATTCCTCCGTATAATCCACCAATTAATAAGGCAGCTAATATACAGATCATATTACCTAAATGGACGAATGCTCCTGTAGGTAGTGGAATACGTATTAATACTCCTACAAAGCATAAGGCCGCAAATAATGCTGTTAATATTACTTTAAATAATGCTTCTTTTTGTTTTGACATATTATCACCTTGCTTTTTTTCATTTTACATCTTATAATATAACAATAAACTGGTTCTAATAAAATATCCAGTTTAATTATTTTTGGAGGTACCAGATGAATAATTATACTTTTCCTATTTCAAAATCAAATAAGATGTATATTGATATATATGAACATATAAAGGATGATATATTAAAAGGAATTCTAAAGAAGGATGAAAAACTACCTTCTAAAAGAGTACTAGCTAATAATTTAAATGTTAGTTTGAATACAGTAATTAATGCATATGATATCTTACTTTTAGAAGGTTATATTTATTCAGTTGAAAAAAAAGGATATTTTGTATCTGATTTCTTAGGATTTGATTATAAAGATAAAAATAATGATACATTTATAGAAATAAAAAAAGAAGAAGATTATTTATATGATTTTACAACATCAAATATCGATTATAAGTTATTTCCTAAATCAGTATTTAATGCTATCACAAAAGATATCATATATAATGATGAAACTTTCTATAATAGATTTGAATATAAAGGAAGTATTAATCTAAGAAATCAAATAAAGAAATTATTATATGAAGAAAAAAGCATTAGCGCAGATATTAATCAAATAATAATAGGAGAAAATGCTCATAGTTTAATAAATGAAATAATAAAACTATTAGATATAAATTCTATTATGATAGAAAATCCAGGATATTATAATAAGAAATCATTTAATATAGATGTTAAATATAATTATATGGATAAGAAAGGATTTAGTATAAAAGAATTTATTGATTCAAAAATAAGATTAGGTATTGCTACATCCTTCCTTCAATTTCCTACAGGCATTAAGATGCCTATGGATAGGAAATTAGAGATAGCTAATTATATTAAAGATAATGATAAATTTATTATTGAAGATTCTTTTGATTCTTCATTTAGAAATAATGGATATCAATCTATTCCATTATTTAATTTAAGTGATAACGTAATATTCTTAGGATCATTCTCTAGAACTATGTTCCCTGGGCTATGTATTTCATATATGGTACTACCTAAAAAGTTAGTACATAAATACGAAGAAATCTTTTCAGTAAGCCCTAAATCAATTCCTTCCCTAGATCAAATAATACTAACAAAATTCATTGAAAGTGGTAAATATTCTAATCATATTAATAGACTTAGAACATCATTCTTAAATAAGAAAAAGCTTATTTTAAGTAAGCTAGATAATAAATATTTAAGTATATTTTCTACTAATAATTATTCATCTATTTTAGTTGAAATTGATGATGCAGTTGATATAGAAAAATTAAGAAAAGAATTTAAGGATAAGAAAATAAAGATAAGCTTTATCAATGACTATATGGAGAAAAAGGTTAAGAATGAAATTCTTATTATCGGCTTTTCTTCCATAGATTATAGTCTAATTGATAAAGGAATAGATAAAATATTAGAATGTATTAATAGTTGTTTAAAAATAAATCATTAAATGATAAAATAATATACGAGGTGATAGTATGAAGGTTATACTTGAAGGCGAACAAATAAGTAGAACAATTAGACGTATGAGCCATGAAATAATTGAAAAGAATAATGACTTAAGCGAAGTTGTTTTAATTGGTATAAAAGCAAAAGGAACACCTATCGCTAAAGTATTAAGCGATAATATCTATCATTTTGAAAATGTTAGAATTCCTGTAGAAGAAATAGATATTTCTAAATATAGAGATGATGAAAAGAAAACAGATAGTGCTATTTTAAATATTTCATCTACATTACATGATAAAGTTGTAATATTAGTTGATGATGTATTATTTACAGGTAGAAGTGCTAGAGCAGCTATGGATGCTGTAATGGATTTAGGTAGAGCTAAAAGAATTCAACTAGCTGTATTAGTAGATAGAGGGCATAGAGAATTACCTATTAGACCTGATTATGTAGGTAAGAATATACCTACATCTAGAAATGAAAATGTTGTTGTTTCTCTAGAAGAAAACATAATATATATAAAATAATTGATGTTATTTTAAAAAAATACTATAATATTTTCCGTAATATTAAGAAAAGAGGTAAATTAAAATGGCAGAAGAAAAAGAAACTGTTCAAGAAGAAAAAAACGAAACTAAAACAGAAAATAGTTCAAGTAGCAACGGTGGAAGCAAATATCATCTAATCCAACCTAACTTTACAATGTCAATTGTATTTGCTGCAATTGCTTGTGGTTTAGAATTAATCCATAGTATTTTAGCAGCTTGTGGAGTTAGTGGAGATTTAGCTTGGATGATTATTAATGCAATCTTTACAGCAGGAGCAATTGTTGTAGGTGTATTAGCATTAAAGTTATTCTTAAAGGAAACTAATCCAAAGAGAGGCGAAGATTTAGCTTCATTCATCATTTCATTATGCGCATTTATTATCGCATTCTGCTTAGCAATTTGGTTTGGTGCAGATTGTCTAAGAAATACAATTAATTTCTTCAGAAGTTTATAGAAAATATAAAATAAGGAAGTGTTGTAAAAACACTTTCTTTTTTTTATTTCTAAAATTATATTTATATTTATAATAAATATGTTATAATGTTAGTGTTGTTTCAACAAATATAAATAAAGGAGTAATAAATATGAAAATGGAAAATATTAAAAAACAAGATCCTGAATTATATACTTATATTACAGAAGAACTTGATAGACAACAAACACATATCGAATTAATCGCATCAGAAAACATTGTTTCTAAAGCTGTTTTAGAAGCACAAGGTTCTGTTTTAACTAATAAATATGCTGAAGGATATCCTGGTAAGAGATATTATGGCGGATGTGAATTCGTTGATAAAGTTGAAACATTAGCTATTGAAAGAATTAAAAAGATGTTTAATGCTAAATATGCTAATGTACAACCTCACTCAGGAAGCCAAGCAAACATGGCTGCTTATCGTTCATTAGTTGAACTAGGTGACTGTGTTATGGGTATGTCACTAGATCAAGGTGGACATTTAACTCATGGACATTCAATGAGTTTCTCAGGTCATGATTATAAGATTATTTCTTATTCAGTAAATCCTGAAACAGGAGCTATCGATTATGATCAAATGGAAAAATTAGCTTTAGAATATAAGCCAAAAATGATTATCGCAGGTGCTAGTGCTTATCCTCAAATCATTGATTTCAAGAGATTTAGAGAAGTTTGCGATAAGATTGGTGCATATCTAATGGTTGATATGGCACACATCGCAGGACTAGTTGCTGCTGGATGCCATCCAAACCCAGTAGAATATGCTGATATCGTAACTACAACAACACATAAGACTCTAGGAGGACCTAGAGGTGGAGCTATCCTAACTAATGATGAAGAAATCATTAAGAAGGTTAATAAGATTGTCTTCCCAGGTATCCAAGGTGGACCATTAATGCATGTAATTGCTGGTAAAGCTGCTGCATTTGGTGAAGCTTTAACTCCTGAATTTAAGGCTAGACAAATCCAAACAGTTAAGAATGCTAAAGTATTATGTGAAGAATTCATTAAATTAGGATACAAAGTAATTGGTAATAAGACTGAAAACCATTTAATGCTAGTAGATGTTAAAACATCTGTAGGTTTAACTGGTAAAGAAGCAGAAACTATTCTTGATTCAGTAAATATTACTTGTAATAAGAATGCTATTCCAAATGATCCTGAAAAACCATTCATTACTAGTGGACTAAGAATTGGTACACCAGCAATCACAACAAGAGGATTTAAGGAAGCTGAAACAATTAAGGTTGCTCATTTAATTGATAAGGCATTAAGAAATTATCAAAATGAAGAAATTTTAAAAGAAGTTAAGAATGAAGTAATTGCTTTATTAAAGAACTTCCCATTATATGAATAATAAGCAGATTTAAAATCTGCTTTTATTTTTTTAATTTTGTGGTATCATAATATTAGGTGATATTATGACAGTTGATGACGTATTAGGTATAATTGAAGAACTTAGAAAAACTAAATCAGATGAAGAAATTATAAGAACATTCTTCTTAATGTATAAAGATGATCATTTATCATTTGAAGAATTTGATGCTATATCAAAATTAGTGGGATATGATCTACCAGATAATTTTAGAAATTTAAGTGATAAGGAAAGAAAAGAATTTATTATTTAATGGACTTTTTAGGTCCATTTTTTATTTAGAATACGTTTTTATAATATATTATTATGTTTTCATAATAAAAAAGTGTTATAATTATATTGGCTTATAAATAAGTTAATTATTAAATATATATTTTGGAGGATTAAATTATGGGTATGTTTGACAAATTACTTTCTAATTTAAAAGCAAAAAGAAAGACTATCGTCTTCACAGAAGGAACTGATCCAAGAATTCTAGAAGCTGCTTCTAGATTATTAAAGGAAGACTTAATGGATGTTATTTTATGTGGAAATGTTAATGGTGTAAATGAAGCTGCTAAGACATGTGGTTTTGATATTACAAAAGCAACTATTATTGATCCACTTAACTATAATGATTTCGATAACATGGTTGACACTATGGTTGAACTTAGAAAAGGTAAGATGACAAAAGAAGAATGTACAGATTTATTAAAGAAATCTAACTACTTTGGAACAATGTTAGTTAAGATGGGTAAAGCTGATGCATTACTTGGTGGTGCTACTTATTCAACTGCTGATACTGTTAGACCAGCATTACAAATCGTTAAAACTAAAAAAGGTGCTAATCTAGTTTCATCTTCATTCATTTTATTTAGAGAAAAAGATGGCGTAGAAGAAAAGATTTCTATGGGAGATTGTGCAATTAATATTTCTTATGAAGATACAATTGATAAAGCAACTGGTGAAGTTACTTTAACAGCAGCAAGAAAGCTTGCTGAAGTAGCTGTAGAAACAGCTAAAACAGCTTCATTCTTTGGAATTGATCCAAAAGTTGCTGTTCTATCATTCTCTACATATGGTTCTGGAAAAGGTGGAACTGTTAAGTTAAGTCATGATGCAGTTATTGAAGCTAGAAACATTGATCCAAATCTAGTAATCGATGGTGAATTCCAATTCGATGCTGCAGTAAGCCCAGTAGTAGCAAAGACTAAATGTCCAAACTCAGAAGTTGCTGGTAAAGCTAATACATTCATTTTCCCTTTAATTGAAGCTGGTAACATTGGTTATAAAATTGCTCAAAGATTAGGTGGATATGAAGCATATGGTCCAATCCTACAAGGATTAAATGCGCCAATCAATGACTTATCACGTGGATGTAACGCTGATGAAGTTTATAAAATGGCTATAATCACTGCAGGTATGGCTGAATAATAAAAAGTAGACAAAAAAGGCTCATTTTGAGTCTTTTTTATTTTTAATTATGATATAATAAAATATAAGGAAGTGATTTTATGGATGATTCTATTGATAGAAAAGTTCAATTTGTTGCTAATCTTTTAAAGGTAAGCGATAAAGCATCAGGTGAACTTAAAAATTTATATTCTGGTCTACCATTTAATTATGAAGATGAAGCAATCCAAAAATTAATAAAAAAATCAAATGAATTATGCGTAAAATTTAAAAGTCTTGCTGAAAAGAAACATAAATCTAATTTAGGATTAAAAATAGATAATTTAAAAAGACTAGAAATCTTAAGACAATTATTTTGCGGGAAATATATGGTTTGTGATGTAAGAAGTGGTATTAACTTAATTATAGGTTTAGTTGATGCCCCATCGATGACTTTCTTTAATTATGATGTTAAATTTTATCCTTCTTTAGTAAAAATAGAAGGTGGTGTAGAAATAGCTCCTAAAGTAGAAATAGGAGAAAATATTGATTTAAAAGAATACGCAAATAAAGGTTTACCACATATTGAAATAAAAAATGATGTATGGCTAGGGTTAGGCGTAAAGGTAAAAAACAATGTTATTATTAATGAAAGAGTAGTTGTTGGCGCAGGTGGAATAGTAGATAGTGATATAGAAAGTGATTCACTAGCATTAGGCCGTCCTGCAAAAGTAAAAAGAAAAATCACAAATGAAGAAAAAGAAAATAGATATGGAAAAGGTTCCCCTTTTACAATAGAAGAAGAAAATATATTATATGATGCAGTAAGTAAATGGACTAAGTTAAAAAGAATTAAATTCCATAATATATTAGAAGGTAATCAATTTAATTTAATTGATTCAAAATTAATGAAATTATATAAAACTACTCATACTATATCTGAAGGATTAAATGCAAATGATTTATCTCTTGAAGAAAGATTAAAAGGAATAGATTATCTATTCCCTTTAAAGGGAGAAAACCTTAAAGTAGGCCATAATTTGCACCTAGATATGTTAGGAACATCTAAAATAGGAAATAATGTAGTAATAGGTGATGATGTTACTATTGGAGGAAACTTAATAGTAGGTGATAATGTAGTTATAGGAAATAACACATCATTATTTGCATCAGGACATCCAATATACTCTAAAAGAAGAAAAATGATGTTTAAATTAAAAAAAGGAATTGTACAAATAGGACAAAATGATTTAATAATTATTAAAGATAATGTTAAAATAGGTAATAATGTAATAATTATACCTGGATCAGTAGTAGATAGAGATATTCCTGATAATGTAATATTTTCAAAAGGTAAGATTATTTAAAAAGGTTATAAGATGACTATAATCACTGCAGGTATGGCTGAATAATTAATAAATATAAAGGCTCACTTTTAAAGTGAGCTTTTTTGTTATACAATAAAAATGAGAGGTGATAATATGAAGTTATTTAACGAATCACTTACAATGAGATATAACACACTAGAAGGAAACGTAAAATCAGAAAGTAATTCTTTTTATGATTCATATTTAGACCTTTTAGAAGCTACAATAAAGTTTTTTCTTGATGAAAACAATATAAAATATGATGATTCAAGAACTTGTGGGCATTTAGTAAAAAATGAAAAAAGTGTTAAGAAATTCTTGCTAAATACTCTAAAACTTGATGACTATACTTATAATAAACTTCCTGATTACATAAAAAAATGCAATGATCACAAACATAAAAAGGAAAAGACATTAAGCATTGAAAGTGTAATCAATTATCTAAAAGTATATTTTGATTTAATTAATTATTATAATGATTTTATAAATGAAAAAAGGATAGAATTTGATGCTAATTATTATAAATCAATATTTGGTGAAACCGAAAGAATAAACAAAGAATACAAAGAAAAGGTAGTATCATTAAAAGATGAACTTAAAGCAGCTTATGATTTAAATAAGATGTCTAAACAAGACATAAAATTATATAAGGAATTGGTTTCTATTAAGGAAATAGAATTAATGAATCTTGATGAGCAAAATGCAGCACTTCAAAAACAAATAATGATTCTTCAAGACATCAAGATTAATTCATTAGAAGGCAAAGTATATAACATTGCTGATAATCTTCATGAACTAGTAGATACTTTTAACGATAACAAAATTGTTAAGAAGGTTATTAAGGACAACAATTTAGATTTTGGTCCTTATAATCATAACGATACTATAAACGATATAAGTAAATCAGTTGCAAATACTAAGAAAGTAATTGATAACACAAACAAAGCAATAAAGAAAACAAAAGACGGATTAGAAATTGCCAATGATGTAATTTCATTCTTGTCTGATATAATTAATAACAAGTAAGGAAAAGAGGCGATGTTATGCAATTATTTAATGATTCTCTAACAATGAGATATAATACATTAGAAAGAAACATAAAATCAAAGAGTAATTCATTCTATGACTCTTTTTTAGACTTGCTTGAAGCAACTATAAAATATATTCTAGACGAGAATGGAATAGAATATGATGACTCTAGGACATGTGGATATTTAGTGAAAGAGAAAAAAATAAAAGCATTCTTATTAAATACACTTAATCTTGATGATTATACATATAATAAGCTTCCAGATTATATAAAAAAATGTAATGATCATAAACATAAAAAAGAAAAGAATTTAGGCATAGATAGTATAATTAATTATCTTAAAGTATATTTTGACTTTATTAATTATTACATAGTTTTTATCAAAGGAATAAAAGTAGAATTTGATGCTAATTATTATTCATCTATTTTTGGCGAAACTGAAAGATTAAATCAAGAATATAGAGAAGAAGTGTTAAAACTTAAAGATGAATTAAGAGAGTCTTATGAGACAAATAAGTTATCTGAACAAGATATAGAACAATATAAATCACTTATATCTTTAAAGGATATAGAATTATTGAATCTTGATGAACAAAACCAACAGTTACAAGCTCAAATTAATATCTTGAAAGATATTAAACTAAACTCTATGGAAGAAAAATTAAATAAAACCATAGATATGTTAAACAATATGCAAGATTATTTGATCGAAAATAGAATAATTGCTAGAAGAACTTCAAAATTAATTGATGGAAGAGATATTACAGATGAAGAACTTGCCTCTGAAAGAAAAAAGATGGAGGCGATGAAAAATGGAAGATAAACGAAGTGTTATTGATCGCCTTGGTGACATAGAGAATAAACAAGATAAAGTGAAAGATCAGAATGAAAGAATTATTGAACTTTTAAACCATCTTAATAGCAAGAAAGATATAGAGAAAAAAACTGCTCAACCACAAAGAGATAATAAAGAAGTATTGAATAGTTTTATAAAAAGGGCAAAAAAAGAATATATGTGGCTTGGAACAAATGTTGATTTTAATAGAGGGAAAACAAAAATAATCTTAATTGGGTGGCTTATAATTCTTTCTTCGATATTAGCATCAGTTTTAACAGCTTTGTCATGTCACTTTTTTTCAATTGCATCAATTTTTGAATTATGGTGGACTATTCTAGTTATTAACATTATGATTCATCATGTAAAAATGAGAAAAAAAATGAGTGACACTGAATTGATGGGGTTGCTATGTAATGAATATGAGATTGACACGAAAAATAATGTTGTTTTAGATGCTTTAGTTGAATCAAGCATATATAAGTGGTCAAGAATTCTAAGTTATATTGCTGCAGGAGTAAATTGTATTTTGCTGTTAACGTTTGTAAATATAATATGGCTAACTGTTATTGCTTTATTAGTAGAAATATCTTATTTAGTATTAGTTATTGTATTTAATGTTATACGTGTTAATTTTGATGATATGTATGATACATTTAATATTTTGCTTACAGGAATGAATGAAACTAAAACTGAGGAAGTTAAGCTTGTGCTTGATTTAACGCGTCATAAGATTATTACATTTGATGAGTATAAAAAAATATTTCCGTATGAGGATTTTTAATTGGTAATAAGGCGTATATAGAAAAACGCCTTTTTTTTGTGTTATAATAAAAGTGTCATATGAATCTCTGGAGCATTAGGTACAACATACCTTCGCAAAGGAGGTATTAGTATGACAAATAACATTACTCTAGCTCAAATAGCTGGTAAAAACTTAAAAAATCTTATTAAAGAATCAGAATACAAAACTCAAGAAAGGTTTGCTGTTGAAGGTATCGGAGTTGATCCAGTAACTGTAAGGAGATGGATTGCTAATGGTATTAAAGACATCAATACAATTCAAGAGATTGCTGATATTTTTGGTGTAGATTTTATGGAACTTCTTAAATAAGGAGCTCCTTTTTTTATCCACAAAAAGCGCCAAAAACCTTGATATATATATATATATATATTACAATTAACTTATAAAAATATACGTTAATTTATAGTGCAATTGCTGTACTATTTTGTGACTATTTTTCAATTTATACTGAAGGTGTAATCAATAAACAAAAAATGCAAGAAGAGAATAGTGCATTTCCTGTACTAATAATTAGTTTTATTGATTGATAAACTAAAAGTGTAGATGGAGGTAACGAATATGAAAAATGAGTTAAACAAATATTTTATGGTAATTGCAAAATGTGGACATGTAGGAAAGAAAAATTATATTCCAATTAAATTCGCTGTAGTAGCAGAATCAGGAAAAGAAGCTGCTAAGAAAGCAAGAAACTATTCAAGAGTAAAACATAATCATAAGGATGCAATCTTAGATGTTAAAGAAGTTACTTATGAAGAATTCTTGGAAATTAAAGAAATGAATAATAATGATCCATATTTAAAATGTCATTCTAAAAAAGAACAAAATCAAATTGATGGTTTAGAAGAAAGAATGGAAATTGATAATCACAATACAAAAAAAGAAATTGATAAAGAAGCTAGAAAAGCAAGAGTTTCTCATAAATTAAAGAAATATGCAATTCTAGAAGATTACTTACAAGAGGAGGATTACAATTATGCGTATTAATTCGATTAAATATAACAATTCACATGTAGATGGTCCAGGCATTAGAACTGTCTTATTTATGCAAGGCTGTGATCTTCATTGCAAAGGATGTCAAAATAGGTCAACTTGGGAATTAAATAATGGAAAAGAAATAAGTGTTGATGACTTATTCAAAGAATTAAAAGAAAATATATTCAATAAAAAAATAACTATATCTGGTGGAGAACCACTTGTTCAAAAAGAAGAATTAAAACTATTAATTGATAAACTTTCTGATGATGGATTTGATATAGCCTTATACACAGGTCATGTAAAAGAAGATGTACCTGAAGAAATTATAAAGAAAGTTAAATATCTTAAGACAGGTAGATTTGTTGAAGATTTAAAGACAACTATTAAACCTTTTGTTGGATCTAGCAATCAAATCTTTGAGGAGGTTAAATAAGGATGAAACAATTAAATAACGATAATGCAGCCAATAGAACTAGCTACGTAGGCTATGTCTATAACGTTGGTGAAAAAGAATATAAAAACAAAATACTTAATAGCCTTCCAAAAGAATGGGCAGATTTACACAGAAGCGGTGCAATTCATATTCATGATTTAGATGCATATGATTTAACATATAATTGTCTAACATTTGATATTATAAATAACTTTCCATATAATGAATTCAATTCATTTAGTGAACAAGGGAAAATTATTCATTTATTTGAATTTATAAAGGACTTATTCACAAAACTTGGAAATGAACAATCAGGTGGAATGGCATTTGCTAACTTCGATAATGAAATAGCTACAATCTTTGGAACATTAAATATCGATTATACAAAATATAAAGATTTAATTAGTGATTGTATCGCAGAATTAATTCTATGGTGTAATGGCAATCACTCAAGAATGGGTCAAACAAGTTATTATGTATCACTGAATATTGGCTTA
>Ga0247609_10001833_pt1 | contig 23910 bp, 21 predicted proteins | sample 172DNAGHGlowgp2_FD_193487 | JGI IMG/M metagenome (GOLD analysis project Ga0247609, IMG submission 193487) | Sheep rumen microbial communities from Palmerston North, Manawatu-Wanganui, New Zealand - 1728 DNA GHGlow gp2 | ecosystem: Host-associated > Mammals > Digestive system > Stomach > Rumen ...
ACGCCCAACAGAATCGGAACGCACAAGCACATCCATGCCGCGCACACCAACCCAGACAAATTCACACTTCTCAGGCACATCGGCAAAACCGCCGAGAGAGGCCGTCGGTTCAAGATTGATAGAGCCTATACTCGTATCGCCCTTGGTCTTATAAAGTCCAGTATAAGCAGAGCCACCGTGCACAATCGTCAAGCGGTATTTGCCTTCCGGCGCCTCGAACGAGAAGCGGCCGTCCGCATCGGCGTAGAAGTCCGCATTCACGAGCGCGCTCGTCGCACTATCGACAGACGACGTATAATCGACGCTTCTGATGGCTACACTGGCATACGACGCCACGGCGCCATCGCCCACGTAGGCAATGCCGTTCGTCGTTTCACTGCCGGGACCACCGGCAACATGCTCTGAACAGTTCCAGAGCAAAAAAGCAGAGAATATGCAGGCTAGCCGTTTCATTTTGACTTCTCCTGCAACTTTTTGGTAAACGCAAGCGGGAAGAGCTGCACATTCAACTGGAACACTGTGTCGTCACCGGTGCCGTCTTGCGAGAGGCGAAGCAAGTCCGCACGGAACTCCTTGACCTTTTCGCGGAGTAACTGAATATCGTTCATGTTGAACGTCATCGTCACAGTGCTAATATCGCGGAGTGGCGGAATATGGCGTTCAAGCGATTCGCCCGCAAGGCGAATCGTCTCTTTCTGGAACGTCCGAACAGCTTCGGACCTCCAGTTACCACCAGTACTCACAAACGTGTCGTTCACTTTCCAGAATCCGTCCTTCCCCTCGGAAATCATATTCAGGTCATGCAGGAGCTTGATTGCATCCCTGGCCTGCTCCACCGTAATTGCCGGTGTACAGCATTCCGCAAGACCTTCATAATCATCTTTAAAATTACAAATACCGATTACGGAACGGATAGCGTTATAGTACCAATGACGATAAAATTCGAGCTCTTTTTTGGCAAGACGCTTCAATGGGATACCCTTTAGCGCCTGCATCTTTTCATAATGGTTCAGAGCTTCCTGGTCGCTCTTGGCTCGTCCGAAATACACTAGTTCCGTCCAGTAGGCAGATTCTTTCTCGTCCAGTTCAAAGAATTCCGCCATGGGCTTAATAAAATTCACGGCAAGGTGAATCTTTCCCTGAGAAATGCGCAGGAGATTTCCGGGATCCGCACCGAGCTTCATTGCCATGTATCGCCAGGATATAACAGTCTTACGCTTCTTGAAATCTTCAAAAGCGTCCCTAATCCATTCACGATAGTCGGTATATTCAAAAATCGGTTTCACAGAAAATTCCTTTTATCAGACGAACCCTCGCACTATCCAATTTAACTTACCCATCTCCCATTCAGCATGAGACAGTGCGGGCGGTCTGAACCATATACAAAGATATCTTTATACAACTCAATAAGATAGGGTCCGCCATTATCGTTCGTTGTGGAACTTTACAACAGAAACCGAACCACCACCACAGGTCGCCTGCCACGAACACTCGTCCAAATCGGCGAACCGAGTGTCGTTACAACGCGCATCAAAGGCCAGAACACCATTTTCGCCAAGGGTGTATTTCACTTCGTAAGAAATTTCGACAAGCTTCGACTTGAGCACCACCGGATGACGCATGACCTTCGATGTGATTTCAATCACGCAGTTGTCCTTGGATTCGGATTGTTCGGCAGCGTCATCAGCAGCGTTCCACTGCAGCTGGATTTGCTTGAAATTTTCTACTTCAGGTTGCTTCGCGCAAGATGAAAGGAGTACAGCAAAAAGGGCTATAACTACTGGTGCGCAAGCCGTCAACGCATGAACTTTCGAAAAGCGTTTCATCAGGCGCCCACGTCTTAACGGCTCCGCCTGAACGTCGCCACGGTAACGCGATTGCGTCCGCTTTCCTTGGAAGAATACAAGGCCTTGTCCGCACGGGCAATGAGAGACTTCGGGTCTTCGCCCGGAACCATCTCGGTCACACCGAAGGAGCACGTCACCTGCTGTTGCGTAATGAGCGTCGTCGATTCGATAGCCTTGCGGAGCTTTTCGGCAAGGAACGCAGCATTCTGGATGCTCGTGTCGTCGCTCAAGATGACAAATTCTTCGCCACCCCAACGCACAAGCGAATCCGTATTGCGGATCATGCTCTGCACCAGTTTCGCGAGGTTCACAAGGACCTCGTCGCCGACGAGATGCCCGTAGGTATCGTTGATATTCTTGAAGTGGTCGATATCAAAAATCATGAACGAAACAGGGCGGCCGATTCGGTTCAGCTCTTCCTGTTCGCGGAGAAGAACGCCGCTGAAACCAGCGCGGTTGAGGCAACCCGTGAGCGGGTCTTCCTTGCTGGACTTCTCGTATTCGCTCTTTTCGATTTCGAGAGCGCGGAGGTTCTTCTTGAGTTCTTCCTGTTTCTTCTTGTTGACAGCGCGTTCGCGGCTGTAGTCAAAGAACCTGATGATAAGGATGATAAGGAAGGTGACAAACCAAAGGGCGACAAGCGTCGTCACGAGGTCGACCTGAGAAATCTTCTTGCCCTTGAAGCGAAGCATCTTGATTTCCATGCCGCCATAACCCAGCGGAGCGTTCGTCCCGGTCTGGATTTCGATAAGCGGAATGTTCGAAAGATCGACGCGGGCCTTGTGAACGTTGATTTCGTTCTGGGAGACCCACCAGCCAGCCACGCGGAATTCCTGCGGCACGAACACGGCCGGATAAGGTTCCTTGGTCGGGGAGAACTCGATTTCATTGAACTTGAGCGAAGTCTCGTCGTTCTTGCGATAGATGGCGCTGTCGTAACCGCGCATGTAAAGGCGCACGGAGCCTTCGTTACGCGGCTTGAGCCACACGAAAATGCTGTCGAAGTTGGAAAGGTCACGGCCAACCGTCTTTCCATCGCCAAGGTAAATCTTGATGCCCACGTACGGGTAGGCGTAACCTTCGCGGAGTTCGTATTCGATGACGACAGAGCTGTCGGTACGGCTCATGGAAATAGCGGACGTTCCCCCATCCACAGAATCCGCGCTAGCCACCACATAAGGGTAATCGGCGAGATTGATGTCCAAAACGTCGTCCAGGAAATGCCTATACGCAAACATGGCTACGGCAGTAACCACCAAGAGCACTACAATCAGGAAATTCATCCTGAATAGGGCGTAAACTTTCCGCATAACCTTTGAAGACATAATCACATATCCGTTTTAGACATAAAGCCTTTTTAAATATACAAAAAAGGTTTTTTAGTGCAATAAATTATCTCGAAAGCCATCGTCCAAGACGGGCTATTATGGGTCTCAAAGTGCCCGCAAGCTCCTCCTGGGAGTGCGTATCGGGGTGTCCGAGCAGCGCGACGTTCGACGTATAGACGTGTTTGTACTCCAAATCCTTGTGCCCTGCGGCAATTTCGGCATCGTAAATCGCCTTGACGGTCGGGCCGAGGTCGTCGTTGGGCCAGATTTTCGTAGAAACGAGCAGGAACTTTACGCCCGGGTGCGCCTTGCGGAGCTTTGCAAGGAGAGCCGCATAGGCTTTCTTGAATTTACCCTTGTCCGCATAAGGCGGATTGCCCTGGAAATCGTTGATGCCGACAAAGACGACAACCACCTGCGGGTGGAAATTCTCGAAGTTCCAGCGCTCCGGCTTGGGGTACTCCGTCACCGAGCCCATCACCGTGTAGTCGTAGAGTTTTTCGAGTGTCCATTTGGGCACGATGTTATCGTAGTTGCGCACGAGACCGCGACCGCTGAACGCGTTCACCTGATAGTCGGCGCCAAAGCCGCTCGCCAGAAGGTAGGCGTAGCTCTTGGACGCGTTCGTCTTCTCGAACTCGAGGGAACCGTCATCCGCCGACGAACCTTCGCAGCCAAAGCCCACCGTAAAGGAATCGCCGATGAACTCGATGCGGCGTTGAGAAGGCTTGGGAGCATCGCCGAATTCGCCTTCGAGCTGCACTCCGTAGAACTTGACTTCGGGAGCGCCGCTTTCGCTAATCTTGATGAAGCGGTACTTGTGGAACGAGCCGTCGTCTTCGACCTTGGTCGTGTGTTCTTCCTTCGAGCCGATTTCGAACTGGTCAACCTGCTTGCCGTCGCGGTCGAGACGCCAGCGGGACTGGCCTTCGAGCGTGACCGTAATCGAGGACGCCTTGGCGTTGAACGTAATGGACGAGGCAGGCGCACTCACGCGGCTAACGCCATCGGCATGGGACCAACGGCCATTGAACAGAAAGTTTTCCATAGTCGAAGATGCTCCGAACGAGAACGCGGCAAGCGTCCCCAGCAAAAGAAATATGCGGACAAGATTCATTTGAGGAATGATAGAAAAAAATTCTTCATGGAATTTTACCTCATTGAGAATAGCATATCCTTACACCCAAGATTCCCTCGATCCGCATTGTCCAAAGTCGGCTCTTTAGAAAATAAATATGAACCATTATCTCGAACAATACATGAATACAACAAAACGCACGAATGAGTTTCAACAACACAAAAAGCCTTGTAGGATTCGAATTTACTGTAAATAAAATAATGGGCAAGTTTCCTTGTTGAACCATTCCCATCATCATAATAGCTTATATAATCTTTTACTGTTGAATTATCAGATTTATTCAAGCAAAACGTTCCCCCTAAATTTTTACTAGAAAAATCCAATTTTTCACATGTTGAAATCTTAGCAGAATCAGTTTCAAGAATCCAAACAGAATCCTTACTAGCCCTCCCCTCATTACTAGAATACAAATATAGATCAACGGGATTCGAATTTTCTGGACGCTCATAATTTTCTGTAAATCGCCACTCTATGCCAAAATAAATGGATTGATCCGTTCCGCAATGCACAGAACGAGAGTCAAATTCTATACCACCATTCATATTCCCATTTGCGCAGTCTTCGCTTACAACAAACTCAGATTCGTATAAGTCAGATCCGTCATCACATCCCCAAAAAACAAATAATGCCAGCGCAGCAATAAGAACTATCGTTTTCATTCTTCCTCTCCTATATACAGTTAATCTAATAAAAAAGGAACAAAAGTGATTAGACTGTATGGATGAGGCTCGAGGATGACGGTTTCGAGGATAAGCGGGGCGTTGCGGGGCGGCGTATGAGCCCCGCAGTGGAGGTAGCGAAAGACCCGACTCGGGTGGGATATACAGAAAAGGCCAACTCGCTCTTGAGTTGGCGTGATTATAAGGGCGGGAGTCGGGGCTGTAGCGAGGGGGACACCTCCCCCTTCCCTAAAAAAGAGATTTACAGCTGCGTAGCGGCGGCTTTCTTGCTCAGGACCTTGATTTCCTGAATAAACGAAAGGTCTAGCGAGAAGCGTTCTTCCTTGCCGCTTTCCTGGATTTCCACCATCGAGGGGGATTTGGCCAAATGGAGCGCATGCACGTAGAACATCTTTTCTTCGAGCTTCGCGTTTCGCTTGGTCTTGTCCATGATTTTCGCGGCAAGCGGGGTGCCCACGGTCTTTGCGTAACGGAGGACCTTCACGAGGTCGAACGTGCTCAGTTTCTGATAAACGCTACCGTACTTGGTAGAATCCATCGTCGCCTGCGCCGACGCCTCATCGGCATCGTCCTTCAAGTCGTAATCAATCTTTTTCGATTCCGGCCATGCAATCGCAAATTCGGCACGCCATTCGTCGAGGGATGCCGGAGTGCGGTTTTCCGTCGATTCGCCCACGTAGGGGAAGAACCCGTAGTTCTCAAGGATTTCGAACGCACGCGCTTCCAGTTCGGGGTCGAGGATAAAGCCGTAGCCCGGGATGTATTCCTCGGTGCATTCCATGAACTGCGGGAAACGGGAAAGTTCGCTCAGCACTTCCTTGCTTTCGACCTTCAGGAGTCTAGCCGTGCGCACCTTCGCGCCGTAGAACGAAGCGTTCCATTCGGCAATCGTCGAAGACACGTTCTCGGGAGGCTTGATCCAGTTGCGGAGATTTTCGATTTCGGATTCGGGGAAGCCGCACTTGAGGCCCGCCACGTAAGTTTCCTTTTCGAGCGTAAAGCAGAGGAACGTCTCGTCGTTCTTGACTTTAGCGAGGCACGCGAGGGAGTAGAGCACGCGCGGCGCCATGCCCGTAGAGACGACCAGGTCAAAGTTCGGGAGAGCCGTGAGGTTCGCCTCGGGAATCGACGCGATAGACGTGTCAAGCCAATCCCTGCCCGACTTGCTCAATACCACGGACGTTACCTTGTTCTGCGTCATGCGGAAATCGACAAGGCCCAAAAGCCAAAGTTCGCAAAGCGGACGCGGCAGGTGTTCCCACGCAAGCACCTTGCACTTTTCCTGAATGCGGTACGACGGATCCATCACCCAGAAACGCAGGGCGGCGTCGGTAGCCGAAAGCCCGTCACCAATACCCTTCAGCAAATGCGCACAAAGGTCGCGGTCGCCATGGAAACGTTCCTTGATCCACCACGTGATGACATCCTGATGCAGGCGGAATCCGTTCTTGTGGATAAAATCAATCGCCGCCACAGACGGAAGCAAGAACGTGTTTTCGCGTTCCAGCCAGCCGTTCTGCACAAGGAAACTGAAAATAAGCGAAGTCTCGTGTTCGCAGGCCTTTTCGGAAACGTGACGCGCCGATGCAAACGATTCCGTACAAATTTGGCGTCCACGGCGGTGAAGCGTGCCGTTGGTGTTGATGCGGAGCTGCTTTTTCTTCGCCGTCGCAAGCACCATGCAAATATGCCAGTCCAGAAGGTTCTGGTAAGAAATCGTCGGAGAAACCGTGTCAATTTCGCCTTCCGGCTTGACTTCAAAACAACCGGCAAAATCGCTAAAGCCCGTGTAAATCGGGGTGCCGCCCACAAAAGAGCGGTAAAGAATGAACGCACGGCACATCGTGAGGAGGAACGTCTGGAGTTCGCGGTTCTTGCTCACGGGGACCGTCAGTCGAAGTTCGTTAAATGCAAGTCCCCTGGACCCGCTGTTATAAATCAAGTTGAGGCAACGGCGTTGCCACGGCTCCATCTTGGAGAACAAGCCCGTAACACGCTTCTTGTCGGAGTAATAGGACAGTGTTTCGGACTGGATGAGAGCATTGTTTAAAAGTCCCTTTTTGCCGAACGCCTTGGCATGGGCGTTACGAAGCAAGGGCTTTGACATTCCATCAAAAAAAGCACTTAAATCAAACATTATGCACCTTGAAACAGGATGCCAAATATAATAAAAATCATGCGGTTAGTGAAGGGGCTACACACGTGAACAGGTATGAGCTATGGGGTCGCTACGCTTTGAGGTATGGGAAAAACGTCATCATATTCTTTTTGTCCAGATTCATCATAATTTTTCTTAAGCGTCCCATTTTCATCGTAATAACACCATCCGCATCTCCAAACAAAATCCTCAACATATTCGCTATCAACTATTTCATTTATTGTATTTTTTTTCAAATCAATCGTAAATTCACGGGCTCCCTTAGGTGTATCCACCAAGAACCAGGCCTTTTCACATTTTTCGCCGTCTGTAGATTCACAAACATGCTTTTCTAATACGGCTTCTTCATAAGCCGCTTTGAAAATACGATTCCCGCGATAAGTCACCATTTTTAGCGTTCCGCCTTCAATCTTGGATACAAAATCTGCAATTGCCTGCTTGGTTGCAAAATCCAGGTCGCACGGAGCAAATGTTCCGTCTTCTTGCCAGCACAGGTCATAAGAGACCAGAAACTTTTTATCGGATTGCGAGTCTAACTGATTCATGTGAATGTCCAGCACATGGATGAATTCTGACAGTTCGTATAAAGTCTTTTTCATGGAAAAAGATGTTTCAAACGACGAATCGACAAACAAATCGTAAAATTCCGAATAATTTCTGGTTTCAGTCAATTGTTTCTGTGCGCTGATTTCAGCAAAAAGATAGTTGCATTTTTCTCCGTCCGACGTTGCACAATACGATTGCATTCCTCCATTTTTCTTTATCTTGACACCGCTTTTTTCAGTATGATACCTAAACAATGAAGGAACGGAATCACCATATGCGTTTTGGGGATGATCGATAACATACGGAGCATAATAAAGAGACTGTACCACAAATTTTAGGTCCTTCGTTGAGTCAAAATAGTACACCTTACTCAATATATTCGCAATATACGAAGAATCCAATTCGCACGGATACCGAAAAATCATTCCGTCATTATTTTTTCACAGAAATCATAAAGTTTCAGCTTTTGTGGAGCATTCTTATAAAGAAAATCAGACTTGTTTATTTGTTCAACATCGCTAGCAAGTTTTGCTTCCCAAGATTTATTAATTCTTTCTTGATAGGCACAAGCCACAAGGACTAAACATGCAAGCCCTAAATAGAGTGCCCATATTTTAAAAGAATAATTTTCCATACCGCTATTACGGAATATACAAAAAATTCGTTTGTTCCGATATAAAAAGGAGATGCCCGCACGATGGCGGGCATGACAAACCTCAAAAAGAAGCGGGGTTACTTCACGAAGCGTTCGATGTCGGCGATGGAATTCGCGATGCGGTTCTTGAAGTTCCAGATGCGGGCGAAGGTCTTGCCGTAACGTTCGAGGATAACGCGGTTGTCCAAGATGAGGACCTTGCCAGAATCGGAATCGGAGCGCAACAGGCGACCCATTCCCTGACGGAGTTCCATGTAAGCTTCAGGAACAAAGAAATCCTTGAAGAAGTTCTTGTTTGCCGCTTTCATTTCGTTCGTGAGGCCAGCAACAAGCGGGTCGGACGGGTTCGGGAACGGGAGCTTCGTGATGACGAGCAGCTTGAGCGCATCGCCCGGGAAATCGACGCCTTCCCAGAGACTCTGGCAGCCAAGGAGGCAAGCGCCGCGTTCCTTGCGGAACATCGCAACGAGGCCATCTAGCGAGCCATCGACGTGCTGGCAAAGCAAAAGCTTCTTGCGTTCGGCGAATGCGGGGGCAAGTGCAGCCTGGGCCTTCATCATCGTCGCGACGCTTGTAAAGAGCACCATCGTATTTTCTTCAATCGACGGGAGCACTTTCAAGAGCGTGTCGTTCAAGGCGTCGCCAAATTCCGGAGCGGAGGGCTTCGGCAAGAATTTCGCGACCATCACGGAACGGCGTTCGTTCACATCGGACTGTTCCGTATAAACGCGCACGAACGGCTGTTTGCTCAGGCGCAGATTGTCCATGCCCATTTTCTGCAAATAGTACGTGAGGTCGGCCTGCACAGAAAGCGTCGCCGAGGTAAATGTCGCAGACTTGATCCACGGATAGAACTTTTCTCTCCAGATGTTGCCGGAATGGAGCGGGAGCGCATGCAGCTTGATGGTATGCGGGTTGAACGGTTCTTCCATGTAGAACACCCAATCGCTGCGACCACCCTTTGTCACAAATTCAAAGTCAGAAACAAAGTGGCTGATTTCGGTCATACGGCCTTCGAGGTCGCTTACGATGCCCTTGAGAGAGTCTTTGGTCCCCGCAACAAGCTTTTCTGCCAAATCGCGGGCAGTCGCATACTGTTCGAGGAAGGTGGCCGGATCGGCTTCGTATTCTGCGAGAATGCTGTTTGTATATGTAAAGCCGTTGCGACCGTTTTTCTGCTTGGCAAGTTTCTTGCCGATTTTCATGAAGAAGCGGTGCAGCGCCTTTTCGGCTTCGCCCAAAGCTTCAGAGAGTTTGTCGCAAAGTTCATGAAGTTCCGGCTGTTCCGCCGGGATGCGGCTTGCAATTTCTACAAGGAGGCCATCACCACCAGCCTTGGAAGGTTCGAGCGTCTTTGCGATGTTCCTGAATCCAAAGAACGAGATGGAGCGTCCAAACACCTGATTGCTGATTTCGGGCAGGCGGTGCGCTTCGTCAAAGACGATGTGTTCGTATGCCGGGAGCAACGCAAAATCAAGTTGCAGGTCTGCAAGGAAAAGCGAGTGGTTCACAAGCACCATGTTCGCATTCATCGCCTTGCGCTTTGCGATAAGCGCCGGGCAATTTTCGTGACACGAGTGATTATCGCCGTTGCAGCACGAGGCACTGCACGAAAGCTTGGACCAAAGCACACGATTGCGGCTCGGACTAAACGAATTGCATTCGTTGATGTCGCCCGTTTCAGTTGTCAAAACCCACGGGATAAGCGCCATGAAGGAATCGCGTTCTTCGGCGGAGAGGAGCGTCTGCGGGTGCATCAGCAGTTCTTCGAACTTGCGGAGGCAAAGGTAATTGTCGCGGCCCTTCAAAATCGCCGGACGGAGTTCGCCATTGTAAATCTTTGCAATCTGCGGGATTGATTCTGTCCAGAGTTGTTCCTGCAATGTGCGCGTTGCGGTACTGATAAGTACGCGTTCGCCCGTAATCGCCTTGTTCGCCGCCGTAATGAGGTAAGACAAAGTCTTGCCGGAACCGGTCGGGGCTTCGAGCACGCAGAGGCCGCCCTTGTACATGTTGCGTTCCATGACCGAGGCGAAATCCTGCTGGTTGTGGCGAGGCTTGTAGCCTTCAATGAAGAACGAAATAAAGCCGCCTTCCTTGAAGAACTCGCTTACACGCGGAGCCTTGGACTTGGGCAAGGCCTCCTGAGCGGGGGCGGTAGGCAGTTTGTACTTTGGAGCGGCAAGCGTTTCGACTTTCGCATTAAAAAGTGTTTCGTAGCCGGAACCCTTGGCAACTTGAGAAAGGGCTTCATAAATCCACGGATCCATCGAAGAAATCTTTTCGAGGGCCTTTACAAACAAGCGTCCGCACGCATCGGCATCGGGCAAGGCGCGATGGGCACGGTTGCGTTCAATTTCGAGTTCCTGCACGAGCGTATCGAGGCGGTGGTTCGGAACATCCTGGAAAGCAATGCGCGAAAGCGTGAGCGAATCCCAAAACACGTGGGTATCGTAAGAAATCCCGACCTTGGCAAAAGTCTGCTTGAGGAATTTGGAATCGAAAACGGCATTGTGTGCGACTATCGGGAGTTCGCCGATAAACGAGCAAATTTGCCCGGCCACAGTCGCAAAGTCCGGAGCTTCGGCCAAATCCGTTTCGCTAATGCCAGTAAGCGTTTCGATAAAGGGGCGGAGTTCCGCAGCTGAGGGCTTGACTAAAAAATCAAGATTTTCTTTCGGTTCGCCGTTTTCAAAGCGAACAAGCGCGACTTCTATGATTTCATCTTTTTCGAAATCCAGACCCGTCGTTTCCAAGTCAAGCGCTACAAATGCAGGAACTCTTTCCATGTTTTTCCATCCTTTAAGGTAATGCCGGCAATTGCGGCATCAATTGTTCTAGATCGTTCGCCCCGCTCTTTATCTTTAAAGTATCAAGCGGAGCTCGCCATGCAGAACCGTATTTGAATGGGTGCAAAGATCCGCCACTTGGCAAATCCGACCCTTCTTCTGTGTAATAATAGTCAATAATGTAGTCTCCCTCAACAAGGTCGTTGAAGGAAAAGGCCCCATAAGCGGAACACTTCGCGTATTCAAACTTTCCGGTCTCTACAGATTTAAGACGAACTAAGGATCCCGTCTTGGCTCCGGGGATTTTCCCCACAAGCGAAGCGAGCTTTAGCTTGGAAATACTCTCGAACTGGAGTTTGTTTTCGTACTTTATCTCAATCACGGTATCACGGACGCCATTGCTGTCCGCCTTTGCCAACGTCGTATCGCGGTAACCACGCAACAAGTTAAACTTGGAATCCGTGGGCCACGGGGCATCGCGCTTTACAACAAAACGGACCGGATCCTTTTTCGCAACCGGGACTTGGACGGTGTCCTTGCCTTCGACGATAAAGAACATGTCCGTCAGGGAATCGAGCACTGGCCTGTTGAAAATCACGATCAAGGAATCATCCGGGAATGCATTTTTCGCCTTGCCTGTAACCTGAACCGTCTGGATTTTCGGAGCAAGCGTATCGGCTTCCAATTCCTTCCATTCGATTTCGGCAAAGTTCCTTGCGGAGTCAAGTGCGCGGGAGAGCGAATCCTTAGCGCTACGACAGACAAACTTGTACAAAACCTCGTCTTTCGGTTTAGGGTCAAAGTAAAAGCGCGGCGCACTTGTTGTTCCGAGATATACAAGTCGCGGGTAGAGTGTATCGCCATCAGGCGAAGCAAGGTAGCAGTTCGAAGTGTCCGCAAAGGCAGAATCAAAATACACGTGGCGCGTAAAATTCGCTTCGAGCACATTCTTGAAAGGCTGTGTTACGTTATCCAGTTCCAGAAGCGTCGTGTCCTGATCCGCTAACGCAATCCACATGGTGTCTTGTGTTGATTCGCTCAACAGCAAGTCAGAAACCCATACGCCCGCCAACTCCGACGAAGGTTCAATCTTGTGGTTCCCGTTCATATCGACGAACGCGACGACGCGGTAGCGCCCAGCCTTGAGGCCTGTAAAGGTGAAGTTTCCTATGCTGTCTGCCGCCGTGAGGTAGAGCGGTTCTTCTTTGGTCAGCAACGGAAGCGAGTCCAGCACATGTGTCACCGTATCGCGATACTTTTGCAAGAACCGTTTTGTTTCGCGATCGGCGCCCATCAAATAAAGCCCGACGCTCGGGTACGATTTCTTGCGGACAAGCGAATCCGGAACCATCACGCGACCACTAAGCGTAAGCGAATCAATGGTAGCGCCTGTCGAAAACACCACCTGGAACGGTTTTGCAAGAGCATTCCCATGCAAGTCCTTGATGCCGCCTGCGAAGGTGACCGTGTAGGTCGTACCCGTATCCAGTTCCGCTTTCGAATAGACTTCGAGCGTCTTGCCGTGAACTTCGTGTTTCAATCTTTTTTCTATCGGGGGCGAAATAGAAATAGCCCCTCGCGGAATCGAAGCGTTAATCCATTCGTCAAATTCCAGTTTTACATAAAGTTCATTCGGATGGTTCGCCGTCTTGGGTGCAGGAGAAACCGCTGCCACACGCGGCGGGAGCTTATCTTCGGGTCCGCCGGACGGAGCCACCTGCGTTGCGCAAGCGGCCATCATCAGGCATGACGCCAAAAAATATGCAGCCTTCGAGAACTTCATTCTCACTTGATCAAGTCAATGATTTTACCAATGCGGGTGTAACGGATACGGAACGGAATGCGCCACCAAGTAAACGGATTTCCAAGAGCAAATTTTTGGTCATCGTTTTCAAAGGAGAAATAGATGACAAAAGCCTTTGCACGAATATTGCGCAGTGAGACAAGTCCCCAATAGCGGCTATCAGCAGAATTGTCGCGGTTGTCGCCCATCATAAAATATTGCGGATACTTTACAACATAACGATCGATTTTCTCGGAGCCCAAATAGAGGTTGCGCTGTATTTCGAAATGCGAAGTTTCTGGAGCCGCCGCTACGGAATCGGCTGAATCGGCAACAGCGGGCACAGCCATATTCAAGCGCTTCACGTTGCCTTCGAGATCCTGAAGAATGGAACCTTCGAAAGACACGTAGCTCACGGGGCGGGTAAAGCCGCTATTCAAATTCGGATCATGCGGGTCGAGCATTGGCAAAAAGCCAATCTTCGCGAGTTCCTTAAAATAGCTGAACGGCATGGCACCGGACAACGTATCGCCAAGCGTGAGGCGCTGTTGGACAACGGTTTTATTCCGAGAAAGCATTGCGTTCAGTAAAAGACCGCGGTCATTTTCCACAGGGAACCTGAAATCGTTAAACACATAATTGTTGCTTTCGTGGCCGTTGCGCAAAAGCGAAAGATCCAAGCTCACAGAAGAATCCGGATTTTCCTGTGCAACAAGCGAACGCAACCACCAGAGCTTTATCATTGGCAGCGAATCGACGTACAGCGTGTCACCAACGGAAGGTACAACAAACTCTGCAACTTCGTCGCGTGGAGAAAGCGTGCGAACACTGGCCGTCCATTTGCCGAATGCCGGGAGCGAATCCTGACGCTTGCCGTTCAAGAAAAGCTTGCCGCCATGCACCGCGACCGTATCGCCGCTCACAGCGACACAACGCTTGATGTAATCTTTCGGACCGTCGGCGTAATGCACCAAGTGCGGCTGGCCCTTCTCGGGAGAATGATCCCAGTAGTAATTGCCCAACATGAGTGCATTGAACAAGTGCGTGTAACGCTTGGGATTGTTATCAGGATATTCCGGTTCGCCAGGATAGCGGAAGATAACAACATCGCCATGCGTCGGTTCTGCATAGCCCGGGAACTTCTGGTTCGAGAACGGAATCGGTGAACCGTAAGTAAACTTGAGGCCAAGCAAGAAGTCTCCCGTCTTGAGGGAATCCTCCATGGAGCCGCTCGGAATCTGGAACGCCTGAATAACGTACTGGATAACGATTAACGCAAGGACAACCGGTACAATGACTTCACGAGTAAACGATTTCAAAAATTTCTTCGTTGATTTTTTTTGAGGTATCTGTTCCATCAAAACTCCCAATTACAGACTCTTGACTGTTTTTACAAAATTACGGCTCACGGTGATCTGGGTCCGGTTCTTGTCGCGAAGCACAATGCACAAGCGGCCCGCTTCATTCTTTCGAATTTCGGCAATATAGTCAATAGCCACCAAGTGTGCACGGTGAACTCGAACAAACTGGTTCGGGTCCAGTCTCTTTTCCAGTTCCACAAGCGTCTGGTCAATCACGTACTGCGCCGTGGTGGTGTAAGCCGTTGTATATTTTTCTTCGCTCTGGAAACGGATAACTTCGTCCATGTTCACAAGCAAAATGCGGTCGGACTGCTTTACCTGCAAACGTTGCATATAAATCCCGCCTATGCTCATCAATTCCTTGAACTTGTCCCAGGAGAAATCCGCAGGCATTCCTTGCCCGCCTTCGTGCGGCATGCGTTTGCGGAGTTTCGCCATCGTCGCAGCGAGGCGTTCCGGGTCAATCGGTTTCAAAAGGTAATCGACGGTATTTTCTTCGAAAGCACGCAACGCAAAGTTGTCGTAAGCCGTCGTAAACACAATAAGCGGGATATCGTCTTCGTTCAGCGAACGGAGGACTTCGAACGCGTCCATGTCCGGCATCTGGATATCCAAGAAAACGACATCGGGATCGAGGTCATGAATTTTCTGGATAGTCTGCGCACCGGAACCGGCTTCGCCCAGAATCTCGATTTCGCCCGAATACGCTTCAAGCAGGGAGCGCATGCGCACACGAGCAAGAGGTTCATCATCAGCAATCAAGGCAGTAAACATATTTTAAACCCCTTACTTGAGAATCTTTTTATAGAAACGCACCATCACCGATTTCAAGCCGTCCGCGTCGCGATAAATCTCTCCCGACTTCATGAAGGCGAGATTCCCCACCTTGTCGCGCTTGAACGCCCAATGAACCGAGTTTTCCGAAAGTTCCATCTTCACGACGCTATCCGCATAGACATATGTTCCATGTAACGTATCGACAAATACAGAATCCAGAACTTTTGTCCGCACGGCAAGAACCTTCCCGTCTTCAAACAGGTCCATATCGACCTTGAGCACCTTGCAGTCGTCACACGGCAGGCGACCGGAATAAAAGCCAAAAACAGTCGCAGGGATTTCCACAGGCGGCAAGTCAGGGAGCGGCTCTTTTTTTTCTTCGGAGCAAGCTACAAAAAGTCCGCAAAGCAATGCGGATAGCACATAGGCAAACTTCATGCTGAAAATCTAAAAATTTTCAATCAAGGCAAAAGGAGCGCGAGTTTAAAATCCGGTAGAATAGACCACTCTAAAGCCAATGGTCTCTTTAGATTGTGCTGGATTGAGCTTTTCACGTTCCTTCGGAGCAAGTGCAGTTACCTTGTCCGACCAACCGCCACCGCGGATAACGCGATACGTTCCCTTTGTTGGGCCGGTATAATTATCGCTCTTGTTTTTAGGATAAGTGTCATACCAGTCGTTCACCCATTCGGCAACGTTACCAGCCATATCGTAAAGTCCAAACTCGTTCGGCAATTTTTGAGCGACATTATCAGGGCCTACAGTTTGTCCGTAATATGCGTATTTAGATGCGACATCCGTATCCCAATAATAAGTTGTCGTTGCACCTCCGCGAGCGGCAATTTCCCATTCATTTTCAGTCGGGAGTCGAACAGCTTTCACGGAATAGTCAATAGACAAATCCACCAACGTCGAATCGCCGGCAATCGACTTATAGACGTAAGCCGTGTCAAATCCGGAAAGTTTGGAGAACTCATTGCAAAATAGAGCGGCGCGATACCAGCTGACGTTGGAAACAGCGCGGTCATCACCCGCCTTAGACTGTTTCGGCACCCCGCCCATCACAAGTTCATAGAGTTTTTGCGTCACTTCCGTCGTCGCGATGGAGAACGAATTTACGGAGAATTCATTGACACCACGGGTAATAAACGCATTGGGGATTTTCACCCAGTCCAGCATATCGAAAACAGCAGATTTCCCATCAGGGGCTTCCGTGCTCGAAGACGACTTGGAAACAGAACCGGAAGAAGTGACTCTGCCATCAGGCGAAATATCCTGACCTTCGGCGGGTTCACCCGTCGCCGTGCACGCCATAAGCGCAAACGACGCACAAAGTAACAAGCTTAGTTTCTGCCACATGGTTCTGCCCCTTCCCGCCATTACAACGCTAGCGGACAACACCTACGCGATAAAGTTTCTGCTTTGTTTTGCCGCTCTCGAACTTGACTTTGAGGCGGGCCGTATAGATGTCGGAGCCCAAATTGCGCAAGTCGAGATTCGCCTGGTTCATGCCGGCAACGCCATCCGGGATGTTCGTCTTGAACACGCACAAGCCAGTGATGTCGTACAGTTCGAGCTTGATGGACTGCGGCTTCGCGCCCAGTTCCATACGCACTTTCGCATCGCCACCGCGAACCGGGTTCGGATAGATGAAGAAGTCCGAGATTTCGTCCTTTGCCTTAGCAACCTCGACATCGCCGAGCTTGGAAGCATCGAAGAATCCAGTACGTTCGTTGCCGCCAGCTGGGAGTGCCCACGCAGCGGCAGCCTTTTCGGCGCCGTTCGCAGCCTTGTCCAAGCGGAACGCCGACACGCTATTCCTGTGGACCGCATAAAGCTCAGGGCCCTTGGAGTTCTTCACTGCATCCGTCACAAAGATGCTCATCGGAATAATCTGCGAAAGGGAATCCATCATTTCGTAGCTGCCCGCCGCAATCGGGAATCGTTCCGAAACGCGCTTACCCTTGCCCGTGTAAGCATAAACTAATCCGTTGCTCGAAGGCACGAGAATTTCAGGCACCTTGTCACCCGTGACATCAACAATCAGCGGGTCGCTGTGGAATCCGACGATAGGTTCGCCGCGGTTAATCGTCACCGGGAATCCGTCTATCGGCACGCCAAAGCGGTCAAGCGCATAAACGAGGTTGTCGCCGAGGAACACGATTTCAGGGTAGCCGTCGTCGTTGATATCGCCAAGAGCAATACCAGACGTTTCGTCCTTGAGGCCGCTCGTGCCCGCGGCACCGCGCTTGTAGTTCTTGGTCCAAAGCGTCTTTATATCGCCACCTTCGACAATCTTGAAGCCAGCAATCGTTCCACGGCTACCCAGCACAACCACTTCGTTCGAGCCATCGCGATCCAAGTCTGTACAAGCCACGCGGAACTTTTCATCGGCTTGGGCATTGGGGATCGAGACAACTCTGCCCTTTCCATAAGCAGGTGTTGAACCAAATTTGCCATCCCCTATAATCATTTCCTGAACATAGACATGTCCGTCGCCAACGCTGACCCAATCAGGCTGGTCTCCATTGACTCTATAGACACTTTCAATTTTGCAAAGAGCCATGTCATCCACATGAGCAATCTTTGACAATTTCTTCATAGACGATCTTGATATATAGCCGTCATTATTCCAACGAGCAGTCCACATCGTCGAATCCGAAGCAAAATACACATCGTTCTTGTACATAATCGGACCAGCAATTGCAGAATTCATGCCAGGAAGCCCTCCAGCACTCTTCTTCAAATCCAAGACAGTCTGCTCCGGAATGCCACTATTGAACGAAGTCATCACGAGATTGCCCTTATGCAAACTGATGACACGTTCGCCATCGCTCGCCATGCCTACCAGCGGACCATAACTTGCACCTACGCGGTACAGCGGCACTTCACGCTCGGCGCTATCGCGAGTCAGCGACTTCTGCACAATCGCAGTATCGGCAACGAAAAGCGTATCGCCCAAAGAGCTAAACGCCTGCAAAGTCCCATCTTCGGCACCCACGACTATGATTTTTTCGCCAACGTTTTCAGGGTCATCCACAAACACCGCACCGCGTACCGCCGAATTCAGGCCAATATCGCGTGGGAACTTCGAATTTTCAATACTCCCTTCATCGACGCTGATGGTCACGCGAATCACCGGAGCCGCAAAACTCTTGACGCTATCGCCCATAAACGCATTCGAAGTCTTTTCGATGCGGGCGTCCTTCGGCACATCCACCGTAATCTTGATGCCCGTGTAGCCGCCCTGCGTCGTCGCTGTATTCGCATAGCCCGTCGGCAAAATCGTCTTTACCGTATCGAATTTCTTGGACTTCGCATAACGCAAATGCGGAAGCAAATCCGTACCGCTACCGTAATCGTAAGTATCTTCGCCAAGCGCATTCTTGAACGTCTTGCCAATGCTCAGGATTCCGTCGGACTCTACAAGCGAAAGCCCAAACTGGTGGTCGCGATACTGTTCGCCGCCCCAGATATTCGCCGTTCCAATCTGCAACGATTCGCGCAAGTACCAGTCGTTCACCTTCCACACGGCAATGCCGCTCGCCGGGAGGCCTGCGTCAAAACTGCTCACGCCCATAATAAGCCCTTCCGCCTTTTTCTTGTTGCGTTCGCATTTGTTCTTAACACAGATGCTATCTTCAAACACGGTACTCAAGCTATCAACCAAAATGGACTTCGTCGTAATATCGTTATTCTGCTTGGCCTCGCCGAGATACACATCCACCATACCGTCCTTATTCCAAGAGCGCTGGCGGTTTTCAATCAAAATGTATTCGCTGGCATTCAAGGCAACCTTCACAATCTCGGTACCAAGACCGCTACCCGCAGCAGCAATATCGACCGTCACCGGATGCCCCGCCGTCGGGCGCACTTCCTTGACCTTGGACCAGCCCATGTATGCGCGTTCCCAAGCCGCAGGCAAAACCGGGAAGAACCCGTTACCCGCATTGTAACCCGCAAAGTCCATCATGTCGAAAAAGCCCAGACGCGAAATGCCCTTGCCCACGTCGTACGTATTGGGCATCCCGAGTTCACGACCAATCTGGTTCACCACGATACCGTTGATACCCCAGTTAAGCCCGTCCTGCGACGCCGTTTCACTCACCACCATCATCGACGTGAGCGTATCAATCGTAGAGCCCTTCAACACAATCCCGTTCTTCAGGGAATCCACTTTATCTATAACGACACCCGGAAGCGTGTCTTGCAGATAAACCCAATCGGGCCTCGAAATGTAAATATCCAAGAAATCGCCCGGAGTATTGGCGCCCTTCGTTCCCATGCTTCCGCCGTCAACCAAGTTGCTCGCTCCCGCATGCGCAATCATGAAGGCACGTCTGGTATTCGGATTCTTGGAAAGCGGAACCTTAAACGGGGAATTCTTGGACTCATGAGCCTTCATCACGGCATCATACACAAAACGCAAGTAATCGCGGAATCGAGCTTCGTCATATTCGGCAGTCTTTTCGCCCTTCAACTTCTGCGTGCGATTGTAGTCGATTATCGGCTTGTCCAGTTCGTAAGCCGTGCCGTCTTCCGGGAACACCGTCGCCCTAACGACAAGTTCGCCGCCGCTCGCCGCCTGATAATAGGAATTCGCAAAATCCAGATGCTTTTTCCAATAATGCTTGCTCCCGCGGCTGCCCGACGGGTCCAGTTTGTACGTCGCCGTATCGGAATCGAAAACCCCCGTTCCCGTCGTAAGCGAGTTGTCCGGGGATTCTTTCTTGAACTGCACGCGCAGCACAAAAACATCAAGTGTATCTACGGCATGCGCCAAAGAGAACACGCCAAAAAACAATGCAAGAACGGTAGCATTTAACTTCATGGCTATAATTTACAAAAGTAAAAAGTAAGAAGTAGGCAGTAAGAAGAAAAAATGAGTAGGAATTCGGAAGTTGGACAACTGCGTAAGCCGAGAAGGAGCCAGTGAAACTACTCGCCGATGCGTTGGTAGCTTTTCGGGATATTGAGGCGCCAGGTGCCGGAACCAAACTGTTTACCGCGAGTCACGCGTTTTACGCGAAGTTCAAGGAATTTTGTCGTATCGCGGACAAAATAGATATGCGATGGAGTTTTTACGCTATTGAATTCCTTGTACTCGTCAATAACAAGTTTTTCGTCCTTGCCGTCGCGGCCAAGCGTCTGTAGCCAAAGCACTTCGCCATTTTTTTCGGCATAAATATAACGGCGAGTCATCGCATCACGAGCTTCGTGGATTTTCAAGACAACAGAATCGGAGCTTGCGGAATCGACGCCCACAGAATCGCGCACGGAGATTTCTTCGAGATTGTCAGGGATAACCTTTCCGTCAAAGAGTCCGGCCACCTGGTGGATATGCACAAGCGGAAGCGACGGGTCGTTCAAAAGCCCGACCATGTAACCGGCGCCCTTCACGTACATCTTTTCTGTCGGGAATACCATCTGCCAGCCTTCAGGGAGCCAGAGAAGCGAGGCGACACCAATGCCAAGCGCACCTGTCAACTCCATGCGATAGCGTTTGTTCGGAACCGAGAACAGCACGGCGTCCAGATTCTGTTCTACGCCATCCGGGGATTGAATCGTGAGCGAAAAGATGGCCTTGAGACTATCGAGCGGAGCTTCAACGTTTTCGGTAGCTTTCGCTGCAGCCTGACGCCCGCCGTACAGCCCGCCCAAAAAAGCGAGAGCAACAGCAGTAAAAAGATTTCCCGCCAAAATTTTTGCAAACAGGCGCCCTTGTCAAACACCGCGGTCATACGAACCTACTTCTTTTTGCCAAAGAACTTCAATGCGGCAGGGTGCTTGGGGTTGAGCTTCAGCAATTTCTTATAGGACTTGCGGGCATCCTTTTTCAAGCCAAGGGCATCCTGGATAGCGGCCATGTGTTCCCAGAAGACATCGTCACGATCCATCATCTTGCTGTCAATCAGCTGCATCACCTGATAGGCTTCGTCAAAACGGCCCAGGCGGTACAGGCCCCATGCCTTAGAATCCAAATAGGCATCCTTCCCTTCGCCGTCCTTTTCGAGAACGAGGGCTTCGAGAACAAGCTTGTAGCCCTTCTCGACTTCGGCAGTCGAGCGGTTCAAATCAATCAGCGAATAACCGTAATAGTTCAAGGTAGAAGCAATTTCATGCGGAGAGAACCCAGGTTGTTTCAACAAGGCTTCAAATTGGAGGAACGATTCGTCGTAGCGTTTGAGGCGTTCCAAGTTCATCGCCATTGAAAGGCGGACCCTCGTATATGTCGAATCCTTTGCAAAGAAGATTTCGAGCATTTGCTGCGCACGAGTGCGGTTGTCGAGAGCACGAGCCTTCTTGAGAGAATCCGCACGTACATCCTTCTCGATATCCAGGGCCTCGCCGATGAGCGCTCTCGAATAGATGTCGAGAATCTGCAAATACTTTATCTGTGCTTCGGCCTGCAGCTGCGCAAGATTCGCAGAATCTACAACGCCGGGGAGAGGCGTCCATGTTCCCCAGAACTTCATGAGCGAATCCAGCAGGGGATAAGCCTTTTCGTACTTGTCCGCCAACGCATATACAGACGCAAGCAGCATTCGAGTATCGCCGTTGCTCACCGAATCGGACTTTTCGGCATACTTAATCGCTTCGGGATAATTGAGTTCGCTCGCAAAGATGTTCACGAGACCGAGATAGGCGCGGTTCGCATACCTCGGCTGCCCTTGCAACTTGCCCACGGATTCAAGCAAGTGGACCTTCGCGCTATCGCGGTTGCCCACATCATATTCATACTGTCCGATAAAGCAGAGAACCGCAGGCGTTTTCACGCCATCCTCATAATACTTCTTCATGGCAAAGGCATAGGCACTATCACCCGGCATAGACGAAAGCACCATGATCGTCATCTCTTCGTCTTCGGGTTTTGCGCTCGTGAGCGTATCAACAATGGCAATCGCTTCCTTGTAACGCTTCATCGCCATGAGGCCGCGTACTTTCTGCAAAAGCATCTGCTTGTCGCCAGTCGCCTCGTGCGCTTTGCCAAAGAGATCGACCACGGCAGAATCGCGCCCTAAATCCAAGAGAAGTGACAGCTGACGTTGGAACAAAGTAGATATGTAATTGACCTTCGGCAAAAGCAAGTCGTAAATACGGACAAGTTCTTTCTCGTCACGGATAGCTTCAAGATACAGGCTGTAATCGTAAAGCAAAGCCATGTCCTGGTAATGCGAGGAATCCAAGCCCAAATTAAAATACTTGCGGCACGAATCGGATTCGCCGGTCTTCACATAAAGGCGGGCAAGCAACGCATACTGCGAAGCCGTGCGTTTGCCCCTAAGCTTAGACGCCTTTTGCGCTTCGATTAAAGCCAAGGAATCTTCTCCAGCAGCAACGAGGCGCTCGGCAACGCCAAAGCCCAAGTAACGGCTCGTCGGATCGGCCTTGTAAGCCTGCTTCCAGAAGAAATCCGCCTGACGCTGGTCGCCGTGCAATTCCATATTCTTCGCAAGGAAGAAAAATTCATGGGCGGCTTCCAAATCGGCTTCTACCTTGGGTTTCGCGGCAACATCGGCCACCACCTTTTCGACCAAGGCGGAATCGGCGGCATTCATTGTAGTAGAAGAATGCACATCGTCCTTTTTTTTCGCAGGCGCAGAGCTGCAGGCGCACAAAGACACCATCCCAAAAAACAGCAACCACGAGAAAAAGGCACGACGCATCAAGAACTCCCTATACAATCCTAGTCAGCAATGATAAAGTCAACCCTCGAACCTGGCTTCAGATAATCGCCATATTTCGGAGAGGTATCGATGACGGAACCAGGACGAGCCCCATCTTCACTTTTCACGCGCTTGATAGAACCCACCTTGAAACCGAGCCTATCCATGTGCGGATAAACTTCGTCCATGAGGATTCCTTCGAAATTGGGGAGCAAAATTCGACCTGTCGTAACACCGGCAGAAATAACGACCTTCACCGTATCGCCTATGCGAACCGTGTCGCCCGCAATCGGAATCGTACGGATGACGACACCACGGGGAATGCTCTGGTGGGCGCCCTTGACAACTTCACCTTGGACAAGACCTGCACGGGCAAGCGAGATATCGGCCTGCTTCTGGCTCTTGCCGCGCAAATCAGGAATCACCACCTTGCGCAGCCCGAGACTCTTCGTGAGCTTCACCGTGCGGCCAATCTTTGCCGTGCGGCCAGCCTTCGGCATCTGCACAAGCACCATGCCTGCCGGGACCTGAGCGCTGTAGCGGCCTTCTTCAGTCCATTCGTACTTAAAGCCAGCCTTCTTCAACACAGAATCCGCGGCCTGTTCCGAAAGCCCTTCGAGATTCGGGACCGTACCCGTACTCGCAAACGCCCCAGCAAACGCGGGCATCAAGAGCTTATCGACCAAAAAGACAAGCACAACTACGACAACAATCCAGATGACAAAAGCCTTGAAAATGGCGGTTTGCCTAACCTTGTTCCAAAGCGACTTTATTTTATTCATATCAATTCTATTTAGCGGGCCTAGCCCTTGGTAGCTTTTTCCTGAAGCACGTCCTCGTCAAAGATGACAATATCCTTGCCGGTCATCGCAATCGCATTTGTACGCACCAACAAGGAACAGATACGGCTCACCGTTTCACGAGTCGTCCCGGACATGTCGGCGAGCTGCTGCTGCGTCGGGCGGTTGTGGATGACCGTCACCATGTTTCCGTTGTCCGTATGGATGCGTACGCCACGTTCCTGCATCAAGTTCAGGAGAGTGCCTGCCACGCGGCCAGAAACGGACATCGTCGAAAGCGAACCGATTTGCTTGTTCGCCTTGCGAAGTCTCTTGCAGAGTTCGCTCATGAGCGCCATCGCAATTTCCGGCGTCTTGCGGATCTAGCTGAGGAAAGATTCA
>Ga0247609_10001834_pt1 | contig 23896 bp, 31 predicted proteins | sample 172DNAGHGlowgp2_FD_193487 | JGI IMG/M metagenome (GOLD analysis project Ga0247609, IMG submission 193487) | Sheep rumen microbial communities from Palmerston North, Manawatu-Wanganui, New Zealand - 1728 DNA GHGlow gp2 | ecosystem: Host-associated > Mammals > Digestive system > Stomach > Rumen ...
TAGATATCTTTTAATTCATCATAATGCGGAAACACATTAATATTGGTTAATCCTAAACCTTTATATATTTTGTTAAATTTAGGATCTATAGCTTCTCCTTCTAATTCAGGTGGACAATAAACTGTATCAGCCATATTCATAGCACCGGCCGAACCACCAATTATAAGTGCATTAGTACTTTTGATTTTTTCTTTCAAATTAATATTATTGAAAAACTTATTTTGAGTAGGTACATGACCGCCACATAAGAATATTAAATCAGCTTTTTGAATTAATTCATCTGCAATATCTTCTGTACGTGAATCTAGAATATAATAGTTTTCAAAAGGCAACGTCATATTAAATGATTCAAATGTCACATTAGCATATACATCAGTTGCTTCATTATCAAATTCATTACTCGCGACAAATAAAAAATTTTCATATTTTTTTACATACTTTTTAATATTATCTAATATTTTATTATTGTTTCCAAAATTTTTAGCAATTTTATTACCATCTTCATCTTTATCATATAAATCTATATAACTTGTAAGAATACACTTCATATTATCACCTCTATTATTTCTCGGTCTTAACTTATATTTGTTTAAAATTGATTAATTCTATTTTATCAAACATTCCATTTTCTTTAGCTTCTTTTAATACTTGAAGTTCTTTATCTCTTTCAATATAACTTGTTAAACTTCTTGTATAATCATCGATATAACCAGGATGAGTCATTAATTCTACTACAATATCTTTAGCCTTATACTTAGATATCATTTTTTCTAAAGACGTAATTGAAACGTTTTTTATTGTAAACTTATCATATAATACATCAGGTTTAGGAATATCACAATCAAACATATTTCTAATAGGTATATTATACTTATTAGCTACATCTATTGTTGCTCTCTTTATATTTTCATTATCACTTAAATGATGGTGCATATCTAAATGATCAATTTTTATTAACCCATTACTATATTCTTCAACTTTATTCATTTGAGCAATTATTTCATTATACGCATCTTTATAAGTTAATCTAGGATTTTCAATTTGAATTCTATTGTATAATAATACTCCATTATTATCTACTAAATTCTTATTATTTATAATAGGCTTACCAACAGTAAAATTAATATGTAATCCAATACAATCTATATTATTTTTTACAGCTTCCCTAATAGCATATTCTGCATATTCCATATTTGCCATAACTGATGTACTAGTAATATATCCAAATTTTATTCCTTCAATAATACCATCACTTATACTTTTAGATAATCCAAAGTCATCTGCATTAATTATTAATTTCATGTTCTCACCCCTTTATAAGTAAGTGTTGCATAGGAATATCAACCCTTAAATGCTTACACTTATTCTTAATATTTTTAGCTGTTTTTGTGATTTTTTATCAATTTCTATTATTATTTTATATTAAATATGTAAGATGTTAATCCATTCATCTATAAGTATTTTTAGAAAGTGTTGCAAAAAATTTCTTAGTTATTTCACTTCTAGGGTCATAATCTATACTAGTTGCATAAATATCAGTTACTTGTTGATAAAAATTTCTTTCACTAGAACGAATATCTCTAATCCTTTGAAGTAATTCTTTAAAATATCTATTACCACCTTGTTTTAATCGTTCATCATCCATTGTGAAGCCTTTTTGAATGTATTCATGTAATCTTTTAGTAGCCCAAATTCTAAATCTAACAGCCACTTCAGATTGTACACGATATCCTAAGGCAATTATCATATCTAAATTATAATGATCAATGTTTCTTTTTACATTCCTATTACCTTCTTTTTGAACTAATAAGAATTTCTTATTAGTTGAACTTGGTAGTTCATTATCTTTATAAATATTAGATATATGCATAGAAATATTTTCTTGCGTTGTTTTGTGTATTTCTGCTAACTGGTTCTGATTTAACCATACATCTTCATCTATAAACTTTACATCTACACGAGTTAAACCATCTTTATCTTCATATATTAATACTTCATTTTTATTATCCATAATTGCCTCCTTTACTATTATTCAATATCATTTCTTCTTACAAAATCATTATATACCCAATCAGGTGCGTAATCTAAAATATATGATAATTCATCAATTAATTCTTTTTTAGTCATTGAACTAATATACTTCTGTGTTTTATTATATAACGTTTCTTGATAATCTTCATATTCCTTTTGTAATCTTTCTTGTTCTTCTTCAAACTTTTTGGCTTCTTCTGGAAAGGCTGTAAAAAATGTTGCAACAATATGCTTGCAAATTATTCTTTTTCCATTAGCAAGAGGACAATTACAAGTAGACCTTCTAGGATGAGATACATCTAAATAAACATTATAAGTTTCACTACCAATAACTTTGCTTGTATATTCAAAATCATTTAGCTTCTTAAGATTATTAATTTTATTTTTCTTATAATAATCCAATCCTCTCCAAGAAGAAGATGAACTAGCTGATGAAATTATACTCATTTTACACCTCCATTACTATGAGATATTTTACTGTAATTATACTATAAATTTCTTATTATTAGGTGGCGTAATCACCTTTAAACTTCTACTCATATTTTGTATTAAAAATAGCCAATTTTTAACTAATTTTTATATCTTTTAACATATTTTTATATAAAACATGCAAGATGTTAATTCCCGCAAATCCTTGTAAACAAATAATTTCTTAAAGGGGTTAAATAAATCGTAATCAACCAGTTTATAATAGTTTTATTTTCATTCATTTGGATCAACTCTTTATTAATCGTTTACTTTCTAATTCTTTTTTTAATTTTTTTGATACTTCTTCAACCATTTTTTCATCAAAAGGATTTGGCATATTATATTTATCAATTAATTCTTTAAATGAATAATATGATGCGACTCCACCTACTTCTTTAAATAAATCTAAATTATCTTCACATTTATTCCATATAGAGAATGCTCCAAAATAAGATAATGCATAATCTATATAATAAAATGGATTTAAATATATATGAGACTGTCTATAAAAGTATCCACCACATGCTAAATTGACATGTCCGCTATTACTTTTCTTCAAATCATACTTGTCGACTAATAATAACCATGTTTTTCTTATATCTTCAATTTTTAAATTAGCATTAGAATATATTATTTCTTGAAATTCATCTACTAAGCATATGTAAGGTAGATTTGCTAATAAATTATACATTTTCATAAAACAATATTTTTTATAATCTTCCTCATCAAAAATATTATCAACATAATTCATCATAATCAGTTCCATACTATATGAAAACATTTCAGCAACTTCCATTGTTGGATATTTAAGTAATGGAGATACTATGTTCTTTTTATCTTCAATTGATGCACAATACTTTTGAAATGAATGTCCTACCTCATGAGTAGTTGTTTGAACATCTAGGTAATTATTTTTAAAATTTCCTGTTACTACAGGCATACATGTTTCAGTTAAATAATTTGTTATTGAAAAATTAACTTTATTATCTCTCCCAATAAAATCAATATAACCATTATCTAGCATAGTATTAAATAAATTTGATAAATCAGCATCACATTTTTGAAATGATTCTTTAAGCTGCTTTAATAATTCAATACCAATATATTTAGACTCAGGCATAGAACTAAAGAAAACTGTATCATAATATTTTAATTCATCAAGTCCTAATTCTTCTTTTTGCCACTCACTCATTAATTTACAAATAGGAGTAATATACTTAATTATGTTATTTCTAAAACTACTTATATCATCATAGTTATAATCAAATCTTTTTAATTTAAATAAACTATATTCTACATAATTATTAAAACCTAATTGCTTTGCTATTTTATTTCTAATATTTATTAATTCAAATAAAATATTATCATATTCGCTTTGTTTACTATAATAAAAATCATTAACAGCATCATGTGCTTTCTTTCTTATGTTTCTATCTTTATTTGTGAATAATCCACTTATAGCACTTATTGTTTTCTCTTCACCATCAAACATTATCTTTGTTTTATTTAAATTTCTATATTGTATTTTTAAGTCATTTTCTACTTTAATTAAATTTGCAACACTATCTGATGTGATTTTTTCTTGATATTCAATTATTCTAAAAAAGTTAAAAGGTAAAACTTTTATTAATTGCTCTTTATATTTGGAATTATTTAATTCAGCGTAAAATGGTAAAAATAATGAATCAAATTTAACTTTATTAGAATTCCAAAAGTCGATTTCATTTTTATAATACTCATCTTCTGAATTTCTCATATTTCTAATATCAGCATAATCACACATTTCTTCAATATGGTTTTGAATACCAATTATTTGTTTTACAACTTCAACATAATGTTCAAAATTATCAGAAGTAAGTTTATCTAATAAATTAGCAATTTTGATTCTAGTTTTATCATAATCTAGTCTTTCATATTTAATATCATTAAATTTAATCATATTTTCACCTCTATTATTTATTATTTGGTGGCGTAATCACCTTAATAATTCTTCTGCTATTTTGCATTAAAAATAAGCGTTTTTAATTAATTTTATCTTTTTTATCATATTTTTATATAAAATATGCAAGATGTTAAATCCCTCGAGCCTTTATTTTATAGGAGTTTTCTCTTACTCTTGGATAAATCGTAATCAACCAGTTGATATTGGTTTTAGCAACACTTTCATTATTATTCATCCCACTCAACTCCTTTATTATAGTTTTATTTGACCTTTTTTAATTTTAACAATTATTGTTTCAGCTCTAGATTCCATATTAGGTAATGCATCTAAACTAAAGAATTTTAATTGTTTACTTTCGTTATCAGAAACTCTTATTTCACCAGTATAATTTAAAACTTTAAATAACACTATTACTGTGCACATTTTATCGCCATTAGGGTATTCAAAATAATACTCATCACCAGATAATACTGCAACTAATTCAAGTTTATCTGCACTTATTCCTACTTCTTCTTTTAATTCTCTTATAGCTGTTTCCTCAATTGTTTCATGTAATTCCATTGAACCTCCTGGAATCCCCCATGTATTTGTATCGCTTCTTAAATTCAATAATATCTCATTTTTATCATTAAATACCAATGTTGTTGCTCCTAATCCTATTAAAGGTTCATGACCAACATGTTTTCTTAAATTCATTATATATCCCATACTTCACCTCTATATAAAAAAAGATTTATCGTCAATATCAAATATCAAACAAATACTATTTACTAATTATCAAACATTTCTTTATAGATCAATTAACTTTCATCAGAATTTTCGACAAAGGTACTTTCTTCAAGTAATAAATCAAAATCGGATTTATATAATTTATCTTGTTTAACTCTATATTTTTCAAATTCAGTTAATGCCTTATCGCATGCTATTTCATGAGATATTTTGCCAGCATCTTTCAATATATCTCTATTATCTAACAACAAGTATTTATCTAATAAATTTTTCCAATCTTCCATTGTCATAGGAATATTTCTTTTTGCTCTTGATTCAGCTAAATCTAAAAATGATGAGACAATTAATTCTAAATTTTCTATTTCATCTTTAGATAAATAATTTTTGGCAATAATTACATCTGTTTCTAGAATTTTACCATTTGGTGAATTTTTCCAACTAGTAAGTCCCATATATTCCTTTTCAGAATCAGCACGATTATATATTATTTCAGGGGCTGTATTATGAGAAACTGCATAATGCATTTTGTTTTGTACTTCTTTAAAAAATTTAATTGTTATTGGTGATTTTCTGTCATAATCAATAGATGTTGCATATATATCAGTTATTTTTTGATAAAATCTTCTTTCGGATAATCTTATTTCCCTTATTTCAGCAAGTAAAGATTCAAAATAATCTTCATCAAAAAATATACCATTTTCCATTCTCTTCTTATCAATGATATAACCTTTTTTTACAAATTTTTTTAAAACATTTATTGACCATCTTCTAAACTGTATAGCCCTATCTGAGTTAACCCTATAACCTACAGAAATAACAGCATCTAAATTATAATAATTTGTATTATACTTTTTATTATCATTTGCAGTTGTCAAATAATTTTTGACAGCTGAACTTTCATCTAACTCTAATGATTGAAAAATATTCTTTAAATGATAACTAACATCTTGCTTACTAGTATCAAAGAGTTCAGCTATAGATTTTTGAGTTAACCATAAATCACCATCTTCAAATCTTACCTCAATACCTTTTTCGCCTTTTTGCCTTTCAAAGATTAAAAATTCTGCACTACTACTTCTAATTACTAAATTGCTTGTCATTTTATCACCTCTTTTTTATTTAAGTGTTGCATAGGAATACCACCCCCTGAATGCTAACACTATTTTTCATTATTTTTAACTATTTTTGATTATTTTTATCAAATTCTATTATTTGTTTACATTAAATATGAAAGATGTTAATCCACGCAAGTCCTTATTTTATAAGAGCTTTTAGAAAGTGTTGCAAAAAGTGTCACCAGGCACTGAATCCTTGTACTTGGCAACTTTTGATTTTTATCTTCCATATTACTCACTTTCCTTCTTTTTTAACAAAATAATCTATAAATTGCATTTGTCGTTATTTATAATCATAGTCCCAAAGACTTAATTTTCCGTTTAAAAAAATTGGTTCTATTTTTTTAACATTTTCAATTTTAAATCCGTAACCATTCCATTCTGTATGTTTTATTATACTTGAATAAACTAATGAATTTTTTTCCTTTAACATTTTCCTTGCTTCATCATCAATTTTTATACAGTCTGTCAAATTGACTTTTGCAATTATACATCCAGTTGGGTAATCCAAATTATATTTTTCGAACTTTTGCATTGCCTTTTTATCTATACTTTTCCCTGCATGAATCAAAATTTCTCCTCTATATTTAGTTTTCCATGTTCTAAATTCATATTCTTTTATTCCCTCTGCTATCAAGGATGCAAATGGTTGCTTAATTGTTATTACTTTCATATTACAATTACTCCTTTTTTTCTAAATTTATAAAAATATGTAAAAATCTCAACATCAAAAATTCAATATTATCAAGGGTTTAAGTGATAGTCGCCATAAATACAGGACAGGCAGTTTATATTAGTTTTATTTTCATTCATTTGGATCAACTCCTTTTATTTAATCATTTTGCTGTCTTAAAAAATAATCTATAGTACATTTAAATACATCTTCTATCTTTTCATATAGTGAATGTGAGGCTTCAAAGTAAATCTCTTTGATTGCGTTTCTTTTACAAAAATCATCATTATACTTTGAGTTTAATATCACGTCATTCTGGCCAGATAAAACAAGCATATTATTACTAAATATCTTTAAGTAATCAGGAGAAAAACTTTTACATTCATTAATCATTTCTACTACAAATTTAAAGTTTTTTGCACCTACTACCACAAAACCATTTTTTTCTAATAATCTACTATTATAAGCATCAACTATATCTTTACCAAATATTGAGTCTTTATTTAGAAAACAACTATCTAGTGGATATAAACATGGACTATACATAACAATTTTGTTTGGATTAATATCTTTATTCTCACTTAAAAATTTGCATAATACTGCAGCACCATAAGAAAAAGCTAAAAAACTTACATTATTCTTATCCAGTACTTCATTATCAAAAACTAACTTTAATTCAGAAACACTTTTAGATAATGTAACGTCATAATCATTTCCTTCACTCTCCCCATGCCCTGAAAAGTCAAACAAAACCACTTTAAAATTATTTTTCATAAGTCTCTCTGCTAAATCTTGGAAATAACTGTCATCCATAGTTCTTCCTTTTCTACATCCTGTTATTCCATGGCAAAAAAATATTGTTTGTATTGCATTATCAGGTGTATAGGTTTCTACATATATTTTTTCATTATTTTTGTTTAATAAGTGCTTATTTTCAGTCATTTGAACCAACTCCTTTATTTATGATTATATATCTTTATTTCATCGTTATTTTGAAAGAATTCGTTTGCCTTATTAGCATCAGTTATTCCATTTTCTATCATCCATATACTCTTACATATAAACATATGAGTAACTATTAATATAGTTTTATTTGAATATTGTTTTTCTATATCATTAATAAAACTTTTCGTTCTATTAATGCCAGCTAATAAACTTTCACCATTATAAATAGTAACTTCCTTATCTAATGAATTCCATTCAGATTTATCTATTTCACTTCTTTTATGGCCTAGCATATTACCTGGATTTCTTTCTTGTAATCTATCATCATATATAATATCACAATTAGGTACAATAATATTTGCAGTTTGCATTGCTCGAAACACTGGTGAACAAAATACAGCATCAAACTTAATATCTTTTAGTTCTTCTTTAACCTTTAAAGCCTGTTTTATTCCTTTTTTTGTAAGCTCTTCGTCATTATAACCACTTATTACCTTATTAACATTAGATGGAACTTCGCCATGCCTTATTACATATATTATCATATTTTCACCTCTGTTTTTTAGAGTAATCTCCTTACTAATTCTTTCGTATTATGTATTATAAATAGTTATTAATTATATTTAATAGTCGTTCTTTGTTCTCTAAAAATATTTGTTTTCTATGTCCATTTGCTCCTGATGGATGTGGGAACCCAAATAAACATTGCTCTTTTTTTATTAGGTTATTCTTGACCATATATTCTAAAACCTCTTCAACAGCCTTCCCCAATGGTATATATAAAGCATTTGGTAATTTTTCAACCTCTTTTTAAAGTTTTCTTTTAAATAAAAAGTTAAAATATCGTTTTCCAATATTTTAGGATTTGTACCCGTATAATTTTTATTATTAATAAATACCGGATATGGAATTATTGATGTAGTATGTAGCATTATATCATGCTCATCAAATAATTCACTACAAGATTTTATATTCAACTTTTTATTTAAATTTAATTCATTTAACATTTCAATCAGGTTTTTTCGCATGCTTCCAGCAAATCTTGAATTTCTCTTACATTCTTCTTTTATTTTATTACTACTCATATTTTTTAACAGCCCATTATGAGCGGTTTCATATGCAATTTTTGTTTGCGTCCATCCTGGAGTAATCCCAATTATAAATATCTTAGCATTTTCATTTAATATTTCATTATGGGGTGCATAATATATTTCCATATTTTTTTCTTTTATCAACAAAAACTTTTCATTTAAAATATCTTCTTTTTCAAAATTATTCAACTTTGATATATCATTAATATATTTATCAAACATTCTTTTACCTCTTTTATATACTTTTTTTGTTTGTTTTATTACTTTGTAAATTCTCGTTTTATTTATTATGATTTAAAAACTAATATTCGGAAAAGAATTATTGTTAGCATTCACTTTTTCCAAATCTATATATTCTTTTGTTTTCTTTAATTCACTAACCGATTTTGCTAAATTATCGTAATATATGCAGTTATGTTCATGATAGAATAATCTTTCGCATACTTTTTGCTTTTCTAGTAACTTTTTAAGTTTTAAATGATTATCCAATACAGAATACATTTGAGGTGGCATAAAAGATGGAATTTCTTTTCGGATATCTTCTAATGTTAAAGGATTATTAAATAAAGATAAAGATTTTATTGGAATTGCATTTATATCCTTACTTTTTATATATTCATCAACTCTTTTAAGCGTATCTGGATAATCTACATAATTATCTCTAGTAATATCTAATCTAATAGGCTTACCTAGTTCCATAATTCCAACAACTTGTCTTGATTTACCACTTAAATATAAATAAGCTATTGTTTCTTCATCACAAAATCTTTTTCTATATTCGTATTTTTTATTCCATATAATAATGTTCTAAAATACTCTGGCCTAAAACTTAGAAATATTCTTTTCATTACTAATCATCCTTTTATATTTTTTACCATCTCAACCTATTTATATATTTTTATTACCATTTGGTTGAAGTAACTACTTATCTATTTATATATTTCTTATACTGATTTATAAAATTTTCAAGGCTTTTTACTATTTTTTGGATGTTTTTTATATTATTAGAGTCTCTATATTTTCTATTTATTTCAATTTGTATAACCTCTACGTCTTTTATACCATAAACATATTTTGTTATAGCTCCGCCTTTAAAGGGATTATTGTACTTTATATTATTGATTCCATTTTCACTAAATGCTTCTTCTAATTCTTTTATAGTAGAAAAATCAACTGATAAATTATTAAGTGTTCCAAATTCTATATCAAAATCTCGTGATTTCTTTGACCCATTTAAATCTATAACAAGTTTTATATCGTTATCTCTTATAAATCTTAATAATTCTAATTTAAATTCATCTCTATTATCTTTATTAGCATCTAAACCTGTATCTTTTATTTTAATCATTGAATTAACATTAAAGTGCTTATTTAAATATAAAGCAATAGCTTTTGTATATGGTTCACTTAGTTTAATACTTCCATCTTCTCTTACTTGATCCATTGTATGAGGTGCAGTAAAAAGAATAGGAATATTACCTTTTTCTATAATATAATCTTTATCATATTTTAAAAATTCCAAATCGTTTATTTCTTGTTCAAAAGTCATAGTATTTACCTACTTTTTCTTCTTTAGTTTTACCAAATATTATTCCCCTCACGGATTGAAGAATATCTCTATTTTTAAATTCAACTAGATATTCCTTTAATTCATCTGGTGTCGTCTACAAATCTGAAACATCTAAGAATAATACTATTGCTATGGATGAGAAAGATATTAACTCTATTTCATTAATCTAGAGTTTTTCTTAATAAAACAGCCTAATAAACTTATTATACTTTATACTTCTTTCTTGGCTTTCATATTATGAAGAGATATCATCTTGTATCAAGTTAAATAATACAATATACAAAAATCTAGGTCAAGTACTCATTAGAATGGTATAATAACAATTAGAGAGGACAGAGATTTATGAATAAAATAGCTTTTGAATTTGATGAACCAGGAGAATACGCTCCTAGAGATGGTTATGAAACAGTAGAAAGAGAAAATATAGCAGCAATTATTAAGTATCAAGATAAGTACTTATTATTGAAATATAATAATACTAATTATAGTTTGTCTTTAGTAACGGGAGGAATTGAAAAAGAAGAAGATAAGGTTGAAGCAGTTAAAAGAGAAGTAATAGAAGAAACTGGTTATAATGATATAAAATCTATTACTCCTATTGATTGTATTAATATATCTAGGTTCTTTGTTGAACATAAAAAACAAAATAGAGTTGCTACTTATTATCCTTTTTTAGTAACGCTTAATACTTTGAGACAGGTTCAGGTAGCAGAAGAAGAAATTAAAGAACATAGTTTTTCTTGGATTTCGGAAGATGATTTAAAAAATGTTGAGATGTTCGAAAATCATAGAAGAATGCTTAGTGCAGCCCAAAAAATGAGTAAATAATTTACTCATTTTTTTGATATGATTCATAATATACTCTATTCAGGTTGATACCTTCTACGATATTTTATAATTTGATACTGGTTCTAAGTAAAAACGTTCATTGTAATAGTTTATTGCTTTATTTAATAAACCTTCTTTTATATCCTTAATATTATTTTTATTTTTTAGTAGTTCTAAAAATTTAACTTTGCCATTAATATCTATTAGATAACTAACCATTAGATATGCATAATCATAACTGTCATATTCATGCATACCAAATTCATTTTCTATTTCTTCTTGATTAGGTATTGGATTATTGTTTATATAGTTTTCTAATAACCATTTTATACCTTTGGAGTAAGTACCATCTAGATATTTAGCTATTCCTTCGTTTAACCATTCTGGAGTATGACCAAATAGAATAAATTGAATTCCATGTATCAATTCATGAAATATGACTTTTTTATATTCTTCTTTAGACCATTCATTTTCACCCGGATTATCTTTTGGTTCAAAGAAATTTAATGAATTATCTTCATCTTTATGACAAGCACACATATAATCCGGATCCTTTTCAAATCCTCTTTTTGCTAGTCCTTTAACTAATTCTTCAATACTATTATAAATATATATATTAAAAGGTAATTCTATTTCTCTACTATTGAAAAAATCAAAAATTTCTTTTTTTCTATCATTAATAATTTTATCTATTACTTGATTATAGTTTGATTCACTGTCTTGCATTATATATTTCATACATTCACCTATCTTATTTTATGTATTATTCCTTAGCTAAATTTTCTAATATTTCTATATTTTTAAGTTTTAACAAATATTTGCTTGGAAATGATATCTTTGATTTTTGTAATCCGCTTCCACAAATTATTGTTTCTTTATCTAATATTTTAGGATCAATATATATTTTCCATTCTTCGGGTAGTCCTACCGGATTTATACTACCATATTCCATTTTAGTTTTTTCTAAAACATAGTCAAGTGGTGCCACTGAAACCATTCGAGAGTTTGTATGTTTTCTAACCGTTGAAGACATATTATATCTATATCCAGTTGGAACAAGTAATGCAGCATAGCTAATACTATCTCCTCTTTTACACTCACAAATTAAGCAATTAACTCCTATTTTATTATTTATATCGTAATGTTCAAACAGCTTAATACCATCCATATATTCTGGTTTTATTTCAGAAACTAAAAACTCTTTTTGTTCATATTCAGTATATAGATTTTTAATACAATTATAAGTAACTTCAGCAACTAGCTCTTTATTATATATTATTTCTTTAAATTCCAAGTTTTCTTTCATTATTCCACCTCAAATTTTCTTAGTCTTGGCTATCATTGATATTATCCATTATATATTTAATATCCTCTATAGATTTATCTATATTAAATCTACCATTACCTACAGGATAGAATACCGAATAGCACGAGTATTTTTTTTCATTGATATCTTTAATAAATTCTTTTTTGCGACATAATGAAACAGATATCTTTTGTCCTAAGACGATTGAACTAACTTGATTACCAAACAATATAATTACTTTAGGACTTATTATTTCTATTTCTTTTTCTAATAAATGTAAATATTCTTTATATACACTATCAGGAATAGGTCTTGCATCAATTTGCGTACATTTTCCTAAATTGGTAATAAAATATTTGTATTTTTTTACATTGTCATATACTTCTTTAGCAAAATCTTCCGTCCAGTCAGTTCCTTTAATTGTTTTTATTTTATCATATATATCTTTATCCAATAAGTTTAACTCATAAAATAAATCCCAGATATTTTTAGTACCAATCCAAGGAGATTTCAAGCCTTTCCACGATTTAGCTGAAGCAATATTCTTGCCGGTAGGATTCATAAATACAAAACATATATCTGGATTATCAGTACATCCCCCATTATAGATAGAGTCTAATTCTTTCGCTCCATACTTTAATTGAAGTTTATCATATTCTATTTTTAAATCATCCAATGTCATAATATCATCTCCATACTTAAGAGTTAACGAATCTCGCTAGATAGTATATTTCAAGTACCATAATTGTCTTATTTATATATTATTTAGACTATTAATTATTTTTGCTTCACCTTTATACTCATATTCTACTATTGCTGATTCATAATATTCATCATAACTTTCCATTCCCCCAGGGAAGAATGATTTTTTTCTTCTAAAAAATGATGCCTTTTTAAATAAAGAATTTTTATAATCATAATTATAATCTTTTTTTATTGTTATTTATTTCTTAATAATTTTAAATTTTATTGCAACTACTCCGTATTTTTCTATTTCTTCATTAGAATAGAATCTACTTAATAATTCTATAAAATCTTCTTTGGTATATTCATTAGTATATATATCTTCTATTTCATAATTATCTATAGCTTCTTTAAAATTGTTATAATATTCTAGTTTTTCGACGAGCGCTTCTATTGTTTCTTTTTCTTCTGGTCTTTTTAAGAAAATTATTATGTCTCCTTCTTTTAATTTTCTTCTTTTTTCATCATTAACCCTTAATTCTATTTTTTTTTTTTTCCATTCTTAACTACTTCAAAAATATCTTCGTCTAAATGTATTGTCATATATATCATCTCTCTTAATTATTTATTATATATTATTTCTATTCGTTTTGATTTTTACTATACATTTCTTTGCCGTAATATAATGTTCTTAATTTGTCTAATCCCAATTCATTATAATTAAAATTAAATCCATAGGAATTAAGTTCATCAATTATTTTATTTCTTTGAGTATCTAAATCATATCCATAATAATTACTATTGTCAAAGTAAACTAATAGTCCTATATTATCAATTTCTTGTAATTGAATCTTACTATTCATACCTTCTTTATAATAATGATGATCTTTTTTTATAGTATCAAAAACTTTTTTATATCCATAATTAGATAATTGCTTTTCGTATTTATTTAATTCCTCTTGATTTATTTCAGATATATTTATATTAGCTAGTAAGTTATTTTCAATTTTGTACTTCCCATTACTACAACTTCTTAATCTTATACAAGCATTCTTCATTTCATTTTCACTTAAGTTATTTAGGTTTTTATTCGTATAATATAAGTCATGAGTTATGGTATTAAAATCATTTATTAGTCCGTTGCTTTTCAACATATTATCATAGTGTTCATAATCTTCTTTTAATTTAAATCCTACTTCAACTATCATCGTATCAACTCCTGTTTAGATGCAAAAAGTATAATTAAAACAATCTATTTTAGATAAGGTTAAATATAGCTTTTTCCATGACCAAATACTATAATTTTATCTAGTGTAATTTAGGATATCTTTATATCATATCATCATTCAAATATTCACATTCTATATTATATCTATTATTACCATGATAGTCAGAGCCGCATGATACAAGTAAATTATTATTTTTTGCATAATTATATTAGAATTCTACTTCTTCTTTATTGTTTGGATTATTACATATTTCAATGCTATCTACATAATCGTTACTCCTCTATTTAGAATCTTTTTTATATTATTCAAAGTATTTTGTTTTAATTCTTATGTCGATATCTATAAAAACTATCACTAATTTTTCCTAATTTTCTCTCTTTTTTATTTTAACACATATCTTGCTATTAATTACTAAATATAGTACGATTTATTGGTAAGGTGATTGTAAATGATAGAATTAGAATTAAAACATGAAATAAAGAGTATACCTAAAGTATTAGGAGAATTGGATATAATAAAAGAAAAGGATCAAGTGGATATATATTATGATACTCATAATTATGATTTATTACGAAATGGTAATTTTTTAAGAATAAGAAATGATAAGAGATTAGAATTTAAGCTATATGCTGGTGATGATTCCCATTTATTTTGTCAAGAAACTGATTTTGATTTAGATAAATTAAGTAATAACAAAGATAAGATAAATAATATATTAACGGGAATTGGTTTAAAAACTCTAGATAATCTAACTAATTTTAAACAAATAATAGATAGTAATGGTTTAATAGTATTATCTCCAATTATTAAGCATAGAACATCTTATAAATACGATGATAATATTACTATATCGGTAGATAAAGTAGATAATTTGGGTATATATATGGAATCAGAGATAATGATTGATAAAGATAATTTGTCTTCTAATGAAGCAGATAAGATAAAGGAAGAATTAGTTAGTAGTTTAAAAAAAGCCAGTATTTTAACTGGCAAAGAGAAAAGTGTTAATATAGGGTATGCGGAATTATACTTATTAAAGTATAATATTGAAGTTTATAACCTAGGTAAATATAAAGCCTAGGTTATTTTTTATTATCTGTTCAATCATGTATATACCTTCTTATTAAGAAGAAAAAGGATTTTTTTATCCTTTCCCAATTTGGTTAGAATTGCTTAGTTCCCCTAATGAAAAGTCGTAACTCACTATATGTTCTTCAATTGGAAGTTTGTAATCTCTTATTCGGTTATTTTCTCGTAAAAATGTACATAATTCCTTAAAAGTTTTTGGATAACTTTTAAGTTTATCATTTGTTACACAATTAATAGGATCCCATTCAGTAACAGAAAATAGAGTCTCTATGCACACTTCAAGAAGTGTTTCTTCATAATATTTAGCAGTCTTTTCTAGCAAAGAAAACTGTGCAGGTGTAACATAGGCAGGCAAAAATACTATTATCCTTTGATTTACATCCCCATCGGGATCTAGCTCATTATAGTGTATTATAGTAATTTCTGGGGTAAAATATCCTGCTCCCTGTATCCTTTTTCCATTAAGGGCATTATTTATCGTGCTTCTAATATTTTCTCTAAAATCTTGATCACCCTTTTTTATTTTCTCTACTTTTATTCCAAGGCCAAAGAGCCTATTTAATATTTCATAAAATGTAACAAAATGATCTCCTTGGGCAAATATTAGTTCTTCATTTACCTTACATGGTAGATTCGAAACCTTCACATGTTGTCCACCATGTGTTATCAATTCGATTGCTCCATTTCCGTAATCTTCTGGCAGTTCGCGTGGATCCTGCATATGAAATTCTTCTATATCAATTTCTTTTAATATTTGATAATAATAATCCATTTTTATCATACTCCTTTTTTTCTTTGTAATGCTTCAATAGATAATGAAGCATATACAATATTTGTGTTATTTTTTCGTTATTATCTTTATTATACAACATAAATTCTAAACTTTCTTGTGTAATATTATTATTATGTTTTTTTAGTTATGTATAACTACCACGAGCTACCGGAATCCTTCATATAAATCATCTTTAATACTTCTTTTTATAAATTATCAATATCTTTTTTAGATAGTATTATAAATTTATCTTGGTATTTTTCTAGATTTTTTAATAGTTCTTTTTCTCTTTTAACACTCTTATTAGTTTCAATTAATCTATCAACAAGTGAACCTTTTGTTTCTGGAAATGTCCTACAGATTTCTTTTGCAGCTAATTCGGCTCCACTAGGTCTTGGTTATTTTTCTAAAAGCTCTCTTTTAGTAGTTTTAGAAAAATCACTAATACCTATTGAATCTCTAGTAATACCATCAGCAACTATAGCTTCATTATCACTTGCATAATATTGATCTTCAACGGGAAAATTTATTCCTTTAGTTTTTATATTTTCAAAAGTATTAGTATATACTAACATCTTAACACCTCATTTATTATTATAATGATAATTTTTTCTTATAATCATCAGGTTCAATGGTTATACCTAAAAAATTTTGAACAGCTAATCTTATTTTATCTAATTCATAACCAAAAGCTTGGCAAGTATTCCATCCTCTTCTTCTAGCATTTTCAATATTAACTTTTGTATCATCAATGAACAAGATATCACTTGGTTGTACTTGTAGGTCTTTTTCAACATTTTTAAATGCTTCTATCGTATTCTTTCTTAGATGGGTACGAAATGACAACCAAATATAGTCAAATTGAGATAAATCTACTTGATGAGCTAATACAGGTTCACAGCAGTATATCAAATCTGAGAATAAACCAATTTTCACATCTTTTTTTAGAGAAAAAGCGTAATCAATCGTTTCTTTATAAACTTCTCCTTTTAGTAATTCTTCAACAAATCTATTAGAGAATTCTTCTGTTGTTATTACTAGTCCTAATCTGTCACTTATTCTTTTTACCCATTTGTCTTTACTTAGTTTATCTTCTTGTCTACTAATATATATACCATTTTCATCAACTAAAGTTTCTTTATATATATTCCAAGCTTCGTTATCAGTTAAACTAGGATTATAGCTTTTAATTATTCTTATCATTGCTTGATTGTAATTGTTTTCGTCATTACTTCCATGCATAAGAACTCCAACCCAGTCAAATATTACTACTTTTTTCATTTAAAACTCTCTTTCTAATGATTTTTTAATAATATCTATGTTGAAATAATAGTTGTTTTTTATTTCTATATTAATTTCTAAGTTAATTATTAATTACACTTTCTATTCTATTTTAATGTAAAATTATCTTTAAGCTGTAAACCTTCAATAGTTCTATCAATTTGTTTTAATACTTCTTTATCATCCTTAGCTAATAACTTATCAGTATGTAAAGAATATATATAATCTTTTTCTTCATCAAAATCAGCGTTTAAATAATTAAAGGCTAACTTAGCTGTATTAATTGCATATACAGGAGTACCAGTTCCTCCTCCTGCGAGAATTAAAATCCCTTTTTTCTTTTTTAAATTATTTGAAATTTTTAAAAAATGTTTGTTACACCAAATATAATTTAATCTTGTTATTATTGAAAATAAGGGAGGAGTTAGAAAAGACATGTATAATGGTGAAGCTATAACTAAAACATCATAATCATCACTATTTATAACCTCCATTTTATCTTTAATACAGCATCCTTCATTTTCCCAACAATATCGACATTCTACACAAGGTTTAATGTTTTCTTTAAAGGCATTTATTTCTGCAAATATTGTATCACTCGGGAATCTTTCTTTAAGTTTATTAACAATAAAACTTGTATTACCATTACTATGCGGTGAACCATTTAATATTAAAACTTTCATATTAGCACCTATTCATTTTTATAATCTTCATAATGAGTATTATTTTTTCTTTCTTCATAATATTTAATAATTCCAACTTCTTTTATTCTTTTATTTCCTTCTAACCATTTATTTATTACTCTTTCTTTAAAGATATTCTTATTTACTTTATCACAAGGGAATAAAGGACATTCTCCACAATAATTTACACTATGTTCTTTAACACATTCATTAATAAAACATCCTTTTATGCTACAGCCATTAGCTCCACCGGTTCTACAGCCATTACATTTAGGATAAGCATATTTTTTTAATTTCTTTTCAAATGCTATAAATTCATCCAGTTTATGCCTATAGGCACTTTTTAAATTCTTATCTAAGAACTCTTTATGGCCTTCTAACAATCTTAATAATTCTTTAGAATGATTACTTATTTCTCCATATTTACATCCTGTACAGGTTGAACAAAACAAGGAACATGGAGCCACATCTTTAAGAATCTTATTTGGAAGATCATAGTTGTTTTTAAACAACTTTTCAATAATCTTTTTAAAAACTATATCATTATTCATTACTTCGGGATGCCATTGTACAGCAATAATATTATCTTTTTCTATTCCTTCTATTATCCCATCTTTACTAATAGCAGATACCTTAAAATCCTTTGCTACTTCCTTTATTGCTTGTCTATGAAAGGAATTCACTTCTATTTTCTTTTCATTATATATATCAAATAAAATTGTATCTTCTTTAATTTCAACTATATGTTTTGATTCATCTTTCAAATAATGACCTTTTATATCTTGATATAATGTTCCACCAAATATAACATTTATTTCTTGAATACCAGCACATATTCCCAATATAGATTTATTTAATGAAGCAAATAATTCAACTGTTTTTCTAACTAAAGGAAAATCATCGTAACTATAATTTATTCCAGAAATAGGTTTTTCTCCATAATACTTAGGATTAACGTTATTAACACTTCCAGTTAATATTAAGCCATCACAATCCTCAGCTATTTGCTCTATATTCTTTTCAGAAATAACAGGTATTAATAAGATATCTAAGTCATCAAAGATCCTTTTATAATCATAATCTAAGTATAATCTTTTATTAAAAGGTTTCTCGTTAATATACTCTTCGTATCTACCAATAATAGCTAATCTCATAAATACACTCCTCTAATTAATTATTATATAATAAAAAATCGCTGTTCAGGCGATTTTTATAAAACTAATTATTTTTTTAATAACTTATACTCTATATACACTCTTAAGTGCTTCTAATTTTAATTGATTTTGTACTTCTTCTTCCATCGGATAATCATCTATTTCTTTTTTACCTGATACTATAGAACCAAAGATATCAGAAAGTATTGTTCTTTGCACCTGCTCATCATAGATACCACATTCTCTTCTAATAATTTCATAGCATGGTTCCTCATCTTTATAATGTTGTATTTTATAACCAAGTTGTTGACCAAATAAGAATTGGCTTGAAAAACCTCTTATTCCATTTATAGCATCAGCGTCGAAATAAATATTACCTTTTTGACTATAATAGCCATAAATATCTCTTGGTAAATGGTTTGTAATAATAAAATCTTGTGATTTTATAAAACGTTCAGGAAGTGGTGATTTTTCATAAGCACTAACACATCTTTTTATACTACTAAAACAATTATTAGCAATTAATTCAAGAAATTCTTCTTCTCTTCTTTCTGGTATGTCTATTGCATACTCATCTCTAACATAAATATCAGCAAGTACTAAAACATTGATGCAATATGGTGTTAAAAGGTATGTCTTATCTATTTTTTTAAACATTTAAACTCCCTCTTTCTCGTATATAATAGCTAAATTTTATAAATAAAGCAATGTTTTTTTTAATTACTTTTATTATCTTAACTTAATTAACTATTCCTAATAATATTGTAATAATACCTAATATAATATGACTTATAGTTACTCCTGCTAAATTGTTATCTTTCCTATATAATAAATACCACACTATTCCTATAATAAATGTTAATAGACAAGTTAATATATCTCTATATATTATATGAACTAATGAATAACATAAACTTGATATGATTACCCATAAATAATTGTATTTACTATTTTTGTTAAAGTAACCTATTACCCCTCTATATAAGAATTCTTGTATTGGACAAGATATAAAAATATAAAAAGCATAAAATAGTATTGTTTCGTTTGGATTATATTTATCTAAGTGAAATAGTTTTAATATCATTATTATTAATACACTTATTACAATTAATAATAGATTTCTTTTAATTGATCTTAGTAAATTATTTTTGCTTATTCCTAGTTCTTTATTTGATACTTTAAATATTTTCATAATAATAAATATTAATAAGCCAGTAATAGTTAGAATAATAAACTTTATTTCATACAAATAACTATTAAGTAATATAATTATAGGGACTAATATATATATTAATAGAATACTTATCATTATTAATTTATTTTTCATTATCTTACCTTTTTATATATAGTAAATAATATTATTCTATTATTTCCAATTTCTTTCTATATTGTTTTTTTCTTTATCTTTAATAGATGAAAATAAATCTATGTTCATATTATTACAAAGAGTACATAATACGATAAAGATATCTGCAGCTTCACTTTCTATCGTATCATAATTACTTATTCTATTATTATCAATTAGCATTGTTGTCTTTTCTTTTCTAATGGCTTTAGCTAATTCACCTACTTCTTCCATTAGTAATAACATTGTATGCTCTATTCGTTGGTTTGAAAAACCTCTTATACCGTTTACTTTTTTTATGTATTCTTGTACTTCTCTAAATGTATTCTTATCATTTAGATTATTCCATAATTCAAATTGTTCTTTACTCATAAAATTCTCCTTTAAATAAATATTTATCTTTTATGTCTTTGAATTGTTTTTTGAGATGATTCTTCGGCAGCTAAAATGTTCTCTTCTGATAATTGATATGTTCCGGAGCGAGGACTTCTTCTACCTATAGGTAATAAAATTCTATCCAAAACCACCTTGCCATTTAAATTGTGTACAATTGAATAATTATCAGAATAATTAATTGTTGATTTTATAAATAGTTTTTCCTGTTCTGGACTTTTAAACAACAAAAATTTAGTTTTATCAAAATAATCGTTACTTTTACATATATATACTATATCTGGTCTTTTTTTATATAAAGAAACATCAGGAATTTCAAAGTTATATTTTTTTAATAAATACAAAGGAAATGGTTTGCGTTGATGAGGGATACACCCTAAAATCTCATATCCACTATTCATACACATGTCTATCCAACTTGCAATCAAGAATGAAGCAATATTTAGATTTCTAAATTCTGGTCTTACTTTAAGGCCAATAAAATCACTTGTTTTTGTTTGATAATCCAAATAGAAATAAATATATCCTTGTTGAATGGTTTTCCCATTTATCCGAGCTAATATAGATAAGTAAAACTCTTCTCTTTTTTTGGTGCCTTCTTTTGAACGTCTTAAAACTAAGACTTGATTATAATCTCCAGAAAAGTAACCATCGCCATATAACATTTTTTCTCCTGGGCTAAGTTTTTCTTCAAAACTTTTCATTTTTACCTCCTCATTAAATGGTTTTTTAGAATTCTAATATAACTTATAAGAGTATATCTTCCCAATTTTTATCTATTATATCTCTAATTTTTAAATTATTCTTTTCTAAGTATTCTTTTACTTTTAAGTATCCATATACATAGCCTGTTCTAGCTGGTAATCCGGTTTTTTTGGTATCTGCATACATATAAAAGTAATCACTCATTAATTCGTTTGTATCTATTTTACCAATATAATGCTTTTCTATTTTATCTATATTATTCTTTACCCAATTAACAGTTTCTTCATTTACTATTGTATATTTATAATCTTCTTTATTAGGAACTATTTCTCGAGAAGAATTACATCCTATACCTTCAACTATAAATCTCTCACCAATAGAGTTTTCAAATATATCTCTTTTAAATATTTGTTTTCTTACAAAATGAGTAAATTCATGAGCTAGTAACATATTTAGATTGTCTATATCTCCATTAGTTGATTCTAGTAATAGTACTGTAATATCTTCGTTATTATAATTAAAAGAGTAAATTGTAGTAGTATCAAGACCTATTATTAGATATATTTTATAATTATCTAATTTAATTGATGTATCTAATTCAAATTCATTTATCTTTTTAGTTATTATATCTACCATATCTAAATTCTTATAAGTATTTATTGTATTATTGAATTTTTCTATATACTTAGAATCATTTAGTTTATTATTAATTATATCTTTATCTATTTTCTTAGGTTTAAAATATAACTCATTTATTAAATCACTAGATAGATAATTATATAGATCTTCTATTCTTTTTATTTTCTTACATGTATTATATATCATTATTGTACCTCGAATCTAATAGTATTATAACATATTAAAACAGTCTTACGACTGTTTATCATTTATATATTCCCAACCTGGTTGCCAAGCTTTAGTTTTACGCCAATTTTTTTCAATAGCTCTTTTTAAATCAGATGATATCACTAAATCTATTTTATTTTAGTATGATACTATATCAATATCAATTATCTCCAAGTACAATTATTTCTTATGGATTATTGCTTCTTCGCTTGACTCTAAGTCTTTTCTTAGTTCAAATATTATTTTATTACTATATATATCTATAAAAGGGATTTGTATTTGATATATTTTCATTAAATTTATTATAGCAGCTATAAGATAATTATTATTTTTAGATAAAAAGCGATAATCTATACCTATTGCTACTACATCGTCTAATGATATATAATCTTTAACTAGGTATTCTGAGTGAGCACAACTATATAGATTTTTGGTTTTAACTCTACTTTTTCTTAATATAATATATTCATCGTAACTAATATTAAAAGTTTCTCTTGCTTCAATATAGCCTTTTATAATAAAGAAGGGATTTTCTCTAATAAAAATACTGAATTCTCTAGATTCGATGCTTGGCGAAGATATATCAAGTTCTTCATAGGGGGTTACGCTTACATATTCACCTTTATTACAGTTTTCACTACCAAAATCACCAATTATTATACTTTTACAAGTATTATCATAGGATATTAGTTCTTTCTTAACTTTTTTTCCACATCTTATTTCTTTATCTTGAAAAATAGATTCTATTGTAGTTAAAGGAGTATATCTTATTCCGTGATATAGATAAGCATAATAACTAAAGACATCTATTTCAGGTCTTTTGTAAACATTTTCATTTAAGTGATATAACTCTCTAAATGTTAGTTGTTCTTCTTGCTCGTAGTTATCAATTTTCTCTTTTAAATATAAATCAAAAATACATTTATAGTGTTCTATCATAGCATTCTCCAATTATTTTTTCCCTCTTTTTAATTGTTTGTCTATTATAAGTAAATCTATTATAATGTCAAATTTTTT
>Ga0247609_10001835_pt1 | contig 23876 bp, 32 predicted proteins | sample 172DNAGHGlowgp2_FD_193487 | JGI IMG/M metagenome (GOLD analysis project Ga0247609, IMG submission 193487) | Sheep rumen microbial communities from Palmerston North, Manawatu-Wanganui, New Zealand - 1728 DNA GHGlow gp2 | ecosystem: Host-associated > Mammals > Digestive system > Stomach > Rumen ...
ATTTATAAAAAAAGTATTGATTTTTATGTTTGCAACATGGTATAATTAAAAGAAAAAAGTGTTTGAAAGGGGAAACAGATGAAAAAATCATTCAAGGCAAGAAACACTCCATCAATGATCAGATCACGGATTAAAAAGAAAAAGAAATTACCGACACCGACGTTCTATGATCCGGTTGTGGGTCTGATGCACTACAACAAAAACGGGCGAGTTGTTAAGGATTGAGAAAGGGGAAACGAAGATGAAATTATACAACGAAAACGGATTGGAATTACACATCATACCATGCAGGGAGTGCTTATATCACTATGAGTTAGGAAGCGAACATTACTGCGAAAGACACACGAATAAGATGATCACGCAGGAAAACGGGTTTTGCAATCTTGGCGAAAAAGAGCAGGGCGAAAAAATCATACATACGGGGGACATAAAATGGTAAAAAAAATATTAATGGCAGGGGTTGCGTTGTTATTTGGTTTTGTGGTTGGGTTGCTGATCGTATCCGGTAACGTAGACCGCCAAACAGACGCAGAAATTGAAAGGATAGATAACTTTATTAAGGAGCATAAAAATGGAAATTATAAAGGAGTTAGCGATATTATTTCCACAGATACAGTGGATTATGTGGACTATAGTTGTAATGTTGATAATACAAGCGTTAAGGCTGACGTACAAACCGTGGAAAGAGAAATAATTTCCGATTATGAATTATCATTATTGGCGTATCAAGTGTACGGTGAAGTTGGAATATGCGGTGATGATTACTACGCAGACTATCTGCAAGCCTGTGTGGTGCTTAACAGGATCAAACGAGGATGGGGTAATTCTATCTCCGAAGTGATCTATCAAGAGGGACAGTTCGAAACATGGTGGTATGAACAGCTTATGCAGACGGAATATCCGGATGACCTAACATGGCAAGCGGTATATGATGCGTTACGGGAGAATACAACTCCCGAAACGCTTGTATATGCAGACAGCAGAAGCGGAGTGCCGGAAGGTTGTTATCTATATTATGAAAGTTGGACAGGACAACGGTTTTACTGTGAGGTGGAGTAGATGACTGAATATTGCTATAACACATTAATTACAGCGTTAAATAAAGAAATCCAAACTTTAGAAGACATAAAAAAAGATGCAGACCGCAAAATAGATCAGTTATGTTTGACAATTAATTGGGTAAAAGACGAATATTGGGGAAAGCAGGAAAGCGAGGTAGACGAATGAACGACTTAATCAGCCGACAGGATGCGATTGATGCGGTTATAAAGCGTGATGCAAATTGCGGAATTGACAGTGCAGAGGTGCTGAAAAACATGCCATCAGCGGAATTGCCAATAAAAGAAAAATGTTGCGTTTGTCCATATTGCGATAATTGCGATGTAAACGAGGACGGAACTATAGAACGCAAGAAGGTCGAGTGGATTCCATGCTCGGAATACTTGCCAATGGATTTTGAAGATGTACTTGTTTGGTATGAGTATTTCAGATATGGAGATTATAACAGGATGTATCAAACATACGGTATAGGCAACTATGATAGTTTGTACGATATTTGGGGCGGTGATGTGAACGGACATAAAGCAAGAGCGATTGCATGGATGCCACTACCAGCACCGTACAAGGAAAGCGAGGTAGACGAATGAGTGATTTAATCAGCAGACAGGATGCGATTGATGCGATTACGAATTATATACATAACGTTGATAAGGTGATGGGTGCGGGCAGTCTGTCAGATGATGATTGCAAAGATGCCGCCCAGAGCGTACTTGAAGATATTTCATCCGCAAATATCGAACCGTTGACAGACAATGAACAGAGAATCTTCTTAAAAGCATTAAGTCGAGAAGAAGAGGTGTGCAAGAAGGTGGATGCAGAATGGGGCGAGGGAGATGAAGAATGTGAAATCAACTTGGTTCATGTGTGTCATGAAATCACAAGAAAGGTAAAAGGTGCGTTATGGACTTAATAAACAGACAGGCGGCGATTGATGCAATTGAAGCAAAAGAAGCGAATGAATTTGGCAATTATTTAGAGTATAACGTGGCATTCAATGACGGATTACGTTCGGCTGTTTACGCAATTGAGGATTTACCATCCGCAGAGCGGAAGGGGAAGTGGATAGAAGATGATGACCCAACAGTAAAAGGACATTGTTCTGTATGTGGATGGGAATCCCACTACTATGAGGATGATGTGGTAGGGATGCCGTACTGCCCGAACTGCGGAGCAGATATGAGAGGTGAGGAAAAATGAGCAGGTTTGATGTAGACCGAGAGGATTTGATTCAATTGATAATTTCGATTTGTGATTATGCACGTTTAGGATATAGAATTAGTACACACAACAATTGTAATAATTGCAAAGATAAAGATTGCCAATATAGACCCGATTGGGGAGATTCAGTTAGATGGAATTGCCCACTGTGGTGCGAAGCAGATATGAGAGGAGATAAAGAATGAGTGATTTAATCAGCAGACAGATGGCGATTGATGAAATAGAAATGCTTTTGGAACAATCCGAAGATGATGGACACGACAAGACATGGAACAATGCCATAAGAGGTTCGATAAGTGCAATCAAGCATCATGTACCATCCGCACAGAAGAGGGGCGAGTGGATTGAAGTCAATGTCAAAGGTATGGACTACGTTTATTGCTCGAACTGCGAGGATAGTTACTATCCTGTTCCACTTGACCCGAGTTGGAATTTTTGTCCACATTGCGGAGCAGATATGAGAGGAGAAGAGGATGGCAGAGATATTACCAATTAACGTAATGGCAGAAAAAATAGCAAAACAGGCTTTGGATGAATATGAGTATAAAGGAAAAACAATCAGAGAGTGGATTGATGCTTTGGCATCCACAGAGGTAAGTACACTAATGTCCTTGGCTAACTCAGATAAGGTTAAACAAGATTTTAAACAAGATATAGTCAGAAGAGAGGATGTATCAATATGGCTCAACATGTGGGAAGGCTATCTTGATGAGGATATGATAGGGCGAATGCAGATAGCCTTAAAACGAGATGTACCATCTGCACAGAAGAAGGGGAAGTGGATACCAAGCGATGTTCCAGAATCAACACTATGCAAGTGTGACCAATGTGGATGGGATATGGGGGCATATTGCTTCAATTATTGTCCAAACTGCGGTGCGGAAATGCGACCAGATTATGCACCATTAGCTGATGATGACAGTATATATTGATGAGAGGTGAGGAATGATTAAAGCAATATACAAAGAAACAGGACAAGAATGTTGGCTTAATATGGATTTTGTAGTTGATGCCTTCCCCTGCGAAGATGGAATAATAGCATATACGTTTGATAACGAAAGGGGCGGTTATGTTATAAGCAAAAAAGATTTTGAGGTATGGAGGACAAACTATGTTTGCTTGGACACGGACGTTTTACGCCAAGAAAAACAATTTGTATTATAACTTTGATATGAAGAGGCAAAGAGATGATGCAGTAAAAAATTACGGGATGGAAAAGGTATCGGCAAAAGAAGCATACAAACATTATAAAAAAATAATACAAATACCTTGGGAAACATACGAGGAAAGGAAAAAATATTTATGAGCGGAAGAATTAAATGCAAAAAATGCGGTAAAGAATTTGAAGTAGGCAACAGACCCGATGGACTGCCGAATGGAGTCGGGTTCGAAATGGAAGATGGTAGTATCATTAATATTTGCACGGAGTGCATTATTAAAAATGGGGAAGAAGGATATGAAAATGAAAACAATTAATGTTATGTTGGATGATGGGGCGTTTGTACCAACAAGAGCGCATGAAGACGATGCCGGACTTGATCTGTACAGCCCGATTAAAACATGTATCTGGAGAGGTGAAACTGCAACGATCGACACAGGTGTACACGTTGAGATACCTAAAGGGTACGTGGGGATGCTTAAAAGCAAAAGCGGATTAAACGTAAAGTATGGAATATCGGGCGAGGGCGTTATAGATGCAGGTTACACGGGATCAATTGTTTGCAAGCTTTACAATAACAGCATACGGAATTTTCACATAGAAAAAGGCGATAAGATTATACAATTAGTGATTGTTCCATGTGAAACGCCATCGGTGCAGATCGTAGACAGCTTCGCAGAAACAGAACGTGGTGACAACGGATTCGGTAGCACGGGGAGGTGATCGCTTGATATTGTTAGATATTGATATGCCCAACAGTTGCCAAGATTGCCCGATGCACTGCTACATTAACAGAACGCATATATGCAAGGCAGAAAAACAGGTTGTTATTGATGGTGAAAAGGTGTATAGGAAACGATCTGATCGATGCCCGATTATAAGCGAAGCCTATATCATGGGTGAATGTAAAAAATAGGGGTTGGAAACAATCCTTATTTTTTTTAAATATTTTTTTAAAAAAGTATTGACTTTTCAAAAGAAATAGTTATAATAATAAATGTAAGATAAATAACCGATATACGAAAGGGGTACACAATGAATAGCTTTGAATACACTTGGTGGCATATCGATATAAACTATAAATGTGGGCTTTCAACTTTAGAAGTTAAAGCAAAAACAAAAGAAAATGCAATAAAGCAAATCAAAAAAATATGCAAAGAAGAAGAAATGTTTATCGACGAAATTAATTGGGATACATTGAGAGCAGACAGAACAGGATATGCAAGAAGATTTTAAACAGAAAGGAGATTACAATGGAAAGAAAAGATTTTTGGTGCAACATCCCTGCGGATTGTGAAAAGGCAATTAAGGAACTTAAAAGGCTTAAAGTTTTTAGATTATGTGGCTTTGATTACGAGGAAACTTTTGCTGATGTGTGGTGGTTGGTGTTACATGAAGTTGATATGTACGAAGAGGGGGAGTTCTGTAAAGAGGCAAGCCGGAGTTATTACGGCGAGGGTGATCCGGCGGCAATGGACATCAGACAGGCGCAAAGAGCGGATGCGTGGCTTGTTAAATGGTGGGAGTTAGCGCACAAGTACAGTATGCCGGATATGTTTTCGGATTATTACAAGTTATTACATAGAGGTTGGGGCGAAGATGGATTAAATTATTACGGAGGACAGTTGATATGAACGCATTAAAAAGCATGAGGGAGTACAAGGGGTTATCACAATCACAGCTTGCAAAAGCATCAAATGTAAATGTTAGGATGATACAGCATTACGAGCAGGGCATTAAGGATATAAACAAAGCGCAGGTGTTAACGGTGTTGAGATTGGCGGAAGCGTTGGGGTGCGATGTATACGAGATCATAAACGAACGGGATGATTACATAAGTAAAGAGTGAGGCGAAAGCCTCGCTTTTTATTTGCGTTATTAAAAAAAATGGTATAGAATTATTAGAAAAAGCATACGCCGAGTATCAAGGGAAAGGGATAATATATGGCGAATGAAAAGAACCTTTTAAAAGGCAATGAAAAGCACACATTTACACCCGAAGAACACTCGAAAGGTGGCAAAGCATCAGCAGAAGCAAGGCGCAGAAAAAGGGATTTGCGGTTAGCGTTGGAAATGCTGTTGGAAAAAGACTTCAAAGATAAAAGCGGTAACACGGTATCCGGAACGGAAGCAATAGCAACAAAGCTGTTTGAACAAGCTATGAAAGGCAATGTTAAAGCGTTTGAAACCCTGCGTGATACTGTAGGGCAAAAACCCGTTGATAAGATAGAGGTTAACCAGATAGAACAGGAGCAAAGCTTAAAAGAATTGGAAGAATTATTTGGGGATGAATGATAAAAAGCGAATTGCAAATTACATAAAAAACAAGCCATACAAGATCGCACAAGCCGTTGGATTTAACGATGTTGCGGAAAATCCGCATAACGAGTGGATGCAAGAAATTATATTTGGCAAAACGGATTATACATTAATGGCACACCGAGGCAGTTACAAGAGTAGCTGTCTTTCCGTTTGTATTGCCTTAATTATGCTAATTAGACCCAATATAAATATACTATTCTTCCGTAAAACGGACACAGATGTTAGTGAAATGCTGAACATGGTAGAAAAAGCAATAAATAGCAGGGTAATACAGAATATCGCTAATGTGCTACTTGGAAAGCCGTTTTATTGTGTAAAGAAAACAAGCGATTCCATAACGACAAATTTATATCAATCCGCAAGCGGTGCGACACAGCTATTGGGATTGGGTATTAAGACATCCATTACGGGTAAACACGCAGACTTGGTTATAACCGATGATATATGCAACATAACTGACAGGGTATCAAAGGCAGAACGGGAGCGCACAAAAACACAGTTTCAAGAACTGCGGAATGTCTGCAACCGTGGTGGACGGATTGTATCACTTGGCACAAAGTGGCATCAAGAGGATGTTTTTACTTTGATGCGGAACATCAGCGTATACACTTATAAGGATACGGGATTAATCAGCGATGAGGAAATAGCACAGTTAAAACAAGATATGATCCCGTCATTATTTGCGTGTAATTACGAACTGCGAATCATTGCGTCCGAGGATGTTATTTTCGATAATCCGACAACGGGCGGTAATATTGAAACAATATACAACGGCGTTATGCATCTGGACAGCGCATTCTATGGTGAGGATTACACGGCGGTTACGATCGCAAACTTGCACGACGGCAAATTATATTTATATGGCAAGGTATGGCGCAAACACGTCGAGGATTGTTACCCGAAAATTAAGGAATTGTACACGCAATTTATGTGTGGTAAACTTTACACGGAGCGCAACGCAGATAAAGGCATTGTAGCAAGGGATTTAAAGAACCAAGGTATAAGAACCGTGCCTTATGATGAAAACATGAACAAATATCTAAAGATCGTTACATACTTGAAATTTGCATGGAAAAACATAATTTTTGTTGATGGCACGGACGATGAATACATTGATATGATACTTGATTATAACGAGGATGCGGAACACGACGACGCACCCGACAGCGCATCTTGTGTGGCAAGGATGTTCTATAGCAAGATGCATAAAAAGGAAACAAAGCCGTTATTGTATATGAGGTGAGAAGATGAACACGTATCAAGATTTAATGGAGCATATAGGAAAAGAAGACTTGCAAGATTATGTTTATTCAATAATCATGAATCACAAGTTATCGAATCTGCATAGAAATGCAGAGATAGCATATGATTATTATTTGCGCAAAAACCGCACGATAAGCGAATATCGGAAATTATTGTACACGCTATCCGGCGAAGCTGTGGTTGATAATTACTCCGCCAATCACAAATTTTCAAACGGGTTCTTTCCGCTGTTTATCAAACAGCAGGTGTCTTATTTGTTAGGCAACGGGGCAACATTCAACAATGATAAAACAAAAGAAAAACTTGGCGGTGAAAAGTTTGATAACCAATTGACCAAACTTGCAAAGGCTTCATTATGGGGCGGTGTTGCGTTTGGCTTTTTTAATCTGGATCACATAGACGTTTTTACGATTTTAGAATTTGCGCCGTTACCAGATGAAGAAAACGGGGCATTACGTGCAGGTGTCAGATATTGGCAGATAGACGACAGCAAGCCTTTACGGGCAACTTTATACACCGAGGAGGGTTATATAGAGTATATGTGGAAAGATGGCGAGAAAAGCATAGTAAAGCCTTTGACGCCATATAAACAGATCGTGCAAACAACGGCATTCGATGGCACGGAAATTATAGACGGTGAAAACTACCCTGCGTTTCCGATCGTGCCGTTGTGGGGCAATGAGGAACACCAGAGCGAATTACTTGGACTGCGTGAAAAGATAGACGGATATGATCTAATCGAAAGCGGATTTGCAAACGACCTCGACGATGCATCACAAATCTATTGGATATTACAGAACGCCGAGGGCATGGATGATATTGATTTGGCGCAGTTTTTGGAGCGACTGCACGTGTTAAAAGGTGCTGTTGTAGATGGCAACGCAAACGCAGAAGCACACACAATAGAAGTACCACACGAAGCACGTATGCAAATGCTGACGGAGTTAAAAGAAAGTTTGTATCGGGATGCAATGGCACTTGATACCGACAAAATATCCGCAGGTGCGATAACCGCAACGGCAATTAAAGCGGCTTATGAAAACTTATCGCTGAAGTGCGATGATTTTGAAATCTGCGTAACAGATTTTATTTATCACATCTTGCAGTTAGCAGGCATTGATGATGCACCAACCTTTAAACGGTCACAGGTTGTTAACATGGCAGAAGATACGCAGATGATATTAAGTGCGGCACAGTATTTGGATGATGAAACGATCATAAATCTTTTACCATTTATCAATGTTGATATGATACAGGATATCTTAAAACGCAGGGATCGTGAAGAGGTTAGCAGATTCGAGGACGAATTAAATGGACAAGGCGAGGAAGTGGACGGACAAGAAGCTTGAGCAGATGGAAAAGGATTTAACCAAGACTTATTCCACAGCAACCAAGGAATTAAAGGTTAAGTGGAAAGAGTTCATGAACGCCCAAAATGCTTACATTAAAGATTTGCAGGATGCTTATTACACCGCTAAACGTGCCGGATTTAAGGCGGAAGCAAAAGAGTTGGGAAAGCAATTAGGCATTGCCAAGCGTGACAGGACACTTAATAACCAATATTATAAAGATATGGTCGCAGAAACAACCAAGCGACTTGCAGAAGCAAATCAGACGGCATTAAATTACATAAACGGGCAAATGCCGTCTGTTTATATTACCAATTATAACGAGGCTAAAAATATTGCTGAAGATGTAGGCATGAAATTTACCTTGATTAACGACAAGGTAGTAAACCGTATGGTGGCGGATGGCGATATTACATTACCGAAGAAAAAATTAAACATATCAAAAGATATGCAATGGAACACAAAAAAGTTAAACAGTTCCGTATTGCAAGGGATCATACAAGGCGAAAGTATGGATGCGATAGCAGACAGAATATTACCCGTGGTTAGCAATAATGCCGTATCAGCTATACGCAATGCACGTACAATGGTAACAGGTGCGGAAAATCGGGGTAGGATTGACAGTTACAAAAGCCTTGAGGAACGAGGGGCGGTAATAAAAAAAGTTTGGATGGCGACACCAGACGAAAGAACAAGGGAAAGCCATATATATTTGGATGGGCAAGAAGCAGATGTGGACGAACCGTTTGTTGATTCGGACGGAAACAAATTAATGTACCCTGCCGACCCGTCCGCCGACCCGTCAACCGTTTATAATTGCCGTTGCACAATGGTAACACACATAACGGGATTCAGACGGGAAGATGGTAGCATATCAGAGATTGATTATGAGGGCGAACCCACAATGCATGATAGGCAGATGGAAGAAGAAAAGGAACTCCGAAATAGAGGCATAAAATAGATGGATATTAAAATAACAGATCATAGCAAAGAAATATTGGAAGCCATGCAGAAGCAAGCGCAATTGGGTCTTGATGCTGTAGGCGAACGGGCGGAAGGATACGCAAAAAGCGAATGCCCTGTTGATACGGGCAGGTTGCGTAACAGCATTACTTATGCAACGGAAACCAACCACAGCGAGGGCAACACAAATAAGCACCCGAACGGACAGGAGGACGCAAAGCCGGAAGATTACGCCATGAAAGCAAAACCCGAAAAATATACATTGTACGTTGGTACAAATGTAGAGTACGCAAGGATGCAAGAGTACGTGAGCATGGCGCACAAAACGGGCAAAGATCACTTTTTAAGGGATGCTATAACCAATCATCAAGATGAGTATAAAAAGATAATGCAAGCGGCATTAGATACATAATGTACACGATAGAAGAAGCACCTTATGTATATACGGAATATGGCGAAACGATCGCAAGGGAAAAGGCAGGTGTCAAACGGACAGCCGGAACGATTGCGTATTTTGGACTTACGCCTTTAAAACATGGTAGCGTGGCGGATACGTGGGAAAGAAAAGGGTACGTTAAAAAGCGGATGTTGACAGACATAAACGATTCGATATAATAATAATTATAAATTTCATAATGTTTAAACCTCTTTTGTTGTTTGCAAGGAACACCGTTTAGGCGGTGTTTTTTGCATTATTGACAAGAATGTTCGGTTGTGCTATTAAATAAGTTAGAATCTAATGTAAGAAGTAATTTACACCGAAGTAAAGGAGATTGAATATGGCACTTTCACGAAAGTATTTGCAGGGCATGGGATTAACGGAGGAGCAGATTAGCGCAATTATCGAATCCAACGAGGAAACAATTACGGATTTGAAAAACAAAATCAATCAGTACAAAAGCGATGCTGAAAAGTTAGAATCCGTACAAAAGGAATTGGATGTCGCTAAAGAAGCAATGGCGAACGGGGATAAATCGCCGTACAAAGTAAAGTACGAAGCGATCCTTGAAGAAAAGGAAGAACTCCAGAAAGAATTTGACGCTTACAAGACCGAAGTTACCGAAAAAGAAACATTAGCAAAGAAAACCGATGTTTACAAAGCCTTGCTAAAAAACGCAGGTGTGAGTGAAAAACGCATTGATGCAATCATACGTGTAACGGATGTATCGGCGGTTGAATTAACAGCAGATGGCAAAGCAAAAAATGCTGATGATCTCACAAACGCAATCAAAAGTGAATGGGCAGACTTTATAGCAACAACTTCCGAACAGGGCGTTAACACATCAACTCCACCACAGAACACGGGCGGTGCGGATAAAGTGTTAACGAGGGCGGAAATTGTAAAAATCAAAGATACTGCGGAAAGACAGCAGGCATGGGCAAAATACTTAGAGAACGAAAGGAAGTAAAAAAATGGCAGTAACAAATGTTGAAAGCTTTACAAACCCCCGTGATTCTCTTCCTAACGTATACACCAATGTAACCGCAAGGGAGATGGATTTCGTAACAAGATTTAATTCAAATTGGGATGCACTCCGTGATATTTTAGGGATTATGCGTCCTATCAGAAAACAGGCAGGTACGAAGCTTGTTTCTTATACCGCAAGCGTAACACTTGAAAGTGGCGCAGTTCCGGCAGGCGATGTGATCCCGTACAGCAAAGCAACAATTGTACAGAGCGGTTTTGAGGATTTAACAATCCAGAAATACGCAAAGGCTGTACCGATTGAGGATGTTGAAAAATACGGCGCATCTATTGCGGTTGAAAAATCTGATGAAGCATTCCTCAATCAGTTACAGACAACCGTACTTACAAGCTTTTACACTTTCCTTAACGGCGGTCAGTTAACCGACACCGCTACAACATGGCAGATGGGACTTGCAAAGGCTAAAGGAAAAGTAATTGATAAGTTTCAGCAGATGCGCAAAAGCGTTACTAACGTAGTTGGATTCGCAAACGTGCTTGATTTCTACGATTACCTTGGTGCAGCTGACATTACAATGCAGACCGCATTCGGCTTAACCTACGTACAGAATTTCATGGGATTTAGCACATTATTCTTGCTTTCTGCTCCCGATATTCCGAGAAACAAGATTATCGCTGTTCCTGTCGAAAATATCGACCTGTATTACATTGATCCGGCAGACAGCGAGTTCAGACAGCTTGGACTTGAGTACACAGTAGCAGGTGATACTAACCTTATTGGATTCCACGCAAACGGAAATTACACAACCGCAGTTGGTGAATCATTTGCCATCATGGGCATGAAGCTGTGGGCAGAATACATTGATGGTATCGCAGTAATTACTATTGGTGCAGAAGGCGCAACAGGTGCTACAGGTGCTTAATTAGGAGTTAAGAAATGAAAATCTTAATCGCAGTACCAACTTATGAGAACATTTATCCCGATACATTCAAGTCTATCTATGACTTGGATGTGTCGGGGCATGATGTCGAATTTGATTTTGTCCGTGGCTATGATTGTGCAACAACAAGAAACAGAATTGCACAGATATCATTGGATAAAAATGTAGACTATGTTCTGATGGTTGATAATGATGTTGTATTGCCGAAAGATGCATTGATCAATTTACTTGACGATCCGAAAGATGTATGTCTTGGCTTTTATGCGCATCGTGATGCTGATAACATTTATCGTGGTAGAACTTGTGTATGCAAGTTATTTGATGAAAATGGTATAAAGCATTTCAACTATCCGCTTGAATCAGAATATACGGCTGATGAATTGAAGAAATTAAGAGATTCAAGACAATATAAAATTCAAATTCACGGTGGTGGTATGGGATGTGCATTTATCAAATCAGATATTTTCAATCGCATTAAATATCCTTGGTATGATTGGGTTAATTACGCAAATGAACACAGAGGAATGTTGTCAGAAGATTTATATTTTTGCGAACAATTAAAAAAGGCTTGTATTCCAATTTATACAGATACAAGAGTGAATTGCGGTCATATGATGAGGCGCATACAATTCGCAGATTAAGGAGTTTTGGTATGTACAAAGTAATTTTAAGATTTGCTGATTTGCAAGATGATAGTCATGTATACGAAGTAGGCGACATTTACCCTCGCAAGGGAAGTGATCCATCTTTTGATCGTATTCGTGAACTTGCAAGCGATAGTAATAAAATCGGTAAACCATTAATCGAAGAAATTAAGGAAGAACCGATTGAAGAAGAGCCGAAACCGAAAAAACGGAAAAAGGCTGATGCTGAATAGTTAGATGACAGGCGGTGTTATTATGCTAACAGAGATTTGTGCCGAAATAAAGAATTATTTCACTCGTAATGAGGACAAGCACATTGGCGATTTTAAAATTGTAGACGGGTATATAACACCGTCTATTGATATATTAGACGGACAATACTTTAGGATCATCGGTAGCGTGTTTAACGACGGTGTCCACAAATACGGCGACGAAACAGACGTGCTTAAAGATGAACCCGAATTTCACGGCGGTATATGGCTGATGAGAGTTCCAAAAGAAATAACCGACATAGCGGAAGAGATTATGGAGTGGGAGTCAAAGAACGGCGATATAAAGAACACTCCGTATTCTTCAGAATCATTCGCAGGCTATAGTTATTCGATGGGTAGCAATGCCGATGGCACAAACGGCGCAACGTGGAAAAATCAAGCGGACTTCATGGGTAAATTAAAACCATATAGAAAGTTGAGAGCGTACTAATGAGTTTATTGGAACAGGCATTTGAAGAATTTAAGATCGTTAACAAATCAGTTGTAGATGATGGATTGGGCGGTACAAAGATAATCTGGACAGATGGCGCAACAATAAGCGGTGCTATTGTCTTTAATGATTCGCCCGAAACACAGATTGCCGAGGCGTTGGGATCAACTAATGTTTATCAGTTTATCGTTCGGCGTGAAAATAACTTTGATTACCACGACGTTATTAAACGGGTAAATGATGGGAAGATATTCCGTATAACCAATAATGCCGATGAATACAAAACGCCAAGTAGTGCCAATCTCAACATGAAAGTATACACGGCGGAAGAGTGGGTGTTATCGTGAAAAAAATGTATGCACTACATGAATTTTGGTCGGGTTTTGGTTGGAAAGCTTACAGCAATTATTCTGTGCCGGATCGTGCAGAACTCCCCGATCGTTATATAACTTATGAAGCATCAGCGGATGATTTTGGACACGAAATAGCGCAAACGGCTATGCTGTATCACAGGTCTCCATCATGGGAAGATATCACAACGGAAGAAGAACTTATTGCCGATGCCATAGGCAGGGGCGGTAAGATGATCCCGTTTGAGGGCGGTGCGTTTTGGATACGCAAGGGCAACCCGTGGGCGCAACGCATGGACGAAGCAAACGATGATTCAATACGTGTAATTGCCTTAAATTATACGATAGAATATTTAGATTAATATTTTATCGACCGAACAATAAAAATTAAAATTTGGGGCAGATTTGACGCTCCAGAAAGGAAATAAAGATGAAATTTACACAGATACCCAACGACACATTCCAGAAGTTGCAGATGAACGCCGGAATCTTGGTTAAAGGTTTTACACCTGCAACGGGTACTATCACAGATATTATAGGCGCAACAACGGGAGGTGTTTCGTTTTCAGACTCAATAACTTATTCCGACATGGGCGAGGATATTGACAACGCCCCAAAAAACACAAAGGAATTAAAACACCTTGATTCACACGAAGTGCGTATGTCGGGAACATTTGTAACCATTGATGCGGATACGCTTAAATTGTTAGTGGGTTCAGCCGATACAGAAGCGGCAGGACATATTGTACCGAGAAACGATATTTTACAGACAGATTTTACCGATGTATGGTGGATTGGTGATTATTCAGACGTTAACACAGGCGAAAACGCCGGATATCTTGCAATCCATCTGAAGAATGCACTTAACACAGGCGGATTCCAGATTCAGACAGCAGACCAGAGCAAAGGCAACTTTGCATTTGACTTCATGGGGCATTACAGCATTGATGCACAGGATACCGTACCTTATGAAATCTATATTAAAGCAGGCGCAACAGGCGCGACAGGCGCGACAGGCGTATAGGGAGCATAATTTATGAAAAAATTATCAGATTATACAGGCGTTGAAGCTATTGAGTTGTGGGGCGAGTTGTTAGAACCAATGGCAAATATCATTGCCGACCCCGAAATAGCAGGTATGTTTAAAGAATCAGTACCAACGCTAAAGATTGTATCTACGGTGTTGAAAACTCACGCTAAAGATGCATCGGATATGCTGTTAAAGATAGATGATACGCCGTTAACAGCGGTAAACGCAGTTGCAAGACTTGTTAATGTGTTTACGGAATTTACCGAAAATGAAGAACTAAAGGATTTTTTCGGATTAGCGGAGCAAGAGGAAAAGACACAACTCGAATCTATTGGCTCTGCTACGGTGAATACAGGGGACGGCAAGAACTAAAGCCGTTCCTCTATTTCGTTAAGGCTAAAATCTTAACGGATATGAGGGAAGAAATCTTCCGTGAATATTTGACAACGGAAATTGGCACGGTTGGCACGAGGCGTGAAATGACGAAAACATACCATGAAGTTGTTAAAATGATCTACGATGATAAACCGCATAAAACGGGCGCAGAGATCGCAAAAGACGTGATAGAACGTGCAGGGTTAAGGATAGGTTAAAATGAATGTTTTTGATTTAGTTGCAAGGCTGACGTTAGATGCTAAAGCGTACGAAAACGGATTAAAACAGCAAAGCACCAATACTTCTTCTTTCGGTACAAAGATGGGCGGTGCTTTTTCAACAATGGCAAAAGTTGGCGTAACGGCAATGGCAACACTTACTGCGGAGATTGGAGCAGGCACAAAAAAATTAATTGATGGCGTGTCTGCCGTTGCTGAATACGGCGATAACATCGACAAGATGTCGCAAAAGATGGGTATGTCGTCAACTGCGTACCAAGAATGGGACTTTATATTACAACACAGCGGTTCTTCTATGGAAGCCATGAAAGCATCAATGAAAACGCTTGCTAATTCGGCGCAATCCAACAGCGAGGCTTTCGAACGGCTTGGCATATCACAACAGCAGATAGCCAATTTAAGCCAAGAAGAATTATTTGGTGAAGTTATCAAAGGATTACAGAACGTAGAAGATACAACCGAAAGAACGTATTTATCGGGGCAATTGTTAGGCAGGGGCGCAACTGAATTAGGAGCGTTGCTTAACACGTCTGCGGAAGATACCGAAAAAATGCGTCAATCCGTGCATGATTTGGGCGGTGTAATGTCAGAAACGGCGGTTAAGGATTCGGCACGATTCCAAGACAGCTTACAGGATGCACAATACGCCATCAGTGGATTAAAAAATAATCTGTTATCACAGCTATTGCCGAGTTTTTCGGATGTAATAGACGGCTTTACGGAGTTAGTATCCGGCACGGGCGACGGTTTCAAAAAAATCGAAGATGGCATTAGAAAAGCGATTAGCAATTTAACTAAAATGTTGCCGAAGTTTCTTGAAATTGGCAAATCTATAATCACATCACTTGCCAAGGGTTTAGTACAGAATTTACCAGATATCATCAAGACGCTTGCAGATCTTGCAATTGATATAATCCATAGCATAGTAGAAATATTGCCCGATATCATCAAGGCGATAATGACAGTTATTCCAATGCTGATACAATCACTTGCAGAAGCCTTGCCCGATATCATCAAAGAAATAGCAAGAGCAATACCGATAATAATTGATGCTATTTTAAACGCATTACCTACTATCATAGATGCACTTTTAACTGCATTACCAGATATCATGATTGCAATTATAGAGGCGTTACCCGTTATATTTGAGGGGATCGCAACGGCAATCATTGATAATTTCCCTGCGATCCTTGAAGCGATCGGAAAAGGATTTTTGAAAATTCTTGAAAAACTTGGCGAATTTTTCGCTGAACTTGTAGGTATCACAGATGAAGAGGGCGACGGAATCCTTGACGATATCGGGGATTGGTTCGTTAATTTGTTTGTTAAAATTGGTGAATGGTTCAAAGGCATAATTGACAGCGTGGTCAAATTCTTTACCGATGTGTGGAACAAGATCAAGAAATTCTTTACCGATACATGGAACAATATAGTTGGCTTTTTCACAAATATTGTTAACAAGGTAAATTCTTTCTTTGCTGATACATGGAACAAGGTTACAGGATTTTTCACCAATATATGGAACAGTATCACAACATCACTTTCCAATTTGTGGTCTAACATAACGGGATGGTTTACAAACCTTTGGAACACAATCGCAGGTTTTATATCAGATGCGGTTAATTGGGGTGCTAACATGGTTAAAAACATCTGGGATGGTTTTACTTCATGGGCATCTAACATTTGGTACAACATAACGGGATGGTTTAACGATCTGTGGAACAGCATTACAGACGTATTTGCTAATGCTTGGGAAATCGGTAAAAATCTTGTAGTAGGTATATGGAACGGTGTTGCAGATTGGTTTTCGTGGTTGTGGGATAATATCAGCGGATTCTTTGACGATATCTGGCAGGGCATTTGCGATTTCTTCGGTATTCAATCGCCATCGAAAGAAATGGCATGGGTCGGAAGTATGCTTGTACAAGGTTTAGGAAACGGCATCGATAAAAACGCTCCAAAAGTACTTGGAACAATGGAAGATCTCGCAGAAGATATGAACGATATCATGGACGGAATGTCTGGCGATATCGAACTGAATGCGGTTGGAACGGTTTCATCCGGCACAAAAACAAAAGAAGATCAATTGCAAGAACAGCTTGTTAACGTTACTGCATTATTGGAACGGTATCTGCCGTATATCGCATTGCCGAAAGAATTGCAGTTGGATAATAAAGTAATTGCCGGACAACTCGCACCTAGTATAGATGGTGAATTCGCAAGCATGAACACAAGGCAAAATAGAGGTGTAGTAGCATGGACATAATGTTTGATGACAAAAGTGCATTAGAGGATTTTGGATTAAGATTAAGTAAATTTACCATTGAAGCTCCAAAGCCGAAAAGAGTTACCGTTTCCGTGCCTAACAGAAACGGTGATCTCGATTTAACGTATGCGCTTTCTGATGAGATTTATTACGAAAACAGAAATATAGAGATCATTTTCTACATCGTGGATTTAAATAAGAGGTGGGACGCAAATTATGAAGCGGTGCTGAATTATATACACGGACAAAGACGAAATGTTGTTTTTGGCGAAAGCACGTGGAATTGGGATTGTTTTTGTGAAGTTACATCAGTGGATACACGGCATCAAGTAGGGGTTGTGACGGTTAACTGTGTAGCACATCCGTATAAAAAGCGTGAAAAACAGGTATCAAAAACCATCATGGACAGCGGAACGATCACGATTGAAAATAATCGTATGCAGTCCGTGCCGGAGATCACATCTACAAGTGCTTGCAGTATCGCATTTGAAGATAAATCGGTTGCGATTCCTGCCGGAACATCCATCGCAACGGATATCGTTCTTAAAGAAGGAACGAATACTTTAACGGTAACAGGAACAACAAACATTACTATTAAATATACGGAAGGTGCGCTGTAATGTATAAAGGATATTTAAACGGTGAACTTTTTTGGCGAACAGACATTGATGATGAGGGATACAAGATTATTGATCCCTCGTTAAGTCTTTCTGCAGGTACGGCAGGTAGTCTTGTTTTTACATTGCCGTACGATAATATTAAATACACGGGGTTTTCGAGGCTTGTAGATTATGTCGACATTTACAGGGATAGCGAAATTATTTTTTCCGGCAGGGTATTCGATGATACCTTGAATTTCGATAAAACGAGAAAAATATCCTGCGAAGGAATCATGGCTGTTTTGAATGATTCTATTTTTAGACCTACAACATACCGTGGAACGCTTGCGAACCTCGTGCAAAGTATTATTTCAAACCACAATTCACAAGTATCTGCAGATAAACGTATATATATAGGAAACCTGCAAGTATCAGATGATAACGTTTATAGGGAATATGAAAATTACGAATCGAGTATGTCAAGGTTAACCGATCTTGTCAATTCTTATGGCGGTTATCTTTTTGTATACCGATCTGGAAATGCAATATATCTTGATTGGGAAGAGAATTTTGACAGGGCATCTTCACAAACAATTGACCTTGGAATGAATCTTCTTGATATAACACAGTCACAGTCTGCGGAAGATATAACAACTGTTTTGATTCCACTTGGTGCGGAATTTGAAAAAACAGATGGTACAAGAGAACGGCTGACAATTAAAAGCGTTAATAATAATCTTGATTATCTTGAAGATTCAGACGGCATAGCAGAATTCGGGATAATTGTAAAGGTCGCTATATGGGACGATGTAACAGAGGCTTCAAACCTTATGGTTAAAGGAAGGCAGTTTTTAGACGAGGCAAGCAAGTCAAAAGTCACAATTACATTAGATGCCGTAGACCTTTCGGATGCAGGATATAGCGTTGATCATTTTTCTATTCGACAGCGTATTCATGTAAAATCCAAAGCGCACAATATTGATGATATGTTTGAAGTAAAAAACATAAAACTTGATTTATTAAATCCGACTTCAAACACGTTAACGCTTGGAAGTGAAACTTACGGCTACATTTCTGCTATATCGAAGGCAAATAGCAAATATACAAATATAATCGAACACGTTTACGCAAATTATGCTTTAAATAAGGATTTAAAAGCTGTTTCTGTTCTTACAGAGGAACATACGACTTCAATCCAACAAAATCACGAAGCTATTGAATTAAGAGCGACAAAAACCTATGTGGACGGTGAAATTGCAAACGCAAAAAGCTATGCGGACACCAAAAAAACAGAAGCACAAAACTATGCGGATTCTGTACTCGCAGATTTCGAAAGCGGTGATTTTGCAACCGCAATCGGAAACCTGCAGGATCAGATAGACGGAAATATTATGTCATGGTTCTATGATTATGCACCGACAACATCAAATGTGCCTGCGTCAAATTGGACAACAATCAGCGATAAATTAAATCATTTAGGAGATCTGTTCTATCAAGGAGACACGGGATATTGTTATAGATGGCAATTGAAAACAACAGCCGACCCCGAACACCCAACAGCGAACGACTTTGAATGGGTTCAATTGACGGACGATGCTATTTCACAGGCTTTATCGATTGCACAAAATGCGAAGGATACAGCAGACAACAAAAGACGGGTATTCGTTGTTCAACCGTATCCGCCTTATGACGTGGGTGATCTGTGGTCGGATGGGGACGATTTACGGGTATGCACTCACGCAAGAGCAACAGGAAGTTTCACTGCACCGGATTGGGTATTAGCTACAAATTACATTGATATTGATGATGTAGTGATAGGTGGAAGAAACTTGATTCAGCAATTAGACACTGTTGATCTATCTGCAACAAGCAAACGCCCGAACATTAACGGAGATAAAGAAACGGGTTATTTATACTCCCCGAAAATTGACGTCACAGAAGCAAAAAAACACGGTGCAAGATATACAGCAGATGTGGCGACAAGACCGTATTTGGCGTTTGGTAACAATAACGTATCAACCATTAGCAAACATGGATTTCTTGAGGGTGATACTTTAACAATTAGTTTTGATTGGAAAGCGAAATTATACAGTGGTAATACATTAAATGGAACGCCAACTTTAAGAATTTATTTGCGTAAATTAGTCAACGGTGAGTCAAGTGTAGCCGTAGATCAATCAAAAATTTTGCACACGTTTAATAATGACGATCGTTCGGACAGGGGCGTTGAAATAGAGGGCAGGTGTGAATGGACGTTTACGATTCCCGAAAATATCAAAGGATTTAATTTCCTGTTTTCAACAAGTACAGCAACCGCATCATATTTTGGAGTTGGTGATTATGTTGAAATGACCAATATAAAATTGGAACGTGGAAACAAAGCTACCGATTGGACGCCTGCTCCCGAGGATATTCAGTTAAGTTTGGATAACTTGAACGAAGTTTTACAGTCGCAGATTGATCAAAAAATTCAGACATGGTATCAATCAGCAGACCCGTCTGCATCATGGGAAGATAAGGAAACGCATGACGGGGACTTGTGGTGCTACACAGGAGATACAACCACAACAAGGATCAAAAACGCAACGTATATTTATGACTATAACAGCGACAGTTGGAAAGATTACTCCGCAACTAAAGAACTGTTTGACAACGTGGATGCCAAGACAACAATTTATTATGGTACACCGCAACCGCCATACCCTGTGGACGTGGAATTAGGCGATTACCTCGTTGACGAGGAAGATGGTTCTTCTTATAGGTGGAACGGTTCGCAATGGATATCAGTGTCAGATTATGCAACAGCAATACTTAACACCGAGATAACGGGACTTGGTTGGAAAGTAAATTACAGTACGTTAACAACGCATAACACAGGCGAATGCTGTTACTATGGATATAACAGAAAAAACGAACCTGCGGAAGTAAATGGTTGGGTTTATTGGAACGGGGAACGGGTTTCGATCCCGTTTGGTTATTGGATAAAACCCAACAGGACAATGCCATACAATACACTTATATATAGCGTATACAGATATAACGCAGATGGAACGCAGGGAACATTCCATGATGTTTGTTATCTTGAAAGCACGAATAAATGGTATGCTAATACATATACGCCAATTTCAAGCAATAAAGGTGGAACGCCTTCAGCAAGAACGGAATGGACATGGAATGAAGAAACCGACATTATACTTGCGATGTATATCGAACCATCGGACGAAGGTGCGATTACTAATGCACAGCTTTTCAGTCCACCAAAGAAATTTGGCGAGTTGCAGGAAAGAGGGTATTCTGCATTACTTACATCTTTGCTTAATATAGAAGATGAATTGCAGGATCAGATTGACCAAAAAATACAGACATGGTGTCAAGCTACAAACCCTGCGTCAAGTTGGATCGCATCGGAAAGACCTGCTCACGAAAACGATTTATGGTACTACACAGGAATTACACCGATTGAAATCGGAAGTATAACTGTACAACCGACAGGAACGTATAGATATACGAAATCCGGTAATAATTACGCATGGACAGAATACGCTGTCAGCGATCTTTTATTTGATACGGTAGACAGAAAAGCATCTATTTATTACGGCACAACATCGTCAATAGTGCCGTCACAGGGGTACACGCTTGAAGATGGAGATTACCTTGTCAATACAGCGGATGGCTCTACTTATAGATGGCTTGCACAGTCTAATTCTTGGGTAACGGTTAGCGATTTTGCGGATGCAATCGACAAAATCCAGATAGGCGGTAGAAACCTGTTACCGGATACGGACGCTCCGTCTTTGGAGAAAGTAGCAGGTAAAAGTAGCCGTGCATTTACTAACAGCACAACTATTAGCGAAAACGGACAGGGGACAGAATTTGTTGCAAGGGCAGATGATATAGCGTTAGCAGATTGTCCGGCAAACATAACAAACGGTGTAAAATTCGTATGTACCGCAACAGGTGGATTACATCATATGTTGAGGTTCTACAACGGTGACGGAAGGTTGACATTTGAAAACGGGGAAACCTACACCGCTTCCATGTGGGTAAAGGGTTCTGTTGTTGACGCACAAGTAGGAATAACGATTTCAGATGTTGCAAATGTAATTGAAACATCCGATCAAAGATTAGTACGCATCGAAACAGCTAACAAGTGGACGAAATATAAATTCACATTTAAATATATTGGTGCTACAGGACAGGCTTTTATCTATTATGGTTTCACTTATAACATAGTAGGAACTGTTTACTGTTGCGCTTTTAAATTGGAAAAAGGCACAAAAGCTACTGATTGGACTTTAGCACCAGAAGACGTTGAGGAAGATTACAAAAACAACATATCCAATGTACAGCAATCTTTGCAAGGACAGATTGACGATAAAATTGAAACGTGGAGGCAACAGACTTCACCGTCTTTAGTTTGGACAACGGCAGAAGAACGAGCGAAACATGACGGAGATTTATGGCTTTACACAGGAACAACCACATCAGCATTGACAAAAAATGCAATATACCGCTATGACGGGGAAAACGACTCTTGGCAGGATTATTCTGCTACGGATGATCTGTTCAACGCAATCGGTACAAAAATGTCAATATATTATGGCGATCCCGAAACAAGCAGAACCGGATTAAATGAAGGTGACTACCTTGTAGACAACCGCACGAATAAAGGGCAAACATACAGATGGAGCGGTTCGGATTGGGTTTTAGCTACCGATTATGCAGGAGCGATAGCAACGTATAAAAGTTCTGTTGATGCAGATTTAAAAGTCATGGCGGACAATATCACGTCAACTGTTACCCGTGTTGAATATGTGGAAGGCAACGTGAACCTATTACCATATATTTATTATGATGAATATATGAGTGGAAACCCGTATGAGTACAACAGCCTTACATTTACAGTTAATGCAGACGGTTCTGTAACTGTTAACGGAACAGCAAGTAATGATACATATTATTACTTAACAGGAAAAACCATAACAGACCAAGTTCCTTGCGTTACAATTGATGAAAACAAGCTATACTCAATACATGGATGTCCCGCAGGTGGAAGTTCAAACACATACTATATTAGAGGAGGATTTTTTAGACCAAACCAAAATCCGTCAGCGAGTGGTGGGGCATATTTCTATGACTATGGTACGGGAACTCATACGAGCAATAAACTATACAATCATGTTGTAATCTGTATAGTAATTAAGAAGAATTATACTGCTAACAATTTAAAGTTTTATCCAATGCTTGAAACAGGAACTACCGTTCATAGTTACGTTTCTTCACGGGATGGAACAGGAGCAATTTTTAATCGTGTTGTAAGTGCAGAATCACGAATCACGCAGACTGAACGAGATATCACTTCTAAAGTGTCCGCAGGGGATGTAGAATCGATCATTAAACAGCAAGCCGACAGCATCCGTTTAAAGGCTAATAAGATCGCATGGAGTTCTGCCAATTCAAGTATGACGGAAGATGGAATATTGAGTTGCACAGGGGCTAATATTAGCGGAGATTTAACATCAAAAAAAGAAGTGGTTGAAAGCGGTGTCACAAAGTCTTACGAAAGTGAAATCGGTTCAATTTTTTATACGTCAAATAGGTATGGTGCTATTACTTACAAAGAAGGAAACGGCTTTTCGGTTTCTTACTTAAACGAAGGGAGTATTATTTCTCAATTTGCAGTTATACCGACTGATAATTACATTTTAGAAAGTTTGCAAATACCACATCATGCGACAAGGCAATATACATTCGGCACTTATAAAAGTTCAAGCGCAAAAGTGGTCATCGAAAGATATCTTGAAAATTATCATCAAATTGTTTTTTATGGTTCTGGATATCAAAACGGATCAGACGCAACATTCCACGTTGGTCATAACATGATTTTATGGCAAGCATACAGCGATGATTTTTCTGATGGGGATGATTTACCTGCAACGGGATTTCCCGGTAATTCACATGATTCTTTTTG
>Ga0247609_10001837_pt1 | contig 23863 bp, 10 predicted proteins | sample 172DNAGHGlowgp2_FD_193487 | JGI IMG/M metagenome (GOLD analysis project Ga0247609, IMG submission 193487) | Sheep rumen microbial communities from Palmerston North, Manawatu-Wanganui, New Zealand - 1728 DNA GHGlow gp2 | ecosystem: Host-associated > Mammals > Digestive system > Stomach > Rumen ...
AGTTCATCATGAACTTGTAACAACATCTTACTTTTTAAATTAGCATCTCTCATTTTATTAAAAATTTTAACCATAGCAATCTTCATAATATCTGCACTAGTTCCCTGAATAGGTGTATTTAGAGCTATTCTTTCTCCAGATTGTCTAATCATAAAATTCTTATTTTGTAACTCTTCTATAACTCTTTTTCTTCCAAACATTGTTTTTACATATCCTTGTTCATACGCTTCATGAACCTTTTGAGTCATATATTTTTTTACTCCAGGATATAATTCATAATACTTATCAATAAACTCTTTTGCTTCCTTAGGACTTATTTCTAAATTCTCTCCAAGTCCAAAACCAGATATACCATAAATAATACCAAATATAACAGCTTTAGCTGTTTTTCTCATATAAGGAGTAACCTCTTCTAAAGATATACCATTTATATCAGCAGCAACCCTTGTATGAATATCTTCATTATTTAAAAATGCTTGCTGTAAATTTTTATCCCCACTAATATGAGCCATAACCCTAAGCTCCATTTGTGAATAATCGCTACTTAAAAACATGTCATATTCTGGTAAAAAAGCCTTTCTAATCTTTTTACCTTCTTCATCCCTAGCAGGAATATTCTGTAAATTCGGTTCAACAGAAGACAATCTACCAGTCCTAGTTAAATTTTGTTTATAAATTGTATGTATTTTACCATCTTCTCTAATATAATTAGACAAACCTTCTAGATATGTACTTTTTATCTTAGCAAGTCCTCTATATTCTAATATCTTATTAGCTATTGGATAATTATATAGCTTATTTAAAATACTTACATCCGTCTTATAACCAGTTTTTGTCTTTTTAGCGAAAGGTAAATTTAATTTTTCAAATAATATTACCCCTAATTGTTTAGGACTAGATATATTAAATTCTTCTCCTGCTTCTTTATATATTTCTTGTTCTATATCCTTTAATTTAGCATCTAGTTCTTCTTCTTGTTTTAACAAAATTCCTTTATCTACTTTTATACCATTATATTCCATTGAACCTAACACTTCTATAAGTGGCATTTCAATATTTCTATATAATTGTAACATTCCTTCTTTTTCCAAATTTTTAATATATTGTTCATTATTATCATAAATAAATCTACTTTTTAATACTATTGCATCTTTTTTAAATCCTTCTTTTAAACTTTGAGCATAGAAATTAACTTCTGTACCATTATTATTCATCAAAAAAGCTATATCATCTTTTAAATTAATATTAAGTAGATAAGTAGATATCATTATATCATCTAATACCTTTATTTCTAAATCTTCTTTTCTAAGTAAGCAATAATTCTTCTTTTGATCAAAAGTAACTATTTCTTTACCTTTTAATAAAGGAACAATCTCCTCCATTAATGAATTATTTACAAAATAATTATTCTTACTATCACTTAGAGCCATACCAATTATATCCCCATTATGATAGTTCTCTTCGTTACATTCAATATATAAACTAATTCTATCTTCCAATCCTTCTAAATCTTTTGCTTCTTTAACATTTATAAACTTAATGTTATTATCTACCGGTTTACTACCCATTACATTCTTCTTTATATAAGAATAAAATTCTAAATCTTCATATATCTTATTAAGTTTTATTAAATCCGGACCATGATAAGCACAATCTTCTAAAGTATTATCTATCGGTACTTCTTTAAATATAGTAGCAATTTCCTTAGATTGAAAAGCAATCTCCTTACTTTCTATTAATTTTTCTTGAGTTTTACCTTTTATTTCATCAATATGTTCATAGATGTCTTCTAAAGAATCATACTCCGTAAGAAGTTTTAAAGCACCTTTATCACCAATTCCTTTAACCCCAGGAATATTATCAGAAGAATCTCCAGCAATTGCTTTATAGTCAATTATCCTTATCGGCTCAATCCCCCAATCTTCTTTAAAAGATTTTGGATTATATCTAATAAATTCATTCTTTTGCTTTAAAAGTTTAATATCAACTTGATCAGTTAATAATTGTAATAAATCTTTATCCGAAGATATTATAGTTCCTGTATATTCAGGATCATCATCACACTTCTTAGCAAACGTACCTATTATATCATCTGCTTCATAAGGAGCAAGTTCAAAACACTTAATTCCCCAAGCTTCTAAAATATCTCTTGCAATCGGCATTTGCGCCTTTAAATCATCAGGAGTACTTTGTCTTCCTTCTTTATAAAAGTCATACTTTTCTTTTCTAAAGTTTTTCCCAATATCAAAAGCTACCATAATATACTCAGGTTTTTCTTCATTAATTATTTTATTCATCATACCAACAAAACCATATAAGGCATTAGTAGCTAAACCTTTGCTATTTTTCATTACATTACCAGTATAAGCAGTAGCATAATAACTTCTAAACATTAAATTATTACCATCAACAAGTATTACTTTTTTCATATTTTCACCTACTCATTTTATTTTAACATTATTTTCTATCTTTTTTAACCAAAAAAGATAGAAATAATTTCTATCTTTATTTTAAAAACAATAATAACAATGCTAAAACTATAAATATTAATAAAGTTGGAATACTTCTCTTACTAATAAATATTCTTGGCATTTTCTTATTAATTAGTTCTACTTTATCTTCTCCAGACTCTACATATTTAATTCCTAATCCTTTATACTTACTTAAATCTTTATCACTTACAAAATAACATCCTATTACATTATCATAATCAATATATTTAATATCTTTTGGTAACTTAAGAATAAAGAAGAACATCAATAAATCACCAGCAGCTCCTGCAAGATTTATAATAGCAAGCAAACATAATAAATCAATATTAAATATTAAACCTATAATTCCAACTATAACAGATAAAAATACAAGAGGAAACATCAAAGATATTAATATAGCATTCTTACCTATTTTTTCTTGGCACATAGCATAAAAAACACCTTTTTCTAAAACACAACCATACTTAATACTCTTTCTATTCTTAACAAATAGAGAATATCCAATACCATGAAATATCTCATGTAATAAAAAATAAAACAACATTAATATTAAATAAAAGCCACTATAAGTCATTTGTATTGTCTTCTTATAAAAAACATATAATACAAAAATACCAACCATCAAAGCTATCGCCAATACATTAGCTACAATCATATCTAATTCAAATTTATAATATTTTTTCATATCAACTCACCTACTATCTAAATTCTATCATATTCCGGAAAAAATAAGTAGATTATTTTTATATATTATGCTATTATTTAAAATAGAAGAGGTGTGAAAAATGAAAAAGAAAGGTGTTAAATTTTTAGTTTTTATTATTATACTAGCATTACTAGGTGGAGCAATATATTTAATAGTTCAAAAGAGTGGAAACAAAGATAAAAGAAGTCCTGAAAGAATTGTAGAAGATAATAGTTTAAAATACTTTCTTTCTATTAGTGAAGGATATGACTCAGAATACAATGGAAAAGATAGATTATTTGCTCAAGAAGAATTTACTAAAGGAGATTTAAATACTGGTCTGATGTTAACAGCTGCTTATAATTACGTATTAGATCCAACAAATAATATCGAAAACGAAATAACTCCACAACAATTTATCAATATCGAAAACGATATTGATTTAACAGATGCCATAGTAGTAAAAGGAAACAATATTAGAGATGCTATAAAAGTATTATTCGGAGTAGATTTTACAAATGAAGGATATAAGAATACAACCTTTAAATACACATATAATTATATAAGTTCTGAAGATGTATTTGTTAGAAGAGAAAAAACAAATTCATCAAACGACAATTGTTATATAGCAAAAAGAATAATATCAAATAAAAAATCTAACGGAGGATTTAAAACTGAAATTGCTATAGCATATGCTATTAGATCTGATGACAAGTTCAAAATATATAGCGACCCAGAAAGAAAAGAACTTGTAAAAGAAACTGAAAGCCTTGATTTAGATTCTCTAAATGATAAAGAACTGAAAAAATTACCTAAATATAATCTTATAACTAAAAATCAAGAAGGAAATTATATATTCGAAAAAATAGAAGCAGTTAAATAATAACTGCTTTTTTTATTACAAAAAATAATCAGTTAAAATAAACTTAACTGATTACTTTCAGGTAAATCATTCAAACAACCCAGTTCTTTTAATTTTTCCATAGCACTTTGATTAACTTTACCCCTACTTCTTAAATCTTCTTGAGATATAAATGGTCCAGATAAACGCGCTTTAACAATAGCATCTGCAACGTTTTCACCAAGCCCATCCAAAGCTCTAAAAGGAATTATAAGTCCTTTTTCATCATCTGTAATTATAAAATGTTTACCATCGCTTTTATCTACATCAATATTTTTAAAATAAAAACCACGCGCGACCATTTCTAAGCAAAGCAATAAAGTTTCTCTTGTATCAAGTTCTTTGTTAGAAGCACTATTACCCTTTTCATCTATTTCATCTATCTTGTTTCTAATAGCATCTTCACCTTTTATCATCGAAGCAATATCAAATTGATCACGTCTAATAGACAAATAAGCACAATAATACAATATTGGATAATGAACTTTAAACCAAGCAATACGGAAAGCTGAAGTAACATAAGCGGTAGCATGCGCCTTAGGAAACATATACTTTATTTTACGACAAGACTCAATATACCATTCAGGAATATTAGCTTCTTGCATTGTTTTAGCAAAATCAGCCCAAGCTGTAGGATCCTTACTTGGTTTTCCTTTTCTAACAAATTCCATTATTTTAAATGCCTTGGCAGGATTCATACCCCATTGAATCAAATTAACCATAATATCATCACGACATCCTATGACATTTTTAAATGGGACCTTTATAACTCCATTCTCATCCGGAGTACATAAATCTCTAGCATTTCCAAGCCATACATCTGTACCATGAGATAATCCGGATATTTTTATTAACTCAGCAAATGTAGTTGGCTTAGTTTCTTCAAGCATACCAAGTAGAAATGATGTACCAAATTCTGGTACTCCCAAAGTACCAGTAGGACAATACTTTTTACCATTCTTATCTACTAAACCACGTAATCTATATCTATCTACCCCAAGAATTTCTGGCCCTGTAAAAATTTTCATTGTATCAAGATCACCTAAATCAATCTTTGTTACATCAAAATCTTCTCCATGAGTAATATACTTACTAGCAAGTTCTTGTAACATCCTAAGTACTGTCGGATCATCATGCCCAAGAATATCAAGCTTTAATAAGTCAGCATCAATAGCATGATAATCGAAGTGAGTAGTACGCCAAGCACTAGTCGGATCATCAGCTGGATATTGAAATGGCGTAAAATCCCAAATATCTTTATATCCAGGAACAACAACTATACCTCCAGGATGCTGTCCAGTTGTTCTTTTAACACCTGTACAACCAACTGATTGTCTTTCTATTTCTGGGACTCTAACAAAAGATTTTACTATTCCCTTTTTCTTTAATTCATCCTTGCTTGTAACAGCAAGACCATAACTATCTGCCTCTATTTTTAATTTATCATATAATCTTTCTTCATAAAAACCTTGTACATATCCATAAGCCGTCTTATCTGCAACAGTACCAATTGTACCAGCTCTATAAACATTATCTGTACCAAACAATACTTTTGTATACTCATGAGCCGAAGCTTGATTATCACCTGAAAAGTTCAAATCGATATCAGGAACTTTTTCTCCAGCAAATCCAAGGAATGTAGCAAAAGGCATATCATTACCTTGATGAATCATTACTTCCGAACACTTAGGGCATTTCTTCTCTGGTAAATCAAATCCTGAAGGATAATTTTCAGAATAAGGAACTCCCTCTTCATCATTAAATTCACTATGCTGACACTTAGGACAATAATAATGTGCTGGTAATCCATTACATTCTGTAATACCCATCATTGAAGCAACAAACGAAGAACCAACCGAACCACGACTACCAACTAGATAACCATCATCATTAGAATGTTTAACCAACTTTTGAGCTATTAAATATATTACGTCAAAACCTCCACCAATTATTCCTGTTAATTGATCTTTAGCTTTTTGTGTTGCTTCTTCATCAGATAAATCTCCATCACTATTTCTTAATACTTGTTCCTTTTTTAATTTAACTACACCATCATAACCACTCATTATTACATCATGAAGAGTTGGAGTAAATATCTTTTTAACTTCTTCATCTGACATATCAGGATTATCCAGTCTTATCTTTTCTTCAACTAAAGCATTAATTTTATCACCATAAAATTCCTGAGCAATTCTCTCTTCTATATTAGGAGGTAAAGGATCTCCATACATACTATGTGCCTTTGAAAAAACTAAATCACGACAAGTTTCTTGTGAATGCTCAATAATAGGAGAATATGGTTTATCAGGATATACAACAACTTCTATTTCTTCTAACATATCAATTATTTTATTCGTATTAGTAACAACAATTTCTTTAATTAATTCTTTATCATTTAAGAATTCAAATTCATTAATCATTTCCTTAGTAGTCCTGAAAAATTGATTAGGAATATGCCCCTGACTAACAGCTTCACTTTCATTATAATTGCCATTAAGAGCATATACCCCTTCACTCTCTGAAATAATACCAGCAACCAGTAATTTTCTTAACGTTGCTGCAACTACTCTATTCTTCTCATTTTCTCCATCTTTACCTTTAAATATTTCTTCCTTCTCATTTTTCTTACTAGGAGCATAAATACCAGCTATATTCATAGCAGTTATAGGTATTTTATTAATTTTAGTCAATACATATATATATTTTAAAACCTTAATTTCAATATCATTTAATACTGTTCCCATATCTTTTGCTTTTTGAATATTCTTCTTAATATTATCATCATTATTATTCTTTTTACTCTTACCATTTAAATATCTCGCAAGAGGATGTCTTCCTTTACCAGGAACATTTTGATTTACTATTATCTCCCTATATACTAAATCCTCTCTATTAATATTATGTACATCACCTGTAGCAACTACTATTTTTCCAGCTTTTTTACCAGCATTTATAATTTTAGTAAGAGCATTATAAAGATGATCTATATTATTAATATCATGCCCTCTAAGTAAATGAGAATAATTTTCTGGAGGTTGAACTTCTATATAATCATAAAAACTCATAGCAGCAATCAAATCTTCTTCACTTCTTGTTAAAGCTAAATTAAATATCTCTCCATTTAAACAAGCGCTACCAACTAATAAACCTTCTCTATTTTCTTCTATTAATCTTCTTGGAATACGAGCATTTTTTTGAATAAAATTAGTATTAGAATAACTTACAATTTTAAATAAGTTTTTAAGACCAACTTTATTTTTAGCAATAAATGTAACATGTTTACCTCTATCATACATATTAGCTATATGTTCATTAAAGGTCTTGCCAGGAATATTTTCATACATTTGTAAAAAATCTTCATGACACCATTTAAACTTCCATCTATAATCCTTTATTCCAAACTTTTCAAAAGGATAACCAAACTCCGAAGAAACTTCTTCTCCCTCTAAAGGTTTATATATATAGTTTTTATATGAAACTAAATCTCCAACATGTTCTAAAAACTTAGGATTATTTTGAAAAGCAATTTCTTCTAATTCTTTTAAATTATTCAAATCACTTATCTTTTTAATCCCCTTAATTTGTCCTAACATCTTATTAAATATATAAGCTGTATTTTCAGAGTCAACATCTGCTCCATGGTGTTGTCCAACATAAACATTAACTACTAATTCTTTTTCTCCAAATTCATCTTTATATTTAATAATTATCTCATTATTAGCAGGATGAAGCTTTATTTCACCATTTTCACTTAATAATTCTATTCCGTCATTTACAATTACTTCAAGATCTATCTTATCTGATTTAGACGCTTTATGAAGAGTCTCTAAGTAATATTTAAATCTATAACGTTTAACTCTTTCTTGAGTATCTAAATCTTCTTCATAGTATTCTTCTTTACTAATTATTAATACATCTTGACCATCTATCTTAATACTTTTAAAAGCACTTCCTATTTCTTCATCTATTAAAGAGGCATTAGTACCAGTTCCTTCATTAACTTGTTCTTCATCTTCATCATCAGCTTCTCCAGTATCTACACCATAAAACTTACCTAAAGCTTTCAAACTATGTTTCTTTAAATCTCTATTTATAACTCTAGATAACATTAAAGTATCTATAATAGGATTCTTAAGTTCTCCCAAATTATATTTATAATAAGCCATATCAAGCATATTCTTATCAAATGTCGCATTATGAGCAACTAATGGATAATCTCCTATCCATTCTTTAAATCTAGTAACAACATCTTTTTCATTACTAGCATCTTTTACATCATCATCAGAGATATCTGTTACTCTAGTAATCGCTTCATCAATATGACATCCAGGATTAATAAGTTCATCAAACCTATCTACTACTTCTCCGTTATATACTTTAACTCCACCAATCTCAATCATAGAATCGCCAATTCCTGGATTAAATCCTGTAGTTTCTGTATCAAATACAACAAAAGTATTATCATCTATCTTATCATCATTTGCATTATAACAAACATTTAAATAAGATTCACACATCTCTATTTCCGCGCCATATCCAGCTTTAAAAAATTTTAAATTCTTTTTTTCTTCTTCAGCATCAAGAATCATCTTTTCTAATTCTTTAATACCTTCTTCATTACCCGTTTCTTTAATTTCTTCTAAACTCTTTTTTAAATCATCTATCTTAGCTTGTGCTGCTTTTTTAAGCCCTTTATTATAACTAGTAACTTCTCCAAATACATGAGGAAATGATTGAGTACAATCATGATCTGTAATAGCGATCCCAGCATGTCCAAAAGCCATAGCTTGTTTAACTAGTTTTACTTCATCACATACTCCATCCATCTGACTCATCATCGTATGAGCATGTAACTCTACTCTTTTTTCTTCCTCGTTATCAGTTCTTTTTATAGATGGACTATTTTCTAATTTTTCATAACTTCTAAAATTGAATACTAAATCATCAGCAAAATTATCAAATCTTACTTGTCCTTTAAAACTCCACCAAGTTCCATTCTTTAATTCTCCACTCATTTTTAAAAATTCTTCTTCATCCTTAGCAAAACATTTACCTAATATACTAGATGTATTATCACTAATTTTAATAGTTACTAAGAATAAATCTCTTCCATCTTTAGTTTTAATTTGATTAAATTCACTACCAAATACATAAGCTTCTAAATGTACATTATTTTCTTCCCTATCAATACTAGATATTGTAACTATACCTTCTCTAGAATAATTAACTTTCTTTTTAGGAGTCCATCCATTACTATGCGAAGTTTCTTCACTTGGAACATAATCTATTTCTATTTCTCTATTTCTATCAGCTTCTATTTCTTCTTGAATTTTTTTCTCATTTTCATGATTAATAGCTGTATTAATAATCATTTCATAAAATCCCAAGTCTTCAATTTCTTTTCCAAGTTTATCTAATTCTTTTTTTACAATATCATATTCTTCACTTCGACTATCTAACTCTATAGTAATCTCATCATCTTCTATATAAATATTTTTATTCTCAAGAGATACTAAAGAAGGTCTTTTTATAATAAGTTCTCCAAGTAATACTTTAAAAGCAGATAATATGTCATCATCTTCATAAGTATCATAAACAAAATTAACATGACACTTATGCTTATTATTTATACCTTTTTCTGCACATTTAATAAGTCCTAGAGTAGCAACAGGATTTATAGGTTTATCATTACTAATAAATACTTCAAAAGAATCTTTTTTCTTATTTACTTTTACACAAGAAATAGAGGCTTCTTCAAAGTCTCCATTAGTATCTTCATAATTAATAGATTTTAAAAACTTATGAATACTACCCATTCTACCCCACCTTAAGTAAACACTAGAATTATTATAACATTTTAGAAATCATATTAAAAGAAATATCAAAAGATATTTCTTACTTTATTCAACTACCCAAGGATCGGTTTCTGACCCAGTACCTCTAGAAAATGTAATGCCATTCTTTAGAGTTACTACAAGGCGAACCCCGTTACTGTAGTTGACGTCGACGTAGAAGTCATTGACAAGACCCGTGGAGGACACGATACGCACGCGCGCATCACTGATGTTGAAATAGTTAGGGGAAAGCCCCCACCAGTATACGTTGGTTTTCGTTAAAACATCGCAATACGTACTTAAATTATTATTTGTTAATGAATATAACTCTTCATGGGTTGCTAAACTTACCGGATAGGTTAGTTTGGCTTTATTATTACTCACAGCAAATTGATCTGTCTCATTTATGCATGATAAGTCATTATTCAAATTATAGTTTTTGAATTGCATTGTTGTTGTTAGACTTCCATCTTTATTCCAACCATTAGTTGCTTGGTTAGTCATATTTCTTGCATTGCAATATACTGTATCTTCTAACATATTTGTTTTACTTGATAAGTTTTGGGCATACCATGCATCTATTATTCCTTTAATTAATGAGTTATATCTATTTACATTATTATTATATAACATATTATTTATTGCTTCATCTATGTTCGCTTCTCCATCTAATTCTATATAGTAATTATTATAGTAATAGTATCTTACTTTACTACATGTTCCTGTTGTATTATTACATGTATAATGATGGGTTACATCTTTTGTTGTTCCAAGTGTACTTTCTCCGCTTGCCGGTAATAATGTATATGTTCCATTACTATATGATACATCATTCCCCATTAGTGATCCACTTGTTGGGGCACTACTTGCATAATTATATACTTTATTGAACATATATCCTACCACGGCTGGACTTCTATCATTTGCATTATATGCACTTTTCCCTATTTGAGCATAATTGGTATCACCTATTGTATATGATGATGTATAGGCTCTTGTACTATCCCGATATCCATTTACACTATATAAAGTTGTACATGTTCCTTCTGTATTCTTACAAGTAAATTTACCTATTAGATTCTCATATGTTGAATCACTCCATGTTGCTGTAGTTGTATCGGTTAATGTAAAAGTACTATTTGTTATATCATAAATAAATGAATCTCCATATAGATAACTTGCATTTAATGTTTGTATTGAATCAGTTGCTCCAACTATCCCTTTATGGTCACCTCTTGATGAACCACATTTTCCATCATTATCTGGTTCTCCATTATATATCATTTTTATTCCACCGGTTTCCGTGGTTCTTATCATCTGCCAACAATATCCGCCAAATATAATATTTCTTTTATCAGCACATTTATTAAAATAAACGTTAGATGCAGTTACTGTTTGACCTACTTGATCAGTTACTTGTCCTTCATATTTAGTAAAACATGATGAGTTTTCTGTTTTTAACTGTTGAATAATAGTATCTGTTGTTATTTCTTCCTCATTAGTTTGAGAATAATTAATACCAAATACTAAATCTAATTCTATATCATCTTCTGGTAAAGAATTCAAATCTTCTTTATATCCCACTCTAACAACTATTCTTTTACTTGCTCCAGGATTTAATAAATCATCTACTTGTACTGGATTACCATTTTTATATTTAATACTTCGTTCTAAATATGGTTCTGCTGCACTACTTATTCCTTGAATATTAGCTAAAGATAATTTACCTGGTATAGTTCCAGCATTTACTACATCTACTTCAAATTCATAAAAGTCTCCAGGCGAAGCTAGTTCTACTGAATAACTAATATTAGTTGTGTCAGTTTGAATAGCAGCTGGTGTAGTTGCTATTACTGATCCTTCTTTAATACTTAAATTAGCAAAATGAATATCCCATGTATTGGCTGCTATAGTAGTATTACCATTAATAGATAAAGATGTACTTATATAAGCATAACCTATACTTATTAATAGCAATAAAAAGAATAAAGAAACATATAATATTCTTTTTTTATGATTAATAAATTTTCTTTTTCTAAAAGACTTAATCATTTACTACACATCCTACTATATACTAGTATATCATAAATCATAATATTAAAAAACAAATTCACTTAATTATTTCTATATTACTAACAACTATTTGATATTTATCCAATCTTCTTGTAACCTGTCCCCTTACCTTTATAAAATCGTCTTTCTTAATATCGTATAATAAGCTGTTATTTTTCGGAAATATAACATAATCAGCAGTATCAGTCTCATCACTACCAGAGAAAAAACCCATTTCTTCCCCTTTCTTAGTACTAATCTTCCTTACACTTCCAACAATAACAACAGTATCTACATATTTATCAAAATAATCTTTTATTTTATTAAGTTTCATAACACCATCTTGATATTTTGAAGAAGGATGATTAGTTACATAATATCCAAAAGTATTTAACTCTTTATTTATAAGTTCATTTTCATTATATTCTTGTGAAACTTCAATATTAGGTTTCATTACAAGAGATTCATCTAAATCACTACACAACATTGCATAATCCAAAGCACTATCAATATTAAAAAATAATGTTTTATGATTATATTTAAAATCTCTAAAGACATCTCCATCTATTAAACTTTCAATAGTTTTCTTATTAACACTTTTTCCATAAATCCTAGCTACAAAATCAAGAAAATCTTTATATTTACCATTTTTTTCTCTTTCTTGAATTATATCATCAACAGCACTAATTCCAACATTATGAATAGCATTCAAAGGAAGTAACAATGCATTATCCTTAATTAAATAATAATTCTTACTTATATTAATATTTGGTTTAAATATCTTTATATTCTTTTTTCTAGCTTCATCAATATACTCTTTGGTTTTAATATCACTACCAATACTCATATTTAATAAATTAGCTATAAAATATACTGGATAATTAGCTTTCAAATAAGCCATTTGATAACCTATCATAGCATATGAAACAGAATGAGCTTTATTAAAACCATAATCAGCAAACTTAGTAATTAAATCAAAAACTTCAACGCTTTTCTCTTTAGTAAAACCTTTTTCCATCGCTCTAGATATAAATACATCTCTATTCTCATCCATTATATCCTTTTTCTTTTTACTCATAGCTCTTCTTACATTATCTGCTTCAGCAAAAGAAAAACCACCCATAGCTACCAATACTTGCATTATTTGTTCTTGATATATCATAATTCCATAAGTATTCTTTAATATAGGTTCTAAAGAATCATCTAAATAATCTACTTTTTCTAGCCCTTTTTTCCTCTTTAAATATGTATCTATATTTTGCATTGGCCCCGGTCTAAATAAAGCAACCGCCGCAACTAAATCATCAAAATTACTTGGTTGCATTTTAGATAGTAAATTTTTCATACCAGACGATTCGTATTGAAAAATACCTTCTGTATCAGCTGTTCTAAAAATATTAAAAGTTCTCTCATCATCTAAAGGAATAGAAGATAAATCTATCTTCTTACCTTCTTTCTCTTCAATAAGATCAACTACATTTTTAATAATAGTCAAATTTTTAATTGCTAAAAAATCCATCTTTATTAAACCTAAATTTTCCAAATATTCCATTGTAGTTCCAGTTAATAATTCTTCTCCATTTAAATACATAGGAATAATCTCATCTAATCTTTTAGAAGATATAACAACTCCAGCAGCATGAGTACTAATTTGTCTTTTTAATCCTTCTAACTTATAACTAATATTATATAAATTTTTCAAATTATTATTTACTACGAATTCTTTAACAATATCTCTATGTAAGTTATCTTTTAATGATAGTTTAGGTTCTAATAAATTAGATAATCTATCTATAATCTTATTATCAAGTCCCAAACATTTTCCAACATCTCTAATTACTTGTCTAGACCCTAAAGATCCATATGTCATAATATTAGCTACTTTATCTTTTCCATACTTATCTTTAACATATTCTATTACCATATCTCTTTTAGTATATTCAAAATCAACATCAATATCTGGCATAGTAATTCTTTCAGGATTTAAAAATCTTTCAAAAAGCAGATCATACTTTAACGGATCAACATCTGTAATTCCAATCGAATAGCTAACTAAAGACCCAGCAGCAGATCCTCTCCCTGGTCCCACTAAGATACCATTAGTTTTAGCAAACTTTACATAATCATAAACTATCAAGAAATAATCTACAAAGCCCATCTTCTTTATAACATTAAGTTCCATATTTAATCTATCAGCATACTCTTTACTAACATTTCCAGCACATCTTTTAGTTAATCCCTTTTTACATAAACTAGATAAAAATTCAAAAGAATTAATACCATCTTTATACACAGGAATATAAGTATTATTATGAGGTATTTCTAAATTACATAAAGAAGAAAATTCTTTAATACTATTTACATCATCATCTGATATATCTTTTTCTAAATAACAATCTATTAAATCTTTACTAATATCTTCTTTATTACCTGTAGCTATTTCTCGCAAATAATTAATATATTTAATATCAATAGCTTTAAAACAAACAACTTCACTAATATAAACTAATTTATCACACAGAAGAACAACATTATTCTTTTCATATTCATTCTGATAAGACATATAAACTATATTATATATAGATTTTAATTGTTCATATAACATATTAGAACTATAAGGAATTACTACTATAATATCACTAGAATAACTCTTTAAATCAATATAAGAAATATCTTTATATTGCATTATAGTATTAATCTTTAACAAATTTAAAAAGCCATCATAATTTTTAGCATATAAATATATCTTATTATCACCAATCTTAACTATTAAACCTATAATAGGTTTAATATTATTTTTTTTACATTGTTCATAAAAAGCGATACTACCAAACATATTATCATCTAAAATACCTAATGTATCAATTTTATTATTAATAGCATATCTCATCAAATCAGGAATCTTTATTAAACTATTTAATAAAGAATAATCTGTTTTAACACTAATAGATAAAGACATTTGTACTACCACCTTTCAAAACAATTATAACACATAGAAAAAGAATTAACATTTGTTAATTCCTAATTTATAATATAAGGTAACAAAGGTGAAAAAAATGAAAAAGAATAAACACTTATTAAAAGAAATAATAGCAGCTATAATAGCTGGTATTATACTAGGATATCTAGATAAAAAATAACAAAAAAAATATGTAACCTGTCCGTTACACACTTTTTGTGTGGCCAAAATGATTCATATCAAAACTATGTTTCAATGACAGTATCCACATAGCCTCTTGTCAAAAAAAGCCACAATATGTATATACTCAATAGCTAGGTAAGATACTTAAAAAAATTATAAATATAAATAATATAAATATTATTTACACTTCCAAAATTTCAACTATTAATAGCGAAAATATTATAAATTACAGCACAAAGCCGTAGAATATATCAAGATATATCAGTCAACCAAATGACTTTAAACAGCTAAGTAATTCATCAATATTTTCTAATGCTTTCATAATCTCCATTTATAGAAAACACACTATTGAGTATCTTAATTATACCCTAATACCTCCCCATTGTCAATACACCATACACTAAAAAAATCACTTTACAATCAAATAAAAGAATACTTTATATCAAAGTATTCATATATCAACATAATGGACTTGTTCATTTATTCTGAGACAGCATTTTTTGCTATATCGATATTATCAATTTCTATTCTGATTCTTGCTTGCATAGCATCTTAAGCTTCTTTCTTAGCCAATAGAATATTATCAACTTCACATTAATATATATGTCCATTTGATTTATTGACTCGTCAAATAAATCATGAAACTCAGTTTTAAAACTTTTCAATCCTCTATTATAGGTTTCAACCAAGTCCCCTTGTGGATCATAAAATGATATTCCCTCTGGTAATGCATCTATTCTATTAATATAATTCTGAACTTGCTTTTTAAATGTTGACAATAAAATTCTAACCCCCTCTTTATCCATTCCTACTCACTCACAAAACCATACCTTCCTTCTATTTTTTATTATACTAGCTATAAATTATGCAGTCCATCTATTTAACATTTTTTTACATTTACATCTTTTCTCCACTATATACTTTAATACTATTTAATACTTCCTCAAAACTATCCAAAGTAATATCAAAATACTTACTAGAATTATTATAATAAACAAATAATATAATATTATCTTGCTTATAAATATGAACTAGGCATTCCTCTTTTTCCTTTTCATATAATAAATTATAACTACCATCTTCATTACTAGTTTTATTTATTAAAGTATAATCTTTATTTTGTTTTTCTACTTCATAAATAATATCACTAATAATATTTTTTAAATCAACATCTATTAAATAAGTATCTAAAACTTTATAAGTAATAACAATTTTACCATTAGTACTTTTATGAGTTAAAATAGTACTATTTTTATTATCTTTTATCTTCCAAGTTGTATCATATTTAAAACTATAATAATCTTTTTTATATTCCTTAACACTATTCTTTTTACTACTTACAACTATATAAATAGCAATTAAAGATAGTAATAATACTATTATTATAATTGTCCAAAATAATAATAATTTATTCTTAATCTTAATCATACTAATTCTCCATTATCAAAACTACTAAATAATCTAAATACTGTTTAATAATAACATTAATACTATTTTTAGAATATATTTTCTTCAAATCATCATTATATATAAGTTCATAATTATCATTAACTAATTCCTTCTCAAAATCAGCCGATAGATAAAAAGAATTGATAGATTTATAAGCTCTATTCTTATACCTTAAACTAACTATATTATCTACATAACTAGCTTTAATTAAATCTAAATTAATACTCTTTTCAATATTACCAATATCTTTATATTTATTCCATACTTTTTTAGGAATATCTTTAATTACTTTTTCACTATTAAAACGATGATAATATTTCTCTTTAAATTCTTTAAAACTAACACTTTTTATTTCTTTAAACTCTTTATTACTTAATTCTTTTTGTAATTCAATAATATAATCTGTACTATTTGCTATAGATATTTCATTATCAAGAGAATTACCTGTATTAAAACCTACAACTTCTCCATTAGAATTATATAATGCACTACCAACATCACTTTTATTTAATGCTAACAAGTTTTTATATTTACCATTAAACATTGTAACATTTTTACCATAATTAACCATAAATCCATTATTACTTTTACTATCTATTACAAAAACATTATCATTATTACTTACTTGTTTTGATGAAAAATTAACTGGGGTTCCTACTTCTTCATTTAACTTAAGTATTACAAAGTCATACTCAGTATCAGCTGCTACTATTCCCTTTATATTATAACTATTCTTATTAACATCATTAACATATAAAAATTCACTATTATTAAGCATCTCTAGTAACAAAGACCAACTAGTAACAACCAAACCTTTATTTATAAAAAATCCACTACCATATACATTAGTACCAGCATCAGCTAGTGCACTTATCGATACATTTTTACTTGCATTATCTTTATATAACTTTTCTAAATGATCTACATTAACAATACTATCTACATTAGAATCTCCTAGAGATAAACTCTTATAAGTTCCACCAATATTATCTCCCGTTTCTTCTTTATTTCCTAAATTATTAAAATACTCTTCTAAATCTTCTCCCCTAGTAAACCAAGGCATAAATAGTTTATATCCATTTTTACCTTCTTTAAGATACAATACTAAAATAAAATCTTCTATATTGCCGTTTATATTAGCATTAGGAAAATAAGAAAGAGTTATAACTCCTTGATTAAATTCAACTGTTCTAATAAGTTTTACATAATCATATTTAATATCTAGTTCATTTATCCCTTGAACAAACATATTTATAAACGATAAAGAAGATAAAGTATCAAACCCATTACTACTACTAATTAGTTGTTCTTTATGAAGTTCAGAAGATCTAGTTTCAATACTATCACTATTAAAAATTATATTAATTATCTTTTTAGTATATTTCTTAGCTTCTTCATTAACTAATTCAGTACTAACAAATCCCTTTGTATCTATTTTATAACTCTTATCTAACTTCTCTATCAAACTATCTCCCTTAGAATTAATTTCTAATTTAGTAGTATCAATTGAAAAATCATTTTCACATAATACAACAGGAATAAACATAATAAATAATATGGATATCAATAGCTTTTTCAATTTATCACCACCAACTATATCTTACTTTTTAAAGTATTAAAAATATATATACTCGCTTCTTTAGCGTTATTTCCATTTAAATAAAAATCATGAAAAGCTTCTGCAATAGTTTCATCATAAATATAATTACCATTACCATCTTTAGCCATAGCATAATTTGATATAGAAGCTCTAAAATTATCAAAACTTATATTACTTCCAGTATCTCTAATAAATTTATTATATGCTTCTTCAATAAGTGCCTTACTATATATACCATCATTAAAATCATTATAAACAGCATACATCACATTTATTCTAGAACTAGTAACAAAAGTCATATCTGATACTCCATAATGATTAAGTAAAGCTACATATGATAAATAATGACCAAATTCATGAGCCACAGTACTACTTCTAACAGCATTACGAGGAAAATAACCTGTACTTGCTCCATAACTAGCTGAATTAGCTACTTTAGACGGATTTAAAAAATACTTCGTATTTAATAATATTTGCGCTTTTATACCAACTGGATAATTAGTAGTATTCTTACTTGTAATAAAAGTAAAAATAGGCATAAAAGAAGCTATATAATTACCATTAGTAACATTTGCTAAAGTCATATTAGTCATATGATTACGTGCATTAGGAAAATTATTATATATATAAGCAACTACTTTTTCTAGTTCAATAGCAAAATCAGTATCCATCTCACACAAATTAACAGCAGTAATACCATAATTACTTATTATATTATTTTCAATAGCTAATATATTAGAGCTACACTTACTCTTTTGTTTATTACTATCATATTTTATCAAATCTAATACTTCTTGTTTATTAGATAATTCTATTTGTTTAAAATATTGATTATCATGTACTATACTAGTTTGATACTTTTCAGTAACTACTCCATTATATCCAGATTTAGAAACTCCTTTTAACGAAGAATACTTCTCTAATCCAGGATTAGAAGGAGTTGTTGGAGTCGTGGGTGTAGCTGGAGTTGTCGGCGTCGTAGGTGTAGGAGGATTTGCTGGTGTTGTTGGCGAAGGTGGAGTCGTAGGTGTTGTTGGAGACGCTGGAGTCGTAGGTGTAGTTGGTGTAGTCGGAGTCGTAGGTGTAGTTGGATTTGTTGGAGTTTCAGGTATTGTTACACCAGGATCCGTTTCATTACCCGTACCTACATTAGTATCATTACCATTATTACCAGTCTCATTTTCTTGATTATTATTATCACTACTTACTTTTTGTTCATCTAATCCTACAAAAAAGAAATCATTTGAATTCTTATTTATAATAAAATATGCAGCAGCTATCCAACAAGCAAGTAATATTAGAGCTACAAAAATATTTATAGATTTACTTTTAATATCCTTAGCAACAACTATAAAATTATTATTAGAATTATTATTAGTTAATTCTCCATCATCAATAGGTTCTTCTTTTTTAGACATTAAATTGTTCAATGGTGGAGATTCAGCATCATTATTACTAAACATCTCATCTTCTTTTTTATTATTATCACTTATAATAGAACTTGACTGCATATCTTTTCTTAAATAAGCTCCACAATTAGGACAGAAAGAAACACCAGGATTATTAATTATAGTTTTACACTTTTTACATTCCATCTTCTTCACCATCCTCATTATAAAAATTATACCAAAATACTATATTTTTTTAAAGAAAAAAAGCTTCATACTATCGTATGAAACTTTATTTATTCAACTATCCAAGGATTGGTTTCTGAACCAGTTCCTCTAGAAAATGTAATGCCATTCTTTAGAGAAACTACCAGACGAACCCCACCAGCACCGTTGACGCCGTTGCTGCCTTTATTCACAATACCATCAGCGTACACGAGAAGCACGTTCGCATCGTAGCCGCCGTTGAAGAAGCGAGGAGAAAGCCCCCACCACCATACACCAGTTTTCGTTAAAACACTATAATATGAACTGCTATTATTATTTGTTAATGTATATAATTCTTCATGGGTTGCTAAACTTACTGGATATGTTAGTTTGGCTTTATTATTACTTACTGCAAATTGATCAGTCTCATTTATACATGCTAAATCATTATTTAGATTATAGTTTTTGAAATACATATATGTCCATGTACTTCCTCCATTCGGATTCCATCCATTTGTACTTTGATTACTCATATTCCTTGCATTACAATATACTATATCTTCTAACATATTTGTTTTACTACTTAGATTTTGTCTATACCAAGAATCTATTATTCCTTTTATACTTGAATTATATCTATTTACATTATTGTCATATAACATATTATTTATTGCTTCTTCTATATTTGCTTCTCCATCTAATTCTATATAATAATTATTATAATAGTAATATCTAACTTTATTACATGTTCCAGTAGTATTATTACATGTATAATGATGTATATTATCTTTTGCTGTAGTAAGTTCCGACTCTCCTTCTGCTGGTAATAAAGTATATGTTCCACCACTATATGATACATCATTTCCCATTAGCGAACCACTAGTTGGTGCACTGTATGTATATTTATATACTTTGTTAAACATATATCCTACCATGGCTGGACTACTAGAATTTGCATTAAATGCACTATTTCCAATTTGGGCATAATTCGTATCACCTATTGTATAACTCGATGTATATGCACTAGTATTAGATTCATATCCATTTATATTATATAAAGTTGTACAAGTTCCTGTTGTATTCTTACAAGTAAATTTACCAAGTAAACTTTCATATGTTGAATCACTCCATGTTGCTGTAGTTGTATCAGTTAGTGTAAATGTATTATTTGACGTGTCATATGTAAACGAGTCTCCAAATAAATAACTAGCATTTAAAGTTTGTGATGAGCCTTGTGCACCTACTATACCCTTATGGTCACCTCTTGATGAACCACATTTTCCATCATTATCTGGTTCTCCATTATATATCATCTTTATTCCGCCAGTTTCCGTAGTTCTTATCATCTGCCAACACATATTATTAAACTTTATATTACGTTTATCAGCACATTTATTAAAATAGACATTCTGCGCTGTTACTGTTTGTCCTACTTGGTCCGTTACTTGACCAGTATATTTAGTAAAACATGATGAGTTTTCTGTTTTTAGTTGTTGGATTATAGTATCTGTTGTTACTTCGTCTTCTTCTGACTGAACAAAAACTATTTCAAAAGATAATGATAAATCTTCAGCAACATCTAACAAGTCTTCCTCTTCAATATCTTCTTTAAATAACAATTTAACTTTTATATTTTTAGACGATCCACCATTTAATATATCATTTACTGCTACTGGTGAATTATTATTTGTATAAACAACAGAATAATCAACAACATCTTCCATCTCCGGTGTGATACCGCTAAAATCTACTAAAGATACTTTACCAGGTAAAGATCCTGAATTAACCATATCAACAGTAAATTCATAATACTTTCCAGGTCTATTTAATAATACAGCATAATCAATCTTCGTATTATCCGAAGGATTAATTGTTGCTGGCGTTGAAGCTTCTACTGAACCTGGAGATATTTGAACATTTTCAAAATGTATATCCCAAGTATTACCAGCAACAGCAGTTGCTCCAGTAATAGAAAGATTACTAGTTAAATAAGCATAGCCAATTCCTATTACCAATATGAGTAACAGCAATAATATTTTTACTGTTTGGCTGTCTTTTCTTTTAAACCTCATATACACACCTCTATTATAAATATACTATAACAAAGTTTTACTATAAGTTATCTGATAGAAAGAAAAATTAATTATCTTCTCCTCTTCCTAATACTTCACGAGGCTTAGAACCATTTTGTGGTCCAATAACACCTCTTTCTTCTAATTGATCAATTATTCTAGCAGCCCTATTATAACCTAATCTAAACTTTCTTTGAATTAAAGAAGCTGAAATTCTTCCTGTTTCATAAGCAAACTCTACAATTTCATTATATAATGGATCATCATCTGTTCCTCCCGGTCCACTACCAATTCCGTTACTAGCACCAGATCCATCAGCAACTTTATCTAAAGTTTCATCATAAGTAGCAGTTTGTTGAGATCTAACAAAATTAATAACTCTTTCAACTTCATCATCCGTAATAAAACAACCCTGAATTCTAATTGGATTATTAACTCCAATTGGCATAAATAACATATCACCTTTACCTAATAGTTTTTCAGCTCCTCCTCTATCTAAGATAGTACGTGAATCTACGAAAGATGCAACTGCAAATGCTATTCTAGATGGTATATTAGCTTTAATAATACCGGTAATAACATTAGTACTAGGTCTTTGTGTAGCAACTATTAAATGTATACCTGCTGCTCTAGCAAGTTGAGTTATTCTTTGTATTGAACCTTCCACTTCTTTAGAAGCAACCATCATCAAATCCGCCAACTCATCAATAATAACAACAATATATGGCATTTTTTCTCCTTTATCGGGATTTTTTTCTACCATATTATTATATTCTTCTATCTTTTTTACACCAGTCTCTGCAAAGAGATCATATCTCTCATCCATAATACCTACAATTCTTTGTAAAGCTACAGAAGCTTTCTTAGGATCAGTAACAACCGGCCATAATAAATGAGGTATTCCATTATAATGAGACATTTCAACCTTCTTAGGGTCCACCAAAACTAGTTTAACCTGATCATAATGATATCTCATTAATATTGAAGCTATAATACTATTCATACATACAGATTTACCTGAACCAGTAGAACCAGCTACAAGTAAGTGAGGCATCTTCGTAATATCAGTAGTTTGAACTTTACCCATCAAATCTTTACCAAGAGCAACTAATATATTAGCTTTCTTTTGGTCCTCGGGAATACTACCTAAAACTTCTCTAATTTTAACAGCACTAACATCTGGATTAGGAATTTCTATTCCTACTGTACTTTTACCTGGTATCGGTGCCTCTATTGCAACACTTTTAGCGGATAACGCTGCAGCAATTTCTTTATCTCTTGCTGCAACTTTAGAAAGTATAGTACCACTATGAACAGCAACTTCAAATTGAGTAACAGCCGGTCCAACATGAACCTCTACTACTTTACCTTCAATTCCAAAATCACTTAATACTTTTTCTAATTCCTTAATATTTTTTCCAGTTGTACTATTATTATTTTGTTTAACTTTAGAAACCTCATCTAATAAATTAATACTAGGTAATCTATAAATACCTTTATTAGTAACTATTGGTTCCTTAGGGGCTTCATTTTCTACTTTAATACTACTAGCAACAGTAACAGGAATCTCAGGCTCCTTTTTATTAATTAAAGGATGCTTATCTTCTATGACATCAACATCATCGTCTTCTCCATCCTCTTCATCATCATTAGCTTTTCTAGAAAGTATAGCCCCTTTAATAGAATCTAAAATACTTCCAAGATCAATATCAAATAATAATATTAAACCAATTATCAATAAAACAATTAATACTATAATAGTACCAACTTTATTAAATAAAGAATCAAAAGCATAAGCTAAAGTTCCACCTATAATTCCCCCACCAACATTAATACTCTCTTCACCACTTGTAAATATAGATGCACTAACTCCAATAGTATCAATTCTTCTTTTACAATTTTCTACAGTCCTATCAATAATCTCTGCCGGAGGAAAACTCTCTATAAAATAGAAATGACTTCCAACTAATAAAACTATTAACAACAAATAAAATCCAAATAATCGAGAAGAAATTAAATTAGGTAGCTTTCTTTTAAATAA